>Ga0187886_1000437_pt1 | contig 50295 bp, 40 predicted proteins | sample June2016WEW_20_1_FD_133001 | JGI IMG/M metagenome (GOLD analysis project Ga0187886, IMG submission 133001) | Peatland microbial communities from SPRUCE experiment site at the Marcell Experimental Forest, Minnesota, USA - June2016WEW_20_150 | ecosystem: Environmental > Terrestrial > Soil >... | reverse complement strand
TCGACGAACGTGTCCATGGTGTCCGTTTCGCGCCGGGCCGGGCCGCCGCACGTCGGGCAGGCCGTCCGGACGAAGCTCTCGAGCCGCTCGAGGGGCGAGCCTTCGGCGCCCGTGATCTGGACGTCGTAGGGGATTTCGACGGGAAGGTCTTCGTAAGGAACGCCCACGGTCCCGCACTTCGCGCAGTAGATGATCGGGATGGGCGTCCCCCAGTAGCGCTGGCGCGAGATGCCCCAGTCGCGGAGGCGGAAGATGACGCTCCGGCGCCCGAAACCCTTCTCCTCGGCGAACGCCCCCATTTTATCCATCGCCTCTTCGGACCGGAGGCCCGAGAAGGGGCCGGAATTGACCAGGACGCCCTCCTCCTCAAAGACCTCGGAGGGATCCGTATCGTAAGGCTTTGTCGCCTCCCCCGGCGCAGCGATGACCGTCCGGATGGGGATGCGGTAGTCCGTGGCGAACTGGAAATCGCGGGCGTCGTGGGCGGGGACGGCCATGATGGCCCCCGTCCCGTAGTCCATCAGCACGTAGTTGGCCAGCCACACCGGGATGAATTCGCCGGTGAACGGGTTGAGGGCCTTTTTCCCGGTGTCCACGCCGTCCTTCTCGGTTTCCCCGATCTCCCGCTTCATCCTCATGGCCACGGCGGTCTTCTTCACCCAGGCCCTGAGCCGGGCCTCCTCGGGTCCGGCGATGAGTTCGGGGACGGCGGGATGCTCGGGCGAGATGACGAGGAAGGTCGCCCCGTAGATCGTGTCCAGGCGGGTCGTGAAGACCTCGATTTTCTTCGCCGACCCCTCGAGGCCGAAATGGACGCGGGCCCCGGTGCTCCGGCCGATCCAGTTTTTCTGCATCTGGAGGACGTGCTCGGGCCATTTCCGGAGCTCGGCATGCCCGGAGAGGAGCTCGTCGGCATAGTCCGTGATCTTCAGGAACCACTGCTCCATCTTTTTCTGCGTGACGGCCGTGTCGCAACGCCAGCAGCCCCCGGCCACGACCTGCTCATTGGCCAGGACCGTCTGGCACTGAGGGCACCAGTTGACCCAGCTTTCCTTGCGGAAGGCCAGGCCCTTCTCGAACATCTTGAGGAAGATCCACTGGTTCCACTTGTAGTAATCCGGCTGGCAGGAGTTGACCTCGCGGTCCCAATCGTAGCTGAAGCCCATCCTCTTGAGTTGCGCCCGCATATGGCCGATGTTGCCCAGCGTCCACTCCCGGGGATGGATGCCGTGCTTTATAGCCGCGTTCTCGGCCGGCATGCCGAGCGCGTCCCAGCCGATCGGATGGAGAACGTTCTGTCCCTTCATCCTCTTGAAACGGGCGATGACGTCGCCGATCGAGTAGTTCCGGACGTGGCCCATATGAATGCGGCCGGACGGATAGGGATACATCTCGAGGCAGTAGAATTTGGCCTTGGACGGGTCCTCGTCCGCGTGGAAGGCTTTCTCGGCCTCCCAGACGCGCTGCCACTTCTCCTCGATCCGCTGGAAATCGTACGTGTCCTTCATGGCTCGATCTGTCCTCGGGAAATCGGTTTTCCGGCCCTTCGGGGGCCCGAAAACGCAAAATTCATCTTAGGTTTATCCCCTTGAAAAGTCAAGGAATGCGGATATACTGATACGGGTGAAATCGTGCGGTTGACATCCCCTCCGGCGCCTGCGCCGCGCCCGGGCCGCCCGGTTTTGGAGGTCCGAAACCTGTCGGCAGGCTACGGGGAGGGCTTCGTCCTCAGGGATATCTCGCTGGCGCTCGAAGCCGGAGAATTCGTGGCCGTCCTGGGACGGAACGGCTCGGGCAAGAGCACCTTCCTCAGGGCCATCCTGGGCCTGCTCGGGAACGTCCGGGGCCAGGTCATCCTGGACGGCACGGACCTCGGAAGGCTCGGCCGCCGCGCCGTCGCCAGGAAAATCGCCTACGTCCCCCAGCTCGCCGATCCCGTGTTCGAATTCACCGCCCGGGAGATCGTCCTCATGGGGCGCTACGCGCGGCAAACCCGCATCGAAACGCTCTCGGCCGCGGACAGCGAGGCCGTCGATGAGGCCGCGCGACTGACCGAGACCTCGGGCGTGATGGGCAAGCAGATGGGCCACCTGAGCGGCGGCGAGAGGCAGCGGGTTTTCATCGCCCGTGCCCTGGCCCAGGACACCCCCCTCCTGCTCCTCGACGAGCCCAGCCTCCACCTCGACATCAACTACCAGGTCGAGATCTACGGCATCCTCAAGCGCCTCCAGAAGGAGAAGGGAAAAATGGTCCTGGCCGCGGAGCACAACATCAATCTCGCCGCGGCCCACGCCGAACGCCTGGTCTATTTGAAAGACGGCGTCATCACCGCTCAGGGCACGCCGGGGGAAACCGTCACCCCCGGCACCATCCGCGACATTTTCGGCGCCGACGTCGACATCAGACCGAACCTCCATACGGGACTGCCGGAAATCTCGTTGGTCCCGGGAGCCGGCCTATGATCCCCCGCGGCCGTGACCGGGAAGGGCGCGGGGCGTCGCCGGTCCGGCGCCTGGCGAGGATGGCGGCCCTCAAGCCGATCGTCTTTGCCCTCCTCACGCCCCTCTGCGGGCTCTGGCTCGGCGCCTCCTCCGCCGGAGGCCCGGAGCGGATCATCAAAGACGATCTCGGCCGTCCCTTTCCCCTCCCCGCCTCGACGCCGGCACGCATCGTTTCCATGGCCCCCAACATCACCGAGATCCTCTTCGCCCTCGGCCTCGGCCCCAACGTCGTGGGTGTCACGAGGTTCTGCGACTACCCCCCCGAGGCCCGGGCGCTCCCCAAGATCGGCGGGCTCGTCGACCCCAACGTAGAGATCATCCAGTCCCTCGCGCCGGACCTCGTTATCGCTTTCCGGGGCAACCCGCTCCGCGTCATCGACCGTCTCTCCGGCCTCAAGCTTCCGGCCTTCGTCCTGGACATCGGGAACGGCCTCAATGCCCTCTACCCTCTCATCGAGAGGATCGGCCTCGTCACGCGAAAGGAAAAGGAGGCCGCGGCGCTCGAGTCCGGTCTAAAGGCCCGGCAAATGGCGGTCGAGGACGCGCTGGGAAACGTCGCCGCGAGGCCCAGGGTTTTCGTCATTCTCTACAGCCAGGGGCTTTGGACCTGCGGAGGGGGGAGTTACCTGACCGACGTCATCGCCAGGGCGGGCGGAGTCAATATCGCCGCCGAGATGCCCAAGAAGTGGGTCCTGTACAGCCCGGAGCGGATCCTCCGGGACAATCCCGACGCCGTCTTCGTCCTATCCAAGTCCGGGGCGGATTTCGAAAAGGCCCGCGACTGGTTGAGCCATGATGCCCACCTCGAAAGCGTCACGGCCGTCGCCGGCCGCCGGATCTACTTTCTCGACGAAAACTCGGCCAGCCGCTTCGGCCCGAGGCTCCTGGATATCCTGACCGAAATGGCCCGCGAGCTCCATCCCGACCGCTTCGGAGGCAAGCCGTGAGAGGAGAGACCGGACGCCGCCTCCTGCTCGGCCTTCTCATCCTGCTGGCCGTGCTTGGCTTCGCCCTGTCCCTTCTGACCGGCCCGGTCAAAACGACTCCGGCCGACCTTTGGCATCTCGTTCGCGGCCAGGCGAGCGGCGTCCAGGCGACGATATTCATCGACCTCAGGCTCTCGCGCGCCGTGCTGGCCTTCCTGGTCGGGGCGAGCCTAGCCCTGTCCGGAGCCATCCTCCAAGGCTACTTTCAGAACCCCATGGCCGATCCCTTCGTAGTCGGGGTGTCGTCCGGGGCGTCCCTGGGCGCTGTCCTGGCCCTCGCGCTCGGCTTCAACGCCGCGTTTCTCGGCTTCTCCGGGCAGGGGCTTCTGGCCTTCGCCTCGGGGCTCGGGATCGTCTCGCTCGTCTACCTCCTGTCGCTCAAGAAAGGGATCTATAAGATCGAGACGCTCCTGCTGACGGGGATCGGGGCCGGGGCGCTGGCCTCCGCCATGACCTCCTTCCTGCTGTTCATGCGCTCGGATTCATTCGACCAGGCCGTGTTCTGGCTCCTCGGCAGCTTCCAGCTCGCGGGCTGGAAGCAGGCGGCGGCCGTCGCGCCCTACTTCGCGTTGTGCCTGGCCGCCGCGCTGTGGCTCGCGAAAGACATGAACCTCCTGGCCCTTGGGGATGAGACCGCCCAGGCCCTGGGCTGCCCGGTCCGCGGCGTGCGCAAGGCGTTTCTCGCCATCGCCTCCCTCCTGGCCGCCTTGTCGGTCTCCGTAAGCGGCATTATCGGATTCGTCGGCCTGGTCGTGCCCCACGGCGTGCGCCTCCTCATCGGACCCGACCACCGCCGCCTTTTCCCCTACGCTTCCCTGGCCGGAGGGACATTTCTCCTTTATTCAGACCTGGTGGCGCGGACCATCCTCCCCTCGGAACTGCCGATCGGCGTGATCACGGCGGCCGTGGGCGCCCCGTTTTTCCTCTATCTCCTCCATCAAAAGCGCTAAGGCGTGGGAAGGCGCCGCCGGGGCCGTCCGAAAGACCCCGTAATTGACATTTGCCCTTTTTTGGCATATTAAATAGGTATCATGGCGTTGACCCTGAACCAGGTTCTCCTCATTATTCTGACCATTACGGCCGTCGTCGCCGCCGTTTTCCTCGTCCGCTTCTTCATCCAGCTCCGCCGGACCGCCCGCGAAGCTGAACACACCCTCGCCAAGGCCCAGGAATTGATGGACGGCTTCAAGGTGATCGAGGCCAAGATCAACTCCAGTCTGGACGACGTCGGTCAGGTTCTCCAGACATCAAAAAAAGCCGCTGCCGGCCTCACGGAGATCACGGGGTTCCTCACCACCCGGTTCATCCGCCCGAGCGCCAGGTTCCTGCCCTTCCTTATCCCCCTCGTCCGCATCGGCCTGCAGCAGCTGAAAAAAAGAAAGGAGAAAAACTGTGGGGGATAACAAGGACACACATTTCTGGGATTCTCTCCTGACGTTCATGGCGGGAGCCGCCACGGGCTTCATCCTCGGCATCCTGTTCGCGCCGGCCAGCGGCAAGGAAACGCGCAAGAAGATCAAGGACCAGGCCGTCAAGACGGGCGAAGCCGCCAAGGAAGGCTACGAGAAGATCGCCAAGGAAGCGGAAAAGAGCATCAAGGTTGTCAAGGAGAAAACGTCCGAGGGCCTGGAAGCCATCAAGGAATTCATCGAGAAAAAGAAAGAAGAATATTTGCATAAGCCCGAGGAATACTCCGGCGAGGGCGAAGAGGGCAAATAGCCGGAGTCCGTCCGATCCTTCTTCACGGCCGACACGCTTTGAACCCCGCTCGCCCCGGTATTTTTCCACCCAAGTGCGCTAGAATAATGTTCCGAAAACGACTGAAAGTCCATCCGCCGATGAGAACCGGAGTGTCGAAGAATTTCCTGGCCGTCCCGCTGTTCGTTCTGGCCTTCGGCCTGCTGGCCCTCCCCCCGGCGCCCTTGTCCGCGGTCGACCCCAGGACCGCCCAGAAGATCGACGACGAGATCGAGAAGAACCGCTCCGAGATCATCAAGATCCGCCGCTTCATCCACATGAATCCGGAGCTCAGCAACCGGGAGTTCGAGACCGCCCGCCTCGTCAGCTCCAAGCTCGACGCGCTCGGACTCGTGGTCAGGAGCGGCATCGCCAGGACAGGCGTCGTCGCCCTCCTCCGCGGCACCCAGCCGGGCCCTTCCATCGCCGTCCGGGCCGATATGGACGCGCTCCCCATCCAGGAGACCTCCGGCGTCGCCTTCAAATCGCTGAACCCCGGAGTGATGCACGCCTGCGGCCACGACGTCCACACGTCCATCGTCCTCGGGACGGCCATGGTCCTCGCCACCATGAAGGACAGTCTCAAGGGCAGCGTCTCCTTCATCTTCCAGCCCGCCGAGGAAGGTGTTCCGCAGGGCGAAGAGGGAGGGGCCGACCTCATGATCCGCGAAGGCGCTTTGGACAACCCGCCGGCGAGCGCCATTTTCGCCCTCCACGTATGGCCGGAGGATCTTGGCCAGGTCTTCTTCGCGCCCGGCTTCATCACCGCGAGCTCGGACTCGTTCGAGATCACGGTCAAGGGGAAGAGCGCCCACGGGGCCCGTCCCCAGGAGGGACTGGATGCCATCGTCATCGCCTCGGAGATCGTCCAGGCGCTCCAAACCGTCGTCAGCCGGGCCGTCGACCCCACGGATCCCGCCGTCCTGAGCATCGGCGTCATCCAGGGCGGGACCCGTCCGAACATCATCGCGGATAAGGTCATCTTGGAAGGCACGGTCAGGGCCTTGAGCGACGCCAACCGGAAGAAGATTCCGCCGCTCATGGAGTCCATCGTCAAGGGCGTCTGCGAAATGTACGGCGCGGCCTACCAGTTTGAGTACAAACCCCTGTGCCCGTCCGTCTATAATAATCCGGAGCTGGCCGCCACCATGACCCCGACCCTGGTCAGGCTCCTGGGCAAGGACAAAGTTCTCGAATGGAAACCGCAGCTCATCGCCGAGGACTTCTCGTTCTTCGCCCAGAAAATCCCCGGGTTCTACCTCTTCCTGGGCGTGAAGAGCCCGGCCCAGACGGTCGCCGCTCCTCTCCACAGCCCGAACTTCAACCCGGACGAACGGAGCATTCCGCTCGGGATCAGGATCCTCTGCCATCTCCTGCTCGACGCCCTGGAGGAGCAGAGCACGGTCGCGGCGGGCGCTCTGAGGTACTGAGGCCGACTCCCTTCCCCTTCGTTTGGCTGGCCGCGGCCCTCGTCTGCGGAATCCTGGCCGGCGCCGTCGTTCCTCACAGGCCCGCGATCGGTGTCGTGATAGCGCTGCTGTTGCTCGGACCCGCCTGGGCGTTCTATGCCGCCCGCAAATCCCGCCCCTGCTTCGGGTTGCTCCTTTTGGCGGTGGCCGCGTGCGGCGCGGCCGTCTATTCCGAAAGATCCAGGGCCTTTGAGGCCAACGCCCTCCACCGGTATGAAGGCGGAGACTACGTCGACGTCGCGGGAACCCTGCTCGGGTCTCCCGGCCGCGAACCCGGCCGGGACATCCTCCTCGTCCGGGTGGAATCGGTCCGGGCCAGAAATAGGGAGCGCGCCGTCCGTGGAAACCTATGGCTGACGGTCCCGTTCCTCGCGGGGAAACGGGACCGGATCAGACTTCACTCCGGGGACCGGATCAGAGCTTCGGTCGCGCTCTCAACGGGCGGGACGTTCAGGAACTTCGGCGGGTTTTCTTACGAAACCTATCTCAAATCCCGCAACGTCCATCGCCGCGCCTTCACTAAATCCAGCCTCCTCGTCGAAAAGACCGGCGACGCGCCGGCGGTCTCCCTCCCTGCCCTGACGTCCCGGATCCGCTGCGCCCTGCAGGACGTCCTCGAGGCCCGCTTCCCCTCGGCGGACGGGACGGATATCTCGCCGGAGGGAGCCGTGCTCGAGGCCCTCCTCCTCGGCGAAGACGGGCGGCTGGACGCGGCGACCACCCTCTCCCTCCAGCAGACGGGCCTCTACCATCTTTTCGCCATCTCGGGCGGCCATATCGCGATCATCACCTTTCTCATGTTCTCCCTGTTCAGGATCCTGCGGATGCCGGAGCGGGTCTCCTCTGCGGTACTCGTCCTCTTTCTCGTTTTTTACACGTTCCTCGTCGAAGGCAGCCCTTCGGTCCTGAGGGCGACGCTCATGACCATGGCGTACCTCGTCGGGCGGCTTCTCTGGAAGGACGTCCGCATCCTCAACACCATTTCATTCACCGCCTTCGTCCTTCTCCTCGCGAATCCCTTCAGTCTCTTCGACGCCGGGTTCCAGCTGACGTACGCCGCGACGCTGACCATCATTCTTTTCTGCCCGCCGCTCGTCAAACGCCTGCCCCGCCTCCCGTTCAAGGCCGGCGAAATGACCGCACTCTCCCTGGCGGCCTGGGTCGGGGTCCTGCCCATCATCGCGGCCAGTTTCAACAGGGTGACCTTCGCTTCCCTGCTTTTGAACTACGCGGCCATCCCGCTGGTCGGAGTGATCATGGGAATGGGCTACGCGTTTCTGCCCGTCGCGGCCGCGCTTCCGGGACTGGCCGGACCGCCCGCCTGCGTCCTGAGATTCCTGGTCGACGTGTTTTCCCGCGTCTCTCACAGCCTCGACGCCCTGCCGTTCCTGTCCTATCGGGTCCCCACGCCGAACGGCTGGACCGTGTTCGGCTATTACCTGTTCCTGGGGCTCCTCCTCCTCAAGCCTCGGTGGAGGGCGCAGCGGGGCCTGACCGCGGCAGGCCTCTTCGCGTTCCTCGCCGTTCTCGTCATCTATCCCTTCTCTCCGGCCTCGAAGGGTCTCCGGCTGACAATGATCGACGTCGGACAGGGCGATTCCATCCTCGTCGAGTTCCCGGGCCGGACGAGGATGCTCGTCGACGCCGGCGGGTTCCCCGAAAGTTCCTTCGACGTCGGCGAGAAAGTCGTCTCCCCCCTGCTCTGGCGCAAGGGGATCAAGCGTATCGACGTGCTGGTCCTCACTCATTCCCATCCGGACCATCTCAACGGGCTCGTAGCGGTGGCCAGGAATTTCCGGATCGGCGAGTTCTGGGAGGCCCGCCCCCCGGGCGATGACCCCGTTCACGCGAGCCTCATCGCCGCCCTCCCGGCGTCGGCCGTCCGAAGACGGGTCGGACGCGGATTTCGACGGCAGGTCGGCGAGGCCTCGGTCGAAATCCTGCACCCCGGCACGGAAGAGGATGCCGGGACGGCGGCCGCGGTCAACAACCGCTCGCTCGTCCTGAGGATTTCCATGGGGCAAGAGGCTTTCTTCCTCCCCGGGGATATTGAAGCCGGCGCCGAACGGGAACTCCTCGAAACGCCCGGGGAGCTCGGGAGCTCGGTCTTCAAGTCTCCCCATCACGGCAGCAGTTCGTCGCGCTCGGCCCGGCTGCTTCTCCGTGTCCGTCCCCGAGACATCCTGATATCGGTCGGGACGGGCAACCGCTACGGATTCCCGAGCGCGCCGGTCCTCGACCTGTACGCCCGCCTGGGGGCCGCCGTTTACCGGACCGACCTCCACGGCGCGATCGAGGTCTCGACGGACGGGAAAAGGACCCATATCCGGACGGCCTCGGGGCTGTCCATTTGGCATTGACATGGACGACTAAATTGATAATAATGAGGATAATGAGATGGCGATGTTAAAAAGAAGACAACTGGCTATCGTCGTCCTCCCCTTCGTGTTCGCATCCTTCCTCCTATCCCAAAGCATGGCCGATCTAGCCAAGAAGGAGAAGGCGCGCCGCGCGGCCGTCAAGGGAAAGCCGACCTCCGTCATCACCAACGCCGACCTGGGCAAGGTCAAGCGGAAACCCGCGGTGGAGGTGGTCGAACCCGAAAAGACCGCGGCGGAAGCCCAGGCCGCCGGGGAGACGGTCACGCCGCCCGCCCTGGAAGGGGCCGGCCAGGCCGCCACGGCACAAAAACCTGCCGAACAGAAGCCCCCCGAGCAGCAGCCCGCCGCGGACCAGGCGGCCATGGCCGAAAAGGACTTCAAGGCCCGGCTCGGCGAGCTTGCGACCAAGGCCCAGGAGGCCCAGGAGATGATCGACCTGCTGACCCTGAAAATCAATTCGCTCTGGCAGGAATTCTACAACATCTCCGACGTCAAGTCCCGCGATTACACTCAGTTTCAGATCAGCGAAACCTACGACAAGCTGACCAAAGCCGAGGCCGTGGCCGTCAAAGCCAAGAAAGACCTCGATGACTTCATGGCCACGGCGAAGCGGGAAGGCGTCCCGGCCATCTGGATCCGGTAGGGGCGGACGCCGCGACTCGCGTCCGGATTCCGGCGTTCCATCCCGCGAAGATTTGACCCCGTCCTTTTCTTATCGGAAATACAGAAGGGAGATCCGCACGCCCAGCTCTCTCGCATCGCCGGAGCCCGATTCGACCTTGGCCGGGATGAAGGTCCGGTCAACGGCGATCGTCAGGATGAAATCCCGCCGGGTCCCGAGCCGGTCCTTGCCGATCCTGTAACTCCTCTCGAACTCCCCGGACCCGGGAGAAAACTCATCGAGGGCCCGCTCGTTTATACCGATCGTTATCTTTTGACCGGGAGGGGCCGCCGCGTCGACGGCGCCGCGGATGACCAGGAGGCTGTCCTTACCCGGGTTGTCGATCGCGCAGCGCGCCTCCCGGGATGTCCATCTCCATGGCCGTGTCTCCCCGCCCGGCCCGGCCTCGGGGGGATACCAGCCGCCCAGGCGAACGATCACCGGCGCCCCGGCCGATGGGACGAACCTGAGACTTCTCTTGAAGAGGACGACCCCGGCCCGGCCCGGCCCGGCCGGGGGGGAGCTCAGCCCGACCTCGAGCGCGAGCGTTTCGGCCCCATTGAACCCCGGGTCGAATTCGTCGATAAAGGCGGGGATATAAATGCGCCGGGTGAAGGCATATTCCTTGCCCGGGCCCCATTTGGAGGTCGGGATTGGCGGGTTGTACTCGTCCAGGAAAAGGAGCTTTCCGCGCCGGGTGAACCGCGAGACGACCCGGTTGTCGTCGGCAAGCGGCGCGAACGACGCCGTCGTCCTGAAGCGATAGGTGACGTCGGTGAAGAGGTTATCGGTAAGGACGCGGTTCGAAAAGGTCACGGAGAGCTCGATGCCCTTCACGTCCATCTGCCGCCGGCAGGGCCAGGACAGGATGGCGGCGAGGACGAGAAGAACAGCCAGCGCCCGCAGTTTCGTCATGGAAAGCCCATCGCTCCTCGAAATTCAGGTCCTTATAAAGCGCTTATTATAAGCAATTTCACCAGGCTAGTAAAGGCCGCCCCTGGCCGGGAGGCTGAAGCTCCACGGACGGGATTGAAAAAATGCCCGGACATGCACTAAGATAGGTACGGTCAAATTTCATGAAAACCAAAATAAGACCTGAACTCCCCTCCGCCGAGCCGTCCCGCGCGGGCCGGCGGACGCCGACCCAGCTCCGGCCCATGACGATCACCGTCGACTACCTGGATTTCGCCGACGGCTCGGCCTTCATGGAAATGGGCCGGACGCGCGTCCTCGCGACAGCTACCATCGACGACAGGGTCCCGCCCTTCCTCAAGGGCACGGGCACCGGTTGGGTCACGGCCGAGTATTCCATGCTCCCGCGGGCCACGGAGGAAAGGACCCCCAGGGAACGCCCCGGCGGCAGGATCTCGGGCCGAACCCAGGAGATCCAACGGCTCATCGGCCGCTCCCTGCGTGCGGTGACCGACCTCCGCGCTCTCGGGGAAAAGCAAATCATCATCGACTGCGACGTCATCCAGGCCGACGGAGGCACGCGCGTGGCCTCGATCACGGCCGGTTGCGTAGCCCTGGGGCTCGCCCTGAAGAAAATGCTCGACGAAGGGCTCATCGATCATATGCCGCTCCGGCACCTCGTCGCGGGCGTGAGCGTGGGAATCGTCGGGGGCAGGCCCCTCCTCGACCTTGATTACGAGGAGGACTCCCATGCCGACCTCGATATGAATGTCGTCGAGACGGACCGGGGCGAGCTTGTGGAGGTCCAGGCAGGTGCCGAAAAAAACCCCTTCTCCAGGCAGGAGCTTCTGCACCTCCTCAAGCTGGCCGATAAGGGCGTCGCCAAGCTCATCCAGGTCCAGAAGGAAGCCCTCAAAAAAAAGAGCATCCTGTTCATGGCTTACGGCTATCGACACTAGGGGCGCCCCCCGGCTTGACATCCCGCCTTTAAATTGAATACTATCAATCTTTAGAAACCCAGCAAGGAAAGGCCCTCGGCCACTCATGGAGGCGGTTTTTTTCCAATTTGAGTCCGCGCCGATGAAGGGTTGACCTTAAGGAGGTCGTCATGAACCTTATGTCCTGGCTTATCATCGCCGGCGCCGTCATCGTCTTCTTCGCCATCATCATCACCATCATGGCCGTCCGGTACCGGAAGGTAGGGCCCAACGAGGCCCTGATCATCGCCGGCGGCCGGAAACGGACCGTGACGGCGGCCGACGGCACGAAGACAAAGGTGGGCTACCGTTACCGCCTGGGCGGCGGGACCTTCGTCTGGCCCGGGCTGGAGAAAGTCTACGTCCTCCCCATGGACGTCATCTCCATCTCCATCCGGACCCCCGAGGTCCTGACCCGCGGCGGCGTCCCCATCCTGGCCGAGGCTTCGGCCCAGGTGAAGGTCGATTCCTCCGAGGAAACCATTCATCTCGCGGCGGAGCAGTTCCTGGGGAGCGGCCGGGACGGCATTCGTGACGTGGCCGTCAACGTCCTCGAAGGCAAGATCCGCGAAGTCATCGGGACTATGACGGTCGAAGAGATTTACCGGGGCCGGCAGGAGTTTTCCGCCCGGGTCATCGCCGCCGTCGGCGAGGACTTCAGCCGGATGGGCCTCGTCATCCTGTCTTTCTCCCTCAAGGACCTCAGCGATACTCAGGGGTACATCGACGCTCTGAGCAAGCCCCAGATCGCCGCCGCCAAGCGCGACGCGGCCATCGCCCAGGCCGAGACCGAGAAGGAGTCCGTTATCAAGTCGTCCCAGGCCCGCAAGGAGGCCGAGGTGGCCCGCCTGCAATCCGAAGCCCAGATCGCCAAAGCCCAGTGGGAAAACGAGGCCAAGAAGGCCGAGTCGCAGGTCTTCGTCAACGCCAAGAAAGCCCAGGCCGACTTCTCGTACGAGCTCGAGCGCCACCGGCTGAACCAGGAGATCCGCAAGGAAGAGGCCAAGGTCAAGCAGGTCGAGAAGGAAGAGGGCATCAAGACCGAACAACTCGAGATCGCCCGCAAGGAGCGGGAGCTCGAATCGACGGTCCTCAAGCCGGCCGACGCCCGCAAATACCAGATCAGGGCGGAAGCCGAGGGAGAAGAGTACCGGATCACCGCTGAGGCCAAGGGCAAGTCCGAGGCGATGAAGCTCGAGGGCTTGGCCGAGGCCGACCAGATCAGGGCCAAGGGTTTGGCCGAGGCGGAGGCCATGCTGAAGAAGGCCCAGGCCTGGGAAAAGTACACCCAGGCGGCCGTCCTCGACACCTACATTAAGATCCTGCCCGAGCTGGCCAAGGCCGTGTCCGAGCCGCTCTCCAAGGTGGACAAGATCGTCATCGTCGGCGGCGACAAGGAGCTCGGGACGACGAAGATCACCGCCCAGGTCGCCCAGGTCCTGGCCCAGTTGCCCGAAGTTGTGAAGTCCCTGACCGGAGCCGACATCACCCAGTTCCTGAAGGCCAAGCTCTCCCCGGACGCCAAAAAAGACGAGAAGAAGTGACCGTCCCGTCTTCGGTCGAGGCAGGTGAACCATGATCTCGGAAAAAGTCCAGAAAATCGGCGCCTCGCCCACGCTCAAGATCTCGGCCAAGGCCAAGGCTATGAAGGCCGAGGGGATCGATGTCATCGATTTGAGCGTCGGCGAGCCCGATTTCGCGACACCGGAAAACGTCAAGGACGCGGGGGTCAAAGCCATCCGCGACAACTTCACGAAATACACCGAGAACGACGGCATCCCCGCCCTGCGGAAAGCCATCGCCCAGCGTCTCAAGAATGATCACGGGCTCGAGTACAGCCCCAAGGAGATCATCGTCTCCGCCGGGGCCAAGGCCTCGCTCTTCCACCTCGTCCAAACGCTGGTCAACGAGGGGGAAGAGGTGATCATCCCGGCCCCCTACTGGGTCACCTATCCCGAATGCGTGAACCTGGCCAAGGGGAAGCCCGTCATCGTCTCGACCCGCGAGGAGGACGGCTTCCTGCTGACGCCCGACGGGCTCAAAGCGGCGATCTCGCCGGCCACGAAGGCCCTCATCTTGAACAACCCTTCGAATCCGACCGGCGCGGCCTACACCAGGGATAAGCTCGCCGCCCTGGCCGACGTCATCCGCGGCGAAGACATGTATGTCGTGGCCGACGAGATCTACGGGAAGCTCGTTTACGATAATTTCCAATTCACGAGTTTCGCTTCGCTCGGCGAGGACATCAAGAAAAAGACCATCATCATCAACGGCGTCTCCAAAACCTACTCCATGACCGGCTGGCGGATCGGCTTCGCGGCCGGACCGGCCGAGATCATCGGCGGCATGTCCAAGATCCAGAGCCACACGACCTCCAACGCCTGCTCCATCGCCCAGAAGGCGAGCCTCGAGGCCTATGCCGGGCCCCAGCACGAGGTCCAGAAGATGGTCGCCGAGTTCCAACGCCGTCGCAACTACTGCCTGATGCGCCTGGCCACGGTGCCCGGCCTCTCCTGCTTCAAGCCCCAGGGCGCCTTCTACCTTTTTCCCAATGTCAAATCCTTCTACAACAAGGAGTTCGGCGGGGCCCGGATCCGCAATTCTTACGGCATGGCCTACTATTTGCTCAAGGAGGCGAAGGTGGCCATCGTGCCGGGCGATTCCTTCGGCGCCGACGACTACATCCGCCTGTCCTACGCCACGTCCATGGAGAACCTGGAAAAGAGCATGGACCGGATGGTCGAAGCCCTGGCTAAGCTCAAAACGGCCAAAACAACCCGGCGGGTCGCCCTCAACAACACCGTGACTCGGGTCAGGAAATCCGTGCCGGTCGAATCCGCGATCGACGTCCGGATGCGCGACGCCCTTGTCGCTGAGATGGAGGGCCACCTGGGCTATGAAGGCCGCTACGCGTGGAACGCCAACATCAACGGCGCTATCGTCCAGCTGCGGACCAACGTCGCCCATCTCAACGACTTCTGGATGGAGAACTGGTACCCGGCCGAGCTCGAGGCGGACGTCGAGCCCCACGGGACGATTTACGCCGTGGACGGGGTTGCCGGACGGGAGCCCCGGGCGTTCTACAATTCGGAGACCAAGACGGGGATCCTGGTCAACACGGACTTGTACGGACCGCTGAGGAGCCTGGCCCTCGGGCTGGCCATGGACATCGCCGATCGGACGTCGGGAGCGGGCGGCGCCGGAGCGGTGCGCGGCATGTCGGCGGACGTCGGCGGCGACGGGCTTATCCTGGTCGGCCCCCCGGGGACGAAGAAAACCGAACTGTTCTTCGAACTTCTCGCGGACTCCCGTTTCAGGCTTCACGCGAACGACCTCGCTTTCGTCCGTCTGCCCGGCGGCCGGGCGGCCGCGGACAGCGTCGAGCGGAAGCTCTACCTGCCCACGAACACGGTCGAGCTCGACGGGCGGCTTGTCCCGCTCTTCGACAAGAGCAAGTGCGAGAATGTCGTCACGCACAAGGAGGATTGCGAGGATGCCGAGTGTCAGCGCGGCGACGATTGCCGACTCGACCGGGGCTCGCCGTACTGCTATAAGGCCGCCAAGGAGGCGCACGGCATGGTCGACCCGAACTGGATCGGCGGGCCGGCGGCGTTCGTCCGGCGGACGAACCTCCGGTGGATCTTCCTCCTTCGGAACGACGCCACGTCTCCGGCGGTCGCCGAGATCGCTAAAGACGAGGCCCTGCGCGTCCTGGAAGCGGGCGAGGCCGCCGGCGCCAAGAAGGCCCTGACGCCGGCCAAGAGCCAGCCGTTTTTCAATCCGCACTGGCTCACGGGAATCCGGCCCGAGGGGGCCGGGCCGGGCATGGACGCCGGGCGCGTCGAACTGCAAAAAGCGTTTTTCAGCCGCCTGTTGGACGTCACGAAATGCTTCCTCTTCAACAGCGGTGTCGCCGGGCCGGACAAGATCAAGGAGATCGTCGGAAGATAATGGGGGCTGGCGGTTCTTTCATTCGCCGGGCGACGCGATGGCGTTCCGCACATTGTCCATGAGCTTTCCCATGGACTCCGGCCGATAACCTTCAACTAAAACTGGTGGGTGGAAGACGATCGTGACCATCCCTTTCCGGGCGTACCATTGCCCCTTGGGCATGATCTCGTACGTCCCCCTGATGGTCACGGGGACGATCGGCGTCCGGCTCTCGAGGGCCAGGAAAAAGCCGCCCCGCCGGAAGGCCTGGAGCGCTCCGTCGCGGCTTCGCGTCCCCTCGGGAAACAACAGGAAGGAATAGCCCCGTTCCCTCATGAGCCGGGCGGCCGTGCGCATGCTCTTCTGGCCGCCCTTGGCGCCCCGGCGGTCGACGGCGATGAACCCCACGTGCCACATCGCCAACCCCAGGATGGGAATCCCGAACAGGGATTTTTTCAGGATAATCCGGATCGGCCTGGGGATGATCATGCCGACGATCGGGCCGTCGAGGAAGCTCGCGTGGTTGGCCATGAAAATGTACGGCGTCCGGGGTTCGACGCGCTCGAGGCCCGAAACATCGATCCTAATCCGCAGAAAACGGCAGCCGAGACGGACCACCCATTGCCCGAGCGAGATCAGCGGGTCGCGCAGGCCCGTGAGCCAGCAGAAGAGGATATAGGGGGTGATGGAGATGATGAAGGCCGCGTAAAAGACACCGAGGATCAGGGTGCGCATGGGAGCCGGACGGCCCGATTATAGCATAGGGGGAGGCCTCGCGGGGGGAAGGCCGCCGGTCTTCCGGGACTCTCCTCTCCAGGGGGGAGCGCCCGCGGCCGAATATCACCCCCCGGATTCACCGGCGATGATGATTGCCAGGGGGGGCTCTCTTTGTCACAATAGCCCATGCCGTGCCCGTGGGCTGTCCGCCGCCGCAGGCTGGTTCTCACGGATGCCGGTCTCCGATGCCGCCCCGAGGCGGAGGGACCTGAATCGAGAAGGCGATGAAACGAATCCATGTCCTGTTGATCATCCTGGGGGTCGTCGCCGGACTGGCGATCGGCCGCTTCCTGCTGCCCGGAGCGGGCGGTCCTGAGGTCGCGCCGTCCCAAGCCCCGGGGCTGCAAACCGAACTCGACCTCTATTCTCCGAAACATTACTCTGAGAGAAACGAGGAAGTCATTGTCCGGCATTTTTTCAAGGACCGCCGGGCGGGGTTCTTCCTGGATGTCGGGGCCTACCATTACAAGAACGGGAGCAACACCTATTATCTTGAGAAGGCCCTGGATTGGGGCGGGATCGCCATCGACGCCAACGGGGAGTTCGCACGCGGCTACGCGGAGAACCGGCCCAAGACCAGGTTCTTCACCTTCTTCGTCTCCGACAAGTCGGACGAGAAGGCGGATTTCTACATCGTTCGGGACCCCGGGCACCTGACGAAATCTACAGCCGTGCCGGATTTCGTCAGCGGCCGGAAGACGGAAGAGATCAAGGTGCCGACGATCACCCTGAACGACCTCCTGGCCAAGCTCGGGACAAAGACCATCGATTTTCTCAGCATCGACATCGAGCTCTGGGAGCCCCGGGCGCTGGCCGGCTTCGACATCGACAAGTATCGCCCCGAGCTCGTTTGCGTCGAAGTCCATCGCCAGGTCCGGGACCAGATCCTGGCCTATTTCGGCGCCCACGGCTACGCGCGGGTGGACATCTATTTCCTCTTCGACCAGCGCAACTGGTATTTCACACCCGCGGAACGATACCGGAAAATGTTCGAAGTCGCTTACTGACGGGAGGGGAAACAATGAAAAAAAGACTGGCCTTCCTGCTTGTCATTCTGTTTTCGGTCTTCCTCATCTACATCTTGCGGTTCTATCGCCGGACCAACGATAATGCGGCCATCGCAGGCGAGGAGAGCGTGGTCAGCCGGTTTCACGAAATATTTTACGCGAAAAAGAACCAAACATGGCTGGCCAACAAGTGGCTGGGGATTCAGACATCCCAGAACCCGAATGACGTCTGGATCACACAGGAGATCATTGTTGAACAAAAACCCGACGTTCTCGTTGAGACCGGCACAAAGAACGGTGGAAGCGCGTTAATCTGGGCGATGATCATGCGGGAGGTCAATCCAAAATCACGGGTCATCACGATCGATATCGTTGATAAAGTCGCGAAAGCCCGGGAATTGCCGCTCTTCAAGGAGCGCGTCGATTTCCTTCTGGGAAGTTCCACGGACCCAAAGATCGTGGAGGATGTGAAACACCGAGTTGAAGGGAAAAGGGTTCTGGTCCTGCTGGATTCGGACCACAGCAAGAAGCACGTCTTGGCTGAAATGCGGGCCTATGCTCCTCTGGTGACCGCGGGGAGTTACATGATTGTTCAAGACGGAATTTTGAGCGGCCATCCTGTAAAGGATGAAATGACCGGGGGTCCATGGGAGGCCATCGACGAATTCCTGGCTGGCAGCGACGAATTCCAGGTTGACCGCCGCCGTGAGCGGCTCATGTTCACGTACTGTCCACGAGGCTATCTCAAACGTATTGGCCCCAGCCTCCGCCAGTAAAGGATCTCGGCCGTGACTTGATGGCCATCATGTCGGCAAGTTGAGTAGATACATGAAGAGAATCCGATGAACCGGGCTCTGCCGGCTTCCGACAAACGCGCGCTCTGGGTCGTCCTGGCCTGCCTGGCGGTCATCCTGGCGCTGTTCATCCTTTTCCAGCGCTTCCTTTTCCTGCCGAAGATCCTGATGGCCGGACTGATCTTTCTGGCGGCCGCCCTGGCGGGCCGGATCAGGCCCCTAGTCAGGGACTGGTTCGTCTTCATGGCCTTCGTCTACCTTTTCGACAGCCTCCGGGGAACGATCTACATTCTGACCTGCAAGCTCCAGCTGCCCGCCTACGCCCTGTACGTCCTGAACATCGAAAAAACGCTCTTCGGGGGGGTCCCCTCGGGGGCCCTGCAGAAAGCGCTCCTCCATCCCGATCCCCTGGGCAATTTTACCTGGCTCGAAAAAACGCTGACCGTCTGCTACGGGAGCCACTTCATCGCCTTTCTCTTCGTCGGGTTCCTCATCTGGCTGACCCGGCCGAAGGCTTTTTCCCTGTATAAAATGTCCTTCTATCCACTCATGTTCGTCGGCGCGCTCGTCTATGCCCTGGCACCCACGGTCCCGCCGTGGATGGCCTCGAGCCAGTTCGGGCTCATCCCGCCGCTGACCCGGTTCAACGCCATCCTTTTCAATTTCGCCATCCCCGACCTGACCAGCGGCTTCGACACGAACCCCATCGCCGCCATGCCCTCGCTCCACGCCGGCTTCCCCATCCTCTGTTGCCTTCTCCTCTGGGGACTCTACCGCTGGAAGGCCGCGCCTTTTTACGTTTACACGCTGGCTGTACTTTTCGCTATTGTCTACAGCGGGGACCATTATGTGACGGACGTCCTGGCTGGGCTGGCCCTGGCCGCGGCCTGCTACGTCTTGGCCCGGAGGGCCTGGAAAAAGCGCAGCACGCTCCCGGACGCGGCGGACGACGGCGTCGATTCCGCGAATTCATTCGGCGGGGCGGCCTTGAAGAAGCGGGTCCTGGTGGGCCTTGGGGTCTTCCTGGCCGGCATCGTCATCGGCGGCCTGAACAAGACCCAGTTCGTGATGAGCGCCAACTCTTACAGCCTGGATGTTCCGCGATACGTCGACTTCTTCAGAAACGAGGACCGGTATGGGGACAGTTACTCCGTCCAGTCATACTTCGGGAACCATTGTCTGGCCAAGCACGATCCCAAGGCGGCTCTACGCTATTTCGAGACGAGCCTGGCTCTGGCTCGCAACCCGATGGAAAAGAAGGAAACCCAAATGAGGATCCGTTTCTGCCGCCAGATTCTGGGCTTGAAAAACTGATCCCGGTGCTTTCCGAGGAGCCTGCCTGTCCATTCCCTTCGCGGGATTCAACCAACATGAGTCCGTGGAGCTTCAGTTCCTCACACGATAAACCCGCCACTTTCCAGTCCCCGTAACCGGAGAGAGTTCCGCGAACGTGGACAGGGTCTTGTGATCCTCCTCCTCGCCGTTGACCAGGACAAAGTCGAAGAAGGCGAAATCGGACCTCTTGACCTTCTCGCCGAACCATTCGAGCGCCGGGGTCCAGCGGACGTCCCGCCGGGTCCTGTAGGCGACGAGGCCTGAATAGTGCTCGGCGAAGGAAAAGTTCGGTTCGCACCCTTTGAAGACCTGGGCGTAAGCGACGAGCTGGAGAAAGGGCCGGCCCTTGATGAACTCGCTCTCCTTGACCAGGTCGAGCCCCAGGACCCGGGACGAAGCCGGAAGCCGGTCGAGGCCGGCCCTGAAGCCCGTCAGGTCTTCAGCGGTATATCTTCGCCAGGCGAACGCCGTCACCAGGAAAAAGACGGCGGCAACGCCCAGTCCGACCGTCTTTGGCGCCGGCCGGCGGAACGAAGGTGGAGGCAGGGCGAGGAGGAGAAAGATCAGGGCCGGGGGAAGCCACCGCGAGCCGAAGAAAAGCGTGTTCATGTATTTATCGGGAGCGACCACGACAACGGCCAGGAAGAAAACCGCCACGGCCAGGAGGTCGCGGTCCACGCTCTCCCGCAGGCGGGTCCGGGACTGCCAGACGGAGAGGCCCGCCCATAGGATGATAAAGACGAATGCGACGGTTTCGGCCGGCCCCCTGATTCCGCCGAAGGCGGCGTCCATGAACGAGGCCAGCCGGTCGAAAAGCGGGGACCAGTGCGGCGCGACATCGAATCCCGCCGTGGCGCGCGAAGCGGCCAGGGAGGGATACCACAGGAGCGCGATCACTCCGCATGGGAAGAGCGCCGTCAGGCGCCCGAGGATCGTCCGGGCCGGGAATTTTCTGATGATTCCGGCCACGACAAGCCAGATCGCCCCGGCGGCAAACCATAGGGCATGGCTGCCATAGAGCAGGACGGACGTCCCCGCGAGCGCTCCCCACAGTTGCCATGAGGGACGCCGCGGCTCCCGGGTCGCGAGCGAAAACCAGAGGACGAAGACCGGGAAACCCACCAGGAAATTGAGGAAGCCCCAGTAGAAGGACTGATTGAAAACGAGGAGCGAGGCGACGGCCGCGACGGCCGGACTCCGCCCTCTCCAGGCCCCGAGCCGGTGGATGGCGGCGATCCAGAGAAGCACGATGAGCATGAGCGCCGCCGGCCCCACCAGCCCGACCGGAAGGACGGTCCAGAGAAGGTAGAGGAAAACGTAGATCAGGTTGTTCGGCGCCAGCCATTGGATCACGAACGGTCCGCCTGGATGCGCGAGGGCGTCCTCGAAGAGCCGGACCTGGGCGATATGCTGCGGGAGGTCGGTCGAGGGGGGAAAGGGCGCGAGGAGGATGGGGATGGCGGCCAGGATAAAGAGGCCGGCCGCGACAAGGGCCCTCTCCCTCCCTTCCGGCGTCCGCGCCGGCCCCGGCAGCTTCTCTGGCATCGCTCTCCGACCAGTATAATGAAAGGGCCGGCGAAAAATCAAAGGTTGAGAAAAAGGCCGTTTTCTGGTAGTTATGAGGTCAGTGCTGTCGGATCATCGAGTGCCGGCCCCGGACGCGAAGAGGGACCTGCTTTTCTTTTTTCTCTTCCTGCTCCTTTTTTTGCTCACGTTCCGGGAGTTCTTCTTCACCGGGCGGGTCTTTTTCGAGAGGGACACGACGGTCGTCGAAATCCCGGCCCGCAGGCTGACCGTGAGCCTCCTCAAGGAGGGGAACTTCGCCCTCTGGACGGACGCTTACGGAAACGGCCAGCCGTTCCTGGCCAACCCCAAGAACGCGGTGTTCTACCCGGCCACGCTGCTCTACCTCGTCCTGCCCCTTTTCACCGCGTTCAAGCTCTATTATTTCATCCATGTCATCCTCGGCTGGATCGGGCTTTATCGACTCTGCAAGTCCTATGCGCTGTCGGAGAAATCCGCGTTCCTCGGCGCCACCCTCTTCGCGCTCAGCGGCATGTACCTGTCCTCGTTCGAGTTCTATAACCATATCGCGGCCCTGGCCTGGATGCCCTGGATCCTCCTCCTTCTTAACCGGGGCCCCGGCGCTGGCCGGCGGCGATTCGTGACGCTCACGGTCCTCTGGGCGCTGCTCATTCTGGCCGGCTCGCCGGAGGTCATCGTCCTCACAGCGCTTCTCGCCCTGGCCCAGACGTTCATGGCGCCCCTGGCGTGGAAGAAGCGCCTTGCGTCCGTGGCCCTCCCCTTTGCCCTGGCCTGCCTCCTCTGCGCGGCGCAGCTCGTGCCGTCTATGGAAATGCTGGCCAAGACCGGCCGCGAGTCCCAATCCGTGGATTGGCCGCTCGAGCTTCTCCAACTCCCCAACCTTGCCTTCCCCGACCTGCTGGGAAACGATCGCGAACCGGGGCGCCACGATTATTGGGGCTGGCACCTCTTCGACAGGCATTTTCCCCTTTATTACAGTCTCTACATGGGATTCGGCGCCCTGCTCCTTTTTCTTTCCGGACTGGGCCGCCCCTGGGACCGGCGCCGCATAGTTATGCTCGCCACGTTCGCGGTCTTTTTCCTCCTGGCCTGCGGCCGGTATTCCCCCTTCTTCTTCCTTTACCGTTTCACCCCGTTCCTGTCCTCCATCCGCTATCCCGTGAAATTTTTCCTGGGCTCGGTCTTCTGCCTGGCGATCCTGGCGGCCTTCGGGTTCGACCGGATGACCTCCGGTGCCGGGCCCGGCAAAAAAGCCGTCCGGAATCTGGCGGTCACGGCGGGCCTCTGCCTCGCCCTGTTCCTGGTTTTCAAGGGCCGGATCCTGGCGCTCCTCAACGCGCTCATGGTAATCGAGAAGGACGCATCGCTCGGCGAATTCGGCCGGTCCATCGCGACGGGCCTCGTCCTCCTGGCCGCCTACGCCGCGATCTTCATGCTTATGTCCGCGGCGAGGATGCGTGGAGCGGTCCTCAGCTGGGCACTCCTCGCCCTCGTCTTGGCCGACCCCGCTTTTCACAACCGGTGGATCAACCCGACGGTCCCGGCGGCTTTCTTCGCCCGGCCCCCGCTCCTCGCCGACCTCAACCCGCCCGTGACCGTTTACAGGGCGGAGGACTATTTCCTCGATCGCCGCGAAAAAAGCGGCAGCAACGTCAGGTTCCTTGCCTATTACCGCGGCACTCTATACCCATTAAGCGCCATGAGCGATGGCGTCCGGTACGTGTTCAACATCGATTTTTACGGGACCTATCCCAAGCGGTACGCGGAGCTCGTACGGGAGGCCCGGAAGCTCCCCGTTGAGGGTCAGCTCAAGGTCCTCGAATACCTGGGCTGCGACTTTTACATCAGCGACAACCCGCTGTTCTCCAAGGATACGGCCCGGCGGCTTCAGGTCGAGGGTTTCCCCGTCTTCATCGAAAGCATCCCCGCCCGGCCGCGCGGGCCCTCCGCGGTCTTCTCCACGCGACACGCGGCAACGCCGGAGGAAAAACTCAGGATCTTCACCGGCCGCGACTTCGATCCGTGGGAGACCGCCATAACGGAAGAAGAAATTTCTATCGCGGGAGGGTCCGAGGCCGCCCCCGGCCTCCCGGCCGGGTCCGCCGCGGTCTCGGTCCGGAAAGCCGTCCAGGGCCGGGGCTGGTATGAGGCGGAGCTCCCGCGCGAGGGCATCGTCGTTTTCCCCGGCAACTCCGCCCGGGGCTGGAGGGCCTGGATCGACGGCCGGAGCGCGCGCGTCTTCGAGGTGAATCTCTTCGCCAAGGGGGTCCTGGTCCCTCCCGGCAAGCATGAGATCCTTCTGAGATATCTTCCGGGGAGTTTCCTCCTGGGAACGGCCGTCAGCCTGGCCACGGGCCTCTTCCTCCTGGCAGGCGCAATCGTCCTGAAGCCGCGCCTCAGAAGAAAGGTCCGCCCCGCATCCCCTTGAAATCGTCCAGACAGTCGAACTGTGTCGCGAACCTCCGGGGATTCTCGCCCCGGAGCGCGACCTCCCCGGGCCTGAGCCCGGGCAGGAATTGGGCGGCCTGGACGAGATAGAGCACCTTACGGGGGTCGAAGCCCATGATCCGGGAAGCCGTCGCGTCCGCGGCCAGAGAAAAGGGGCTAAGGACGAGCACGCCGACGGGCTTGGCCTTCCCCATGATCGGGCCGTCGCCCTCCATGCCGACCACCCCGTCGACGATGTTGTAATGGACCCTGACCGTCCGGGCCAGGTCCAGGATAGATTCCTTGATGCCGTTCCAGTGGAGCAGGTTCTTGGGCCAGCCGTAGTAAATCCCGGGCAGGGTCCCGAAGAGATTCTTCAGGCACAGGGTCACGCCCATGCCGTGGTGCGTCTTCATCTTAGGCAGACTGATTACGACGTCCGCTTCGGCCACGGGCCGGGCCAGATAGAACGCCGGAAGACGGGTCTGCCCTCCCCTGTTGGGGACGACCGTGGCGTCGCCGTGATTGAGGTCCAGGCACTTGACTCTCTTGTCCAGGATGGCCCTGAGGCCCGGGTTGAGCACCGAGAACCAGGGATCGCGGCGGTGCCCCGAGGCCTCCCCGACGACGACCTGAGCGGCGCCCAGCCGCAGGCAGGCGTGGGCGACGTGGGCGATGACCGCGGGATTCGTGTTGATGGGCCGTTCGGGATGCGTTTCGACGAAGTTCGGCTTGAGCAGGACCTTCTTCCCTTTGAGGGCGAGCCCGTCGGAAGACATGACGGCGGCGATCTCCTTTTCCACGTCCCGGCCGTAGTCCGGTACGGAAAGCAGGGTCACCGGGCATGTCGCCGGGGTTGGTTGCGGGCCGCCGTCGCGGAACTTTCCGAAAGCCGCCGCGTTGGCCAGGACCGCCGTGCCCTTTAGGAAATCGCGCCTCTTCATGAAATGAACACCTTCCGGCCCGACAGGGCGATCAGCCCGGCGGCGAAATGGGCGGCGTTGAGCATGTCGTCGGGCTGATCGTTCATGACCGCGGAGAGCCGGCGCCCGATCTCCGTCGAATTCCGTCCGTAGCCTTCGAGGCCCAGCGCCGCCCAGGCCAACCCGCACAACGACCCGATCTTGCCCTGGTTCCGTTCGAGAAGGTCGAGGCTCGGCCGCACCCGGCCGACATCCGGCTGTCCGCCGAGAGCGAGGAGCGCCAGCCCGGTCGTGTCCCAGAACGGCAGGAGCTCGCGGTCGTTCAAGCCCGGGTTTCCATAATTCCAGCCTCCGGAAGGGATCTGGCGGTCCAGCAGGAACCTGCGGCCTTCCACGGCCCGGGCGTGGCCGCCAAGACCGCAAACATTGAGGGCGATGACGGACCAAGCCGTCGGCTCCACCCAACCGAAAGTCCCCCGGACCCACGGCCAGCCGACGATCGTGTTGTCCTGCCGGACGTTGGGGTCGTTGGCCACCGTAACGGATTTGAGGGATGTGACGAAACCTAGGGCGCTGTCGCGGGCCCCGGTGAGACCGTACTTATGAAAGACGACGGCCGACGGAGCCGTCAGCCAGATTCCCTGGTCCCGGTGGCCGGGATGGACGCCCAGAGAGCCGTCCGGGTTCTGGAGCCCGGCGACCCAGGAGAGCAGGGGCTTCGCCGATTCGGACGGCACGCCGCAGGCCGAGAGCGCGAGAAGGCCCAGGAGCGACGGTTCCGCGGACGGGCCTCCGCCTGGATAGTACGGGACCCCGCCGCCGGGAATAATGAGGGAGGTCAGCCGCCGGACAAGAGGAGCCAATTCGATCGCGGACATCGTGAGGCTATTATTATAGCGCATTCCGTTCCCCGTGCCCATCACGGCGGCCCGTTCTGGAAAGCCCGGCAGGGACCGTTCTCTCCGGCGGGGACGGCCGGCAAGGCCTCCCGCCGGAGCCGCGCCGCGGCCAAGGAGGGGGATAAAAAAAAGGGGGGCGGCGTTGCCGCCGCCCCAAGAAGAAACGAAAGGATCAGGTCTGGCGATCAGCTGCCCGTAACCAGGGCTGTCCGCGGACCCACAACCCAGTTGCCGTTCCAGCAGACCAGGTCGTTGTTGAAGTCGGCCATCTTGCTGACGTTGTAGAAGCCGGCTTCCGGAGCTCCCGTGGTGTAGTTCCCGGCCTGGATGGGACCGATGAGCTTGTCGCGGCCGAAGGACTGCACGGCAAAGTCGTCGGAGCCGATGTCCTCGGGGTTAGCGCCTCCCAGGACACCGGTCACAGGGGCCTGCCCACAGTACACTTTGTACGCGCCGTTCCAGGGATCATTGATGGGGCAGATCTTCAGGTAGAACGTGGCAATTGCTTTCAAGAACGGATTGGCCGCGGCGAGGTCTCCATCCTGGACGACCAGGGACCAGTCCCCGTGGTCCGTGATGTAGTCGGCCGAGGCGGTGGCGATGGACATGATTTCCTTCATGCACGATTTCTGCTTGGCCTTCTGGATGGCTTCCAGGGCGTTCGGGATCAGCAGGGCGGCCAGGATGCCGATGATCGCGACGACGATCAGCAGCTCGATGAGGGTGAATCCTCTCATCTTTTTAAGCATTTCAAAACCTCCTTTTCCTTGCTGTTTTCCTCAGTCAAGGTTTGTTAAATTCGATTGACGCTATACTTATAGCAATAAGCGTGCCAAGTTAAATGAATGCGTTTAAGTTGTTAATATACAATAAATTACATGATATTCGCGCCGTGAGATTTTGCTGAAAAGTAGCCGGATATTGTCTATTCCTGACAATTTTTGCCATTTAGAGAGGCGTCCTTTCGTCGGATATCGCCTTTTTGTCATTCTTCCTGACCCTGTTCAGGCTGAATTTCCCGATCAAGTATCGCATGGTCCGGTAGCTGATGCCCAGGAGCGGCGCCGCCTTCTGGATGCTCCCGCCCGTGGCCACGAGGGCCTGGCTCACGTAAGTTTTGGCCACGTCGTCGAGGTAGACCGTGAGGTTGAAGCCCGGCTCGAAGGAATGCTGAGTTTCGGGCTTGGCCTTCTGGGGAGAGATGATCTCCTTGGGCAGGCAGCCCACGGCCACGGTCTCCCGGTCTTCGATGGCCACGATGCGCTCGATGACGTTTTCGAGCTCGCGGATATTCCCCGGCCAGGCATAGGCTTCGAGCAGTCCGATGACCTCGGGCGTGAGCCTCTTGGTCTTCTTCGCCAGCTTGTCGCAGTACTTCTGGAGGAAAAAGGTCACGAGAAGGGGAATGTCCTCGGTCCTCCTCCGGAGCGGCGGCATGTCGAACGAGATGACGTTCAGCCGATAGAAGAGCTCTTCGCGGAACTTCCCTTCCTGGATCCTCTTCTTGAGGTCCCGGTTCGTCGCGGCGATGATCCGGACGTCCACGGCGATTTCCTCCGTCCCCCCCACCCGTCTGACCTTCCGCTCCTGGAGCGCGCGGAGGAGTTTGACCTGAGTCCAGGGCGACATCTCGCCCACCTCGTCCAGGAACAGCGTCCCCCGCGTGGCGACTTCGAACATGCCCTTCTTGTCCGCCACCGCCCCGGTGAACGAGCCCTTGGTGTGGCCGAAAAGCTCGCTTTCAAGGAGGTTCTCCGGCAGCGCGGCGCAGTTGATGGACACGAACTGGTTGTCGCGCCGCCCGCTCTGGAAATGGATGGCCCGGGCCGCCATCTCCTTTCCCGTGCCGCTCTCGCCGGTGACCAGGACGGTCGAATCCGTGCTCGCGACCTTCTCGATCAAGGTGTAAATTTCCTGCATGGCCCGGCTCTTGCCGATCATGTTCTCGAAGCTGTACCGTTCCTTGAGGTCCCGCTTGAGCTGGATGTTTTCCTGCCTGAGCCGGCGCTCGGCCAGCCCCCGGCCGACGATGATCTTCAATTCCTCGACGTCAAAAGGCTTGACGACGTAATCCAGGGCGCCGGCCTTGAGGGCTTCGACGGCCTGGTTGATGCTGCCGTAGGCCGTAACCATGACGACCGGCATGTCCGGATGCGTCTCCCTGACGTGGCGGAGGACGTCCATGCCGTTCATCTCGGGCATCTTGATGTCCGTCACGACCAGGTCGATGTCTTCCTTGTCGAAGATCTCGAAGGCCTTGCCGGCCGACAGGGCGGTCCTGACCCCGTAGCCCTCCTTCTTGAAAACGACGGAGAGCAGGTCGAGGAGGCTTTTTTCGTCGTCGATGATGAGAACGTTTTCCATCTTTGTGGCCTCAGTTCCCCGGGGATTGACGGACCGGGAGGGTGATGGCCACCTCGGTCCCCTGGTTCAGTTCGGAGCGGACGTCGATCCGCCCGTCATAATCGTCCACGATCTTGCGGACGACGGCCAGCCCGAGCCCTCGGCCGCCCTCGAATCCCGAGTGATAGGGCTCGAACAGGTGCTCCTTGTCCTCGGCGGTCATGCCCCTTCCCGTGTCGGAGAACCGGAGCTCGATCTCGTCCTTTCGCGGCGCGAAAAAATCAATGGTCAACGTGCCGCCGTCCGGCATGGCCCGGATGGCATTCTTGATGATGTTCCAGAAAACCTGCTTGAACTGGCCCTGGCTCCCGTAAAAGTGAAGCCCGGAGGCAAGAAAGTTGCCCAGGACCCGGACATGGCCGTTGAGCTCGCCCCCGCTTTTGAGGAGCTTGAGGGTCTCGTCGAGAATGTCGGGGAGGCAGAGGACGGAAAAGACCTGCTTGGCCGGCAGGGCGAAATCCAGGAATTGGCCGAGGCTGTGGGAAACCCTCTCAGACTCCTTGACGACGATCTCCATGAGATCCCGTTGCTCCGTGTTGAGAGCCAGCTCCTTGTTCAGCACCTGCACCGATCCCGATATGGCGGCCAGGGGGTTGCGGATTTCGTGGGCCAGGGTCGCTGAGATCCGGCCTGCTTCGGACAGCCGTTCCCGGACGAGGAGTTCCCGCTGGGCCTCGCGGAGGGCCCGGCGCGTCCTCCGGAGCCTGTCGGCCAGGGAGTTCGTTAGGAAGGCGATGAGGAAAAAGGCGCTCCAGGGGACGAAAATAAGGTAGAGGACGGAGCCGAGCGTCATCCCGGCTCCGGCGCCGGTGCTTGTCTGGGGGATGACGGCCAGGTACATCAGGTCCACGAGGCCGCCGAAAAGGATGGCCGCCAGGCTCGCGGTCAGGTAGGAAGCCCGGTTGGAAAGGACGAGGCCCGCCCCCATGATCGGGAAGACGTAGAGAAAATAGGCCGAGCTGGCGGTCCCGCCCGTGGCATAGACCAGGGCGGTAATCAGGAGAAGGTCCGCGAGGACCTGGACGTACGCCTGGGCGGCCAGGAACCGCCCCCAATAATAAAAGAGGAAATAGGCGGCCGAGAGCAGATAGGCCGCCAGAATAATCTTTATAAAGGGGATGAACGAGAAGCTGAAAGACGCCGAATACTCGATGGCCAGGGCCAGGAGCAGAAGAAGGGTGACGATGAGGCCTCTGAAAATGATCATCCAGAGGATGTTCTTGGGGTCGACCTGTTCTTTCACCGGAATGTCCCTAATCCTGTCTTATCAAAGCCTGGCGACCCATCGTGTTTTGCCGTCGCCAGCCACGTCCATCTTGCCGCATCCGTCCGTGCCGCCGCTGTCCCGCTCCTCAGAACTTCGAGATCAGGCTGAAGATCGGCAGGTACATGGAAATGACGAGGCTTCCGACGATGCCGCCGACGAAGATGAGCATGATCGGCTCCAGCACCGAAAGGAGGGCCGCGACGCTCGTCTCGACCTCTTCGTCGTAGAAGTTCGCCAATTTGCTCAGCATTTCGTCGAGCGTTCCGGTCGCCTCTCCGACGTTGATCATCTGGAGCATCATCAGGGGGAAACGGCCGGACTCCCGGAAGCCCTCGTTCAGGGTCTTGCCCTCCGAAACGAGTTTCCGGGCGTCGAGGACCTCTTTTTCGATGAGGACGTTCCCGGCCGTCGAGGAGGTGATCTTGAGGGCTTCAAGCATCGGGACGCCGCCGGAGATCAGTGTGGCCAGGGTCCGGGTGACGCGGGTCATGGCCACCTTGTACAGGAGGTTGCCGAAGAGGGGAACTTTCAGGATCAGGCGGTCGGTCGTCCAGCGCCCCTGGGTCGTGTTCCGGTAGTAGCGGAAGGCCAGGAAAAGCCCGACCAGGCCCAGGAAGACGAAGAGGATGTTCTTCTGGACGAAATTGCTCATCTTGATGATGACCGCCGTCAGGAGCGGGAGCTCGGCCCCCAGGTCCCGGAAGATCGAGGCGAAGACCGGGATGACCTTCCAGAGGAGGAAGATGCTCACGATGATCGCGAAAATAACGATGGCCACGGGATAGATCATGGCCTGGCGGACTTGGGCCCTCAACTTGACGGTCCGCTCGATGTACTCGGCCAGCCGGCGGAGCATGATGTCGAGCGAACCGCTCTGCTCGCCCGACGCGACAAGGTTGCAGTAGAGGTCGTCGAACACCTTTGGGTGTTTCCTCTTGGCCTGGTTCAGCGTCGAGCCGGCCTCGACGTCGTCCTTGATGGTCCGGATGACGGTCCGGAAATACTTGTTCTTCTGCTGCTCCTCCAGGATGGTCAAGCTCTGGATCAGGGGCAGCTCCGCGTCAATCAGAACAGAGAGTTGACGGCTGTAGACGGACAGCTCTTTGAGCTTGACTTTCTCCCTTTTCAGGAACGGGATCTGGAGTCCCTTCTTGACGGGCGTGATGCTGGTGACCGTGATCTGGTCCCTCTGGAGGTACCGGCTCAGCTCATCGGTCGAGGCCGCGACACGTTCGCCGCCCACGACGTCCCCGTAACGGTTTTTTCCTTTCCAAACATAGGTTGGCATCGTTCACCTCGCCTTTATCGGACTTCTTCTTATTTCCTCGAGGACCCCGGAGCGCCCGCGCGGACCGGCTTGGTCCCCTCCCGGCGCTGGATAATCTCGGTCAGCTCCTCGGGGAAGGACGTGACCCCCATGGCCACGTCGAGGGTGATGAGTTTGCGGAAATACAGGCTGGCCAGGGACTGGTTGTAGGTTTGCATCCCGAACTTTTCCTGGCCCATCTGCATGGCGGAATAGATCTGGTGGATCTTGTTCTCCCGGATGAGGTTCCGGATGGCCGTGTTCGGGATCATGATCTCCATGGCCAGGGCGCGGCCCTTGCCGTCCGCCCGCGGCAGCAGGGACTGGGTCAGGACGGCCTCGAGCGACATCGACAGCATGATCCGGATCTGGGTCTGGTACTGGGACGGGAAGATGTCGATGATCCGGTTGATCGATTCCACGGCCGAGTTCGTGTGGAGCGTCGAGAACGTCAGGTGGCCCGTCTCAGCAACGCGCAGGGTGGCCTCGACCGTTTCCAGGTCGCGCATCTCGCCGACGAGGACGACGTCCGGGTCCTCCCGGAGGACCGACCTCAGGGCGTTTCCGTAGGACTGGGTGTCGGCGAAGAGCTCGCGTTGGTTGATGATGGCTTTCCTCGGCGAGAAGTAATACTCGATCGGGTCCTCGATGGTCACGATATGGACGCCCCTCTCGTGATTGATGTGCTCGATCATGCAGGCCAGGCTCGTCGACTTGCCGCACCCGGTCGGCCCGGTGACGAGGACCAGGCCCCGGGGCAGGTAACAAAGCTGCTGGATCCGCTGCGGGATCCCGAGCTGGGCGAAGCTCCACATCGTCGGCAGGAACCTGCGGAAGGCGCCCGCCACCGCCCCTTTCTGCATGAAGACGTTGGCCCGGAAGCGCCCGAGCTCCTTGACGCCGAACGAGAAATCGAGCTCCCACTTGTCCTCGAAGATCTTCTTTTGCTTATCCGTCATGATGCTGTAGATGATCTCTTTGGTTTCCGAGGGCGTCAGCGCGGGGTGGTCGATGTCCTTGAGCAACCCGTGGACGCGGAGCCGCGGCGGGATGTAGGTCGTGATATGGAGGTCGCTCGCGTCAGCTTCGACGCACGCTTTCAGAAGTTCATACATTGCTTTAGCCATGGTCTCCTCCCCGGATTTTCCTTATTCGTCCCGCACGGTTTCCCGCAGGACTTCCTCGACTGAGGTGACGCCGAGCTTGATCTTGGTCAGGCCGCTCCGCCTCAGGGTCAACATCCCCTTCTCGATGGCCTTCCTCTTGATCTCGCGGGATTGGGCCCGGGAGAGGATCAAGTCCCGGATGTCCTCGTCGATCTTCATCACCTCGAACAGGGCCGTTCGGCCCTTGTAGCCGGTTTTGTTGCAGGCGTCGCACCCCTTCGGGCGCATGATATGGAGCCCCTTGACCTCATCCTTTTTAAAACCCATCTCGAGAAGGGCGGCCTCGGGCAGGTTGTGGGGCTGGGCGCACTTCTTGCATAGGCGGCGGATGAGCCGCTGGGCGGCGACGAGGACGAGGGAGTCGGCGATCAGGAACGGCTCGACGTTCATGTTGACCATGCGGGTAATGGAGCTCGCGGCGTCGTTCGTGTGGATGGTGGAAAAGACCAGGTGGCCCGTCAGGGCGGCCTTAATGGCGATGTCCACGGTTTCGAGGTCGCGCATTTCACCGACGAGCATGATGTCGGGGTCCTGCCGCAGGAAAGTCCTCAGGCACGCGGCAAACGTCAGCCCGATTTCCTCCCGGACCGGCACCTGGTTGATCCCCTGGATATTGAACTCGACGGGGTCTTCGGCCGTCATGATGTTCATGTCCATCGAATTGATGGTCGAGACGGCCGAGTAGAGCGTGTTCGTCTTGCCGCTGCCGGTCGGGCCGGACACGAGGACGATACCCCACGGCTTATGAATGGCCTCCTGGAAAAGCGCCAGGGACTCCTCCTCGAACCCGAGTTGAGTCATATCGAGCCTGAGCATTTCCTTGTCGAGGATTCGGGCCACGACCTTCTCCCCCCACAGAGTCGCCACGGAGGAGACGCGCATGTCGACTTCCTTTTTCTTGCCGTTGTCGAGCTTGACACGCATCTTGATCCGGCCGTCCTGAGGAAGACGCTTTTCGGCGATGTCCATATTCGAGAGGATCTTGACGCGGGACACGACCGGATTCTTGTACTTGAGAGGCAGGTTCACGATCTCGTAGAGGTCGCCGTCGATCCGGTACCGGATCCGGAACGTCGTCTCGTAAGGCTCGAAGTGGACGTCGCTCGCGCCCCGGCGGACGGCGTCGATGAAGGTCTGGTTGACAAGCTTGATGATCGGGGCCTCTTCCGCCTCCGCCTCGAGCTCGTGGAGATTGCTCTCTTCGGTCTCCACCTCCACGATATTGATCCGGCCCTCCTCGGCGAGCTCGATGTCCTCGACGATCTTCTTGACCCGGATGGCGTCGGCCGACCCGTAGTACTTGTTGATGGCGTTCATGACGCCGGATTCGGAGGCGATGACGGGCTGAATGCTGAGCCCGGTCCGGAAGCGGATATCCTCGATGACCTCGAGGTCCGTGGGGTCGACCATGGCCAGGGTCAGGAACGATCGGATCCGGTGGATCGGCATGACCACATATTTCTTGGCCACGTCATTGGGGATAAGGTTGATGACCTCGGGATAGACCTCGAACTGGTCGAGGTCGATATAGGGGTACCCGAGCTGGCGGCTGAGGGCCTGGGCGATCTCTTCTTCGGAAATGTAGCCGAGCTGGACGAGCGATGTCCCGACAGGCAGGCTGTTCTTTTTCTGAAAATCCAGCGCGGCCTGCAGTTGATCAGTCGAGATGATCTTTTCTCTTAGCAGAAGTTCGCCTAGGTTCGATGCCATTTTAGTTTCCCAATCTTAGAGAAAATGACAACTCCTGTCAATCCTTTTAGTCCTCTGCGGCAGCCATTGTTATAAACGCCGGGGGCGTTATTTTTTCTCTGGATGGCGCAATCTCGGCTGCGGACATATTGTTAGCTTCGACAACGCCTAGTTTCCGGCATGAGACATTTTCCGTCAATCACCGTGGGTGAGCATTGGCGGGGTGAAATTTACAATTTTTGTCTCACCCCCAGCGGTGAGGCACTTCGCCTCTTCAGGGGCGCCGGATCGGGCGGGCGGGGAGGCCGGCCTCGGGGAAATCCTGCCTGGAGGGCATCAGAAAAAAGGGATGGCGCGCCTGGGGTGAATCGAACACCCGACCCGCTGCTTAGAAGGCAGCTGCTCTATCCCCTGAGCTACAGGCGCGTCTTGGCTGGTCCGGACCCGGAGCGCCGCGCATGGGCCGGCCACTTCTCTCCGGGGAGTTCATCGGGGAGAGCGGATTTGAACCGCCGACCTCCTGCTCCCAAGGCAGGCGCGCTAGCCAGGCTGCGCCACTCCCCGTCCGTTTCGCCGCGGAGAAGGACTTAAGGGTAGCAAATCGGGCCGCGAACTGTCAATCCGAGGGGCCGGGCCTGCGCAGGCTTTTATCGATTTGGGCGCGCCCGATTTTCACGACGACAGGCCGGCCGTGCGGACAAAGGGCGGGCTGAGATGTCTTGAAGAGCTCGTCGACGAGGTACCCCATTTTCTCCCGGGTCAGGGGCTGGCCGGCCTTGACGGCGGTCTTGCAGGCCAGCGTCGCCAGAAACTTTTCCCGGCGGTCGTGGGCTTTGTCCTGGCCGGCTTCTTCGAGCAGGGACAGGAAGACGTCCGCGGCCTCCTCGGGTCTGAATATATCGGGATACTCTTTGAGGGCATGGGACCGGCCGCCCATGGCCTCGACCCGGAAACCCAGGTCCTCGATAAGCCGGGCGTTTTCTTCGAACCGGAGGGTCTGGGTTGGCGAGAGCTCGAGGACGACGGGGATGAGGAGCATCTTCCGGGGCCAGGCTTTATCGCGGTCGATCTCCCGGTATTTCTCGTAAAGAACGCGTTCGTGGGCGTTGTGCTGGTCGACGACCAGGAGCCCGTCCTCCGTACCCGCGATTATATAGAGGTTCTGGAACTGGCCAAGGACCTCAGGGCCCGCGCCGGTCTCTCCTGGCAAGCCGGAGCGCCCGGCTGAGGGCCCTCTCGCCGCCCAAGCGTCTTCGGGACCGACCCCCAGCCCGGGCAGGGAGGCGGTTGCTTCGGCGACCAGCGGCGGACGGAATGTCTCGCCCGCCGCCGGGTAGACGTCCTTGATCGTGTGCTCCCCGCGCACCGCGCCCTCCACGGCCCTCAGGACGAGACGGAAAACGATCTGGGAGTCCTTGAAACGGACCTCGGCTTTGGACGGGTGCACGTTGACGTCTACATCTTCGTAGGGGAGAGTGATGAATAGAAAGGCCACGGCGGACCTGTTCCGTTCCAGGATCCCGGCATAGGCCTGGTTAAGGGCGGCCTGGAGGATGCGGTCCTTGACCGGCCGGTTGTTGACGAAGAAGATCTGGACGGACCTGTCGGCCCGGCCTTGGAGAGGCCGGGACGAGAAGCCGAGGAGCCGACCCTCTCCCTCCTCAGCGCGGACCTCCATCAATCCGTCCACGACGTCCGCGCCGTAAAGCTGATAAATCCGGTCCTTCAGTTTTTCCACGGGCGGGCAGTTGATGATCTCCCGGTTCCCGTGGACGAGTACGAAGCGGACGCCGGGATGGGCCAGGGCCGCCTGCGTCATGTCCTTGCCGATGACGCCGAGCTCGGCCTGGTTCGAACGGAGGAATTTCCGCCGGGCCGGCAGGTTGTAGAAGAGGTCCCGGACCTCGACGGCCGTCCCCCGGGGAAAGGCGATGTCGGTGACGGCCAGAAGCTTGTCCCCTTCCCTCTCGATCAGCGTGCCTCGCTCCTCGGCGCCGTCGAAAGTCCTCAGGGCGAGCTTCGAGACGGCCGATATGCTGGCCAACGCCTCGCCCCGGAACCCCAGGGTCGTGATCCGCTCCAGGTCATCCTCTCCCGAGATCTTGCTCGTCGAATGGCGCCGGAAGCAAACGGTGGCGTCGGCCCGGCTCATTCCCGACCCGTTGTCCTGGACCTTGATGGACCTCTTCCCGCCTTCAAGGAGCTCGATACGGACGTCCGTCGCTCCGGCGTCGAGGGAGTTCTCGACGAGTTCCTTGACGACGGAAGCCGGGCGCTCGACCACTTCGCCGGCCGCGATCTTTTGGGCCACCTCAGGCGCGAGGACGTGTATTTTATTCATGAAGCACCCATTATCGGCGATTACTGAAGCTCCACGGACTCTCGTCGGCGGAATCCCGCGAAGGAGATTGGACGATGAACCCTTCGGTCGAGTACGGGAGCACGCGGTCGATGCGGACGCGGACGATGTCCCTGGCCGGCGCCGGGCAGGACGGAACGGTCACTCTGATGGCGTTTCCGGTCAGGACTTCGGTCCCGCCGCCGCGCGCCGCCCTCCGGCCCGCGCCCGGGCGGATCACGACGGCGTCCAAAACTCTCCCGGCGAAGGAGCCGCGGAACCCGTGATCCGTCTCGAGGGAAAGCCGGCGAAGCGCGAGGGACCTCAGCTTTTTTAACGAACCGGGAACCTGCGGTCTGTCGGCGGCCGGGGTCCCCGCCCGGCGGGAATAGGAAAAGACATGGAAGTATGTCAACGGCGACCGCCGGAGAAAATCCCGGAGACAGGCGAAGTCCCCCTCCGTCTCCCCCGGGAATCCGGTGATGACATCCGCGCCGAGCGAAGCGTCGGGCGACCGCTCCCTCAGGGCGGAAAGAAGGGACAGACAGGCGTCCGCGCCGCCGTCCCGCCCCATGTCTCTCAGGACTCGCCCGGAAGCGTGCTGAAGCGAGAAATGGAAATGCTGGCAGATCTTCGGGTTTCCGGCGACGTGCTCCAGGAGAGCCGCATCGGCCCGCCGGGGGTCGAGCGAGCTCAATCTCAACCGGCCCAGCCCCTCGACTTTCTCGAGCTCACGGAGAAGGCCCAGGAGCGATCCCGGCGGCACGCGGTTCTCCCCGTACGAGGATAGATGGATTCCCGCGAGGACGATTTCCCGGAAGCCGTGGCCGACGAGGTCCCGGACGCGGGCGACGACCTCCTCCTCCCAGAGGCTGGTGCTCTTTCCCCGGACGCTCGGGATGACGCAGAACGTACACCTGTTGTCGCACCCGTCCTGGACCTTGAGGTGGGCCCGGGAGCGAAACGGCGCCCCGGACCCGGCGGGGTCCTCGCCCGCTCCCCGCACCGCCCCTCCGAGGAGCGACATGACCCGCTCGGGCAGGCCGGGTTTCTCCGCGTTGGGAAGGACGAGGGTGTCCGCGGACATCCCCTCGACCTCCGTTTGCGCGCGCTCGGCAAAACAGCCCGTGACGACGAGCCTGGCCCCCGGGTTTTCCCGGGAAACCTTCCTGATGAATTTCCTGACGTCGCGGTCGGCCCGGCTGGTCAGCGTGCAGGAGTTGACGAGGACGAGGTCGCTCCGGCCCCAGTCGTCCTCATGCCGGAGTCCGGCCTCACGGAACGTTTCAGTCCAACTGAACGCCTCCGCCTGGTTGACGCGGCAGCCGAAGTTCCGGATGGCGAAGGAGGGCATCGGGGGAGGTCACAGCTTCTCTTGGATCTTCTTCGAGCTGGCCTCGACGGCGGACGCCATTCGAGTCCGGTAGTCGGCGAGCTTTCGCCGGAGATCTTCGTTCCTGAGCGCAAGAACTTCGATGGCGAAGAGGGCCGCGTTCGACCCGCCGGGCTTGCCCAGGGCCATAGCGGCCACGGGGATACCCTTGGGCATCTGGACGGTCGAGAAGAGCGCGTCCATGCCGGCCAGGGGGGGGCTTTCAACGGGGACCCCGATGACCGGCCGAACCGTGTGCGCGGCCACCACGCCGGCCAGGTGGGCGGCCTTGCCCGCGACGGCGATAAAGATCTCGGCGCCCCGCGCTTCGGCCTCTTTGACCAGTGCCAGGGTCCGGTCGGGAGACCGGTGGGCGGAGGTCACTTCGAGCGCGAACGAGACGCCGAATTCCCTGAAGGTTTTTAAGGCGTCCTCGACGATTTCAAGGTCGGATTCGCTGCCGAGGAAAATCATCACGTTCATGGCCGCTCCTCCTTGACGCCGCCGATGTCGCGGCGGAAATGCATGGCCTCGAAATGAATGCGACCGACGGCGTCATAGATTTTCGTTATGCTCTTTTCGAGCGTCGGCTCCGCGGCGCAGACGCTCAGGACGCGGCCACCGTTTGTCGTATACGTGTTGTCTTCGAACCTGGTCCCGGCATGGAAGACGGTGACCCCGGGGACCGCCCCGGCTTCCGCGAGCCCCGAGATGGCCTTGCCCTTCTCGTACCGCACCGGGTAGCCGCCCGACGCGACAACCACGCAGCCGGCCGGATTCGCGGACCAGCGGGCCTCGGTTTTGAGAATGTTTTCGTCGACCGCGGCCGAGAGAAGTTCAACCAGGTCGCTCTCCAGTCGCAGCATCTGGGGCTGGGTTTCGGGATCTCCGAAGCGCCCGTTGAACTCGAGCACGAGGGGCCCCTTGTCGGTGACCATCAGCCCGGCGTAGAGGACCCCCTTGAATTTCCGGCCCTCCTCGAGCATCCGGGTGACGGCCGGATAGATCACGGTATCCATGACCTCGTGGAAAAGCTTCTCGTTCATGAACGGGGAGGGCGAAATGGCGCCCATCCCGCCCGTATTGGGGCCCTTATCGCCGTCGTAGGCGGCCTTGTGGTCCATGGCCGAAACCAGGGGCTGGACGCGCGTCCCGTCGGAGATGACGATGAAGGAGACCTCGCGGCCGCGCAGGAACTCCTCGATGACGACCCGCCGCCCCGCCGTCCCGAATTTCTGCTTGACGAGCATGTCCCCGGCCGTCTCTTCCGCTTTCCTCTGGGTGGGGCAGACGACCGCGCCCTTGCCGGCAGCCAACCCGTCGGCCTTGATGACGACCGGGAAGCCGAACTCGCCGGAAGCGATGATTTTCTGCGCCTGGTCGAATGAGTCGGCGACCTTGAAGCGGGCCGTCGGGATCTTGTGGCGCTCCATGAACTGCTTGGCGAAGACCTTGCTCCCCTCGATTTCGGCGGCCTTCTTGGAGGGGCCGAAAATTCGCAGGCCGCGCTTCTCGAACTCGTCCGCAAGGCCGAGCATGAGGGGGACTTCGGGCCCGACGACGGTTAGGTCAATCTTCTCCCGGGCCGCGAACTCGAGGAGCCCGGCGATGTCGGTCTCTTCGAGGGGCACGTTTTCCCCGACCAGACGGGTGCCGCCGTTGCCCGGCGCGCAAAACACCTTCTCGGCCTGGGGGCTCTGGGCGATCTTCCAGGCCAGGGCGTGCTCGCGGCCTCCCGAACCGATGATCAGGATCTTCATGGTCTCACCCTCCGTTTATGCCGGCCGCGACGCGCGCAAAATATGCAAGTTCGCGTCACCGGTTATCGACGGCGCGGCGAAGGTTGTCGACAAATAAGCCCGCGTATCCGGCGCCGGGAATCGCGCTCGCGAGGACCCGGGCCGCCAGGGGCAACGCCTGCTCAGCCGGCAGGCAATACTCCATGGTCAGAAAATTCCGCCGGTATGCGGCGACCGTATCCCTGGCGTTTTTCTTCCGGACGATGATGTCGGCCATGAGCCCGGCCAGCACATCGAAATCCTTCTCCCGCATGCCGAAACGCGTCATTTCTTGAACGCCCAGGCGGACGCCGCTCGACTCAAGGAACGAGACATCCCCGGGAAGGGCCTGGTAATTGGTCAGGACATTGTTGTCCTCCAGGCGGCGGGCGATCTCCATTCCCGGCCCGAAGGTCCTGACCCGGATCAGCACCTGGTGCGTCTCGGTGAAGCCGTCGGCCTCGTCCCCCTCGACCGGGACGCCATGGGACTTGAGGGCCCGGGCGAAGGCCCTGGCGTTGGCCAGGACCTGGGCCTGGAAGGCGTCCTTGAACTCGTTCATTTCGTAGGCGGCCATGAGCAGTCCGAGCAGCGTCCCGAGGTGGTGGTTGCTCGTCGATCCCGGAAAGGCCCGCGAGCGGATATCGAGCCACAGGCCGCGGACCGGGGAGTCTTTGGGGAAATTGCCGGCCACGACGCCCCGCTGGGTGCCGAAGAAGGTCTTGTGCGTGCTTCCCGTGACGACGTCTACGCCCTCGGCAAAGGGCGCCTGGAAGGCCCCGTAGAGCCCCAGGACGTGAGCCATGTCATACATGAGCACAGGCCGTTCCTTCCAGCCGCGAACGATATCGGCCACGGCCTTGACCGGCTCGCGATAGAGGAACATGCTCTTGCCGAAGACAAAGAGCTCGGGCCGGAGCTCGTCGAGGAGCTGGCCGAGTTTTCGGACGTCCGGCTTGTAAGGATTCTCCTTGAGGACGGGGAAGCTCACGACCCGCTCCTTGCCCGTCTGCGGGTCCTCCTCCACGAAATTGAACAGGGCCCCCATGGGTTGCGAGCTGAGGTGGCCGCCGTAAATGAGGTCGTTGTTCATGACCAGCCGCAGCCTTCGGGACGGCTGTTTCTCCGCCTTGCCGCGGTTGACGAACTTGACCAGGCCCTTGAAGACGACTTCGTTGGCCATCTGACCGCTGATCGGGCGCAGTTCGACGTCCGTGCAGCCGAAATATCGCTCGAGCTCCCGCTGGGCCTCAGCCTCGACCTCCCGGATAAAATCGACGCCCTGGTAAAAATAGATCTCCTCCCCCTTCATGGTCCGGTGCTCGGCGTAGCGGCCCGAGGGGTCCGCGACCTCGCACATTTTGACGAGAAGGGAGGGTGTCGATTCCGAGGGGATGAGGTTGAAGCATTCCGTCTGGCGCCAGGCGCTGTTCCGCTCGACCTTGGCGGCTAGAGCCTGCGCTTTCTCATGCAATGATGCCATTCCCTGACTCCTCACCGACTGCCGGTCGTTTATTTGAAATTCGCGTTTTCGATGTCCTGGATTTTCCCGATCCGCCTGGAGTGGCGGCCGGCTTCGAACTCCGTCTCGAGCCAGATCCCGACGATGCGCCCCGCAAGCTCGGGGGAATGGGTCCGCCCGCCCAGGGTCAAACAGTTCGAGTCGTTGTGCTTCCGGCTCATCTCGGCGGTGTACTCGCTCCAGCAGGGCGTCGCCCGGATGCCCTTGAACTTGTTGGCCACGATGCCCATCCCCATCCCCGTGCCGCAGATGAGGATGGCCCGGTCGCAGGCGCCCTCGACAACGGCCCGGGCCCCCTTGGCGCCGTAATCCACGTAGTCCACGGATTCGCCGGGGCCGCACCCGTAGTCCTCGAAGAGGATCCCCCGTCCGCGGAGAAAGGCCGCGACGGCCGTCTTGAGGTCATAACCGGCGTGGTCGGAAGCGAGAGCGATTTTCATCCCGGACTCCTTTCCGCCCGGACGACCCTCCTAAAGCCTCGGGCGACGCTGCGGGGAACTCCCGCGGCTCTGTCCCGGATAGAGGACGGTCCGGTTCTCACCGTTTGTCGGGAACGGGAAACTTTCCTTCGGCCATCCGCGCGGCCTCGGGAAGGACTTCGATCGCCTTGAGAACGGTGGGGTCGGACTTCCTGGCCGCCCGGGTTCCTTCCTCGAGGCCCCAAAGGGCGCTGGTCGTTTCCCTCTCGATCTCCTTGCGGATCTCCTCCTCGGCGTCCTTGAACGACTTCTCGTTGTAATCGACGTTGCGCGCTTTCAGGTACTTCCGGAAATCCTCGATGACGGCCGCGTTCGCGACGAACGTGGTCCCAACAATGATCTTCCCGGGTCCCGCGTTCTCCGGCCCTTTCGGGTCCTGGGGAAAGACAAGCGTCTTGCCGAAGTCCGTCTGGTGCTGGACGAGCTTTCGGGCGTAGGAGAAGAAGGCCCCGCTCAGCCGCAGGCGCCCCGTGAAGGGCTTCAGAAGCGTATCCACTTTATAGTCTGGCGTGATGCCGCCCTGGCCCAGGACCTTGCGGCCGTGGTCCGTGTACTTGACTTCGCGGGTTGCGTCGGGTGCCCGTTTCGCGAGCAGGAGATAGTCGTCGATCTGGCTGTAATCTCTCTGGATGGAGCGCCCGCTCGGCGTCAGGTATTTGGCCACGGTCAGGGCCACGGCCGCGTCCGGCGCCAGGGGGAACACCGTCTGCACGAGGCCCTTCCCCCAGGAATCCTCGCCGACGATGAGGCCCCTATCGTGGTCCATGACCGCCCCGCTGACGATCTCCGAGGCGCTGGCCGTGCCCTGGTCGATCAGGACGACGAGCGGCAGCTTATCGTACGGCCCGTCGCCCTCAGCCCGGAACTCCCGGTCATAGGCCGGGTTCCGGCCCTTCATCGACACGATGAAGGTGCGGGCCGGGAAGAAGAGGTTGGCCACCTCAATGCACTGGACGAGGGGGCCTCCGGTGTTCGATCGGAGGTCCAGGATCAGGCTCTTCATGCCCTGGTCCTTGAGCTTGGCCAGGGCGGCCTCGAGCTCACGGGGCGTCTCCTTGGCGAAGTTCCGGATGTAGACATAACCGACGCCGTTGTCCAGCATGAAGGAGTACGGCACGCTCAGGAGAGGTATCTCCTCCCGGGTGATGGTCAGCTCGAGCGGCTTATCCAGCCCTTCGCGAACGATCGTGATGTTGACTTTGGTCCCCTTCTCCCCGCGGAGCTTCTGCATGGCCTCGAAGCTCGAGATCGGGACCGTGCTCTCCCCGTTGATCTGGGAGATGATGTCGCCGGACTGAACGCCCAGGCGCCAAGCCGGGGTGCCCTCGATCGGGGCCACGACAACGATGTTATCGCCCTGTTTCTGGATCTGGATGCCGAGGCCGTAATATTTTCCGGTGTATTCTTCCCTTTGGCGGGAGAAGCTCTCGGGGTCCAGGAAATAGGAATGGGGGTCGAGGGTGTCCAGCGTCCCCCGGATGGAGGCATAGGCGAGCTGTTGTTCGTCGAGGGGCTTATAGTATCCGGCCTCGAGGATGCCGGCGATGTCGCGGACCTTTTCGAGGGCCGCGACCCATTGGTCCTGGTTATGGGACGGCAGCTGCAGGACGAGGACGGCCGCGACAAGGAGGAGGAGGACGCGCTTTTTCATAACTTTAAACGGAAATTTATATTACCAAACCCCCCCGCCAAAGTAAAGCTGAGAGGGAAGCCGGGAGAGAAGGCTTCGGGGACGGCGGAGGCATTACGTGGAGAATGCGCAGGGGGTGTCCCCTGAGTCGCCCAGAGGAAAGGTCCAAGGCTTGATCCGGATATTTACCAGAAGTGCGGCTCCGAGCCGCTCCGCCGCACTTCTGCTGGTCGCTCCTCAGAATCCGCTCCCTGCCGCCCCGCCGCTCTCCAGCGACTCCTTACCTTGACTAATCTCCCTGGGACGAATATAGTTGCCATGGTATAATTGCGGTTGAGAAACAACCATGTTCGGAAGCGTCGGACCCACGGAACTCATCCTCATCTTCATCATCGCCCTGCTCGTTTTCGGCCCCAAGAAACTCCCCGAGATCGGCAAGTCCGTCGGCAGGGCCATCCGGGAGTTCAAGAAGGCCTCGGACGAGATCAAGGGGAGGATCGAGGACGAGATCAACGCCTCGGAGATCAAGGACGTCGGCAAGGACCTCCAATCCGGGGTCAATACCCTCAGGGATAGCATCCGGGGAATCGCCGATTCTACGGGCATCACGGATCTGAAGAACGAAATTAAGGGAACGGCCAAGCCTCCGGCCGCACCCAGTCCCTACGACATGGCGGAGAAACCGCCGGCGCCGGAGGAAGCCCCGCCGAAGAGCCCCCAGGCCGGAGGCCCGGAACCTCAAAAAAACGCGGTCGAAGACGAGCATGGGGAAGGGCCGAAAATCTCCGGATGAGATGACCTTCCTCGAGCATCTGGAGGATCTCCGGAAGCGGCTGTTCTACTCCGCCATCGCCGTCGTCGGCGGGTTCATCCCCTGTTGGATTTTCGCGAAGCCGTTGTACGCCATCCTGGCCCGGCCCGTGACCCTGTACCTGCCGCCGGGGACGAAGCTCGCCTTCACGAGCCTGACCGCTCCCTTCATGCTCTACATGAAGACGGCCTTCATGGCTTCCATTTTCTTCACGTCGCCCTTCATCTTCCTCCAGCTCTGGTATTTCATAGCCCCGGGCCTTTACCAGAAGGAAAAGAAGTACGTCGTCCCCTTCGTCGTCATGACCACGGTCTTTTTTGCCATCGGCGCGGTCTTCGGATATTTCGTCGTCTTCCCTTTCGCCTGCCGTTTCTTCCTGAGCATGGGCAAGGACTTTCAGCCCGTCATCAAGGTCGACGAGTACTTCGGCTTCGCCTTGAAAGTCCTCCTCGGCATCGCCGCCACGTTCGAAACCCCGACTCTCGTCTTCCTCCTGTCCAAGATGGGGATCGTGACGGCCAAATGGATGATCAAGAATTTCAAGTACGCCGTCCTGGCGATATTCGTCATCGCGGCCGTGATCACGCCGACCCCGGACTGGGTCACCCAGAGCATCGTGGCCATCCCGATGCTGGCCCTCTACGGCCTGAGCATCCTGATCGCCCTCCTCGTGGGACGCCAGAAGCCCAAGGCCGAGACTCCCAAGGAGACCCCGGCCGGATAGATGAGCGAGAAAGCGAAGGTCATCCTCCGCCGAGTCCCGGACTACGACCCGGCGCTCATCCGCAAGGTCATCCGGGAGGGGATCGTGGAGCTCGGCCTCGCCGGCCGGATTCGCGGCCGGATCACGGTCAAGCCCAACATCGTCATGTCCCATCCCAAGCTGACCCCCAGCGCGTTCACCCGGGCAGAGTTCATAGACGGCCTCCTCGGGGCGATCGAGGACACGGCGCCGGAAACGAGCCGGGTCGTCGTCACCGAGAAGAGCGGCGCGGGCATCCCTACGTCGCGCATGTTCCGCCGCGCCGGCTACTACAAGCTCAGGAAAGGCCACCGGGTGCGGATCCTCCCGATCGAGGAGGACCGCAAGGTCCGCGTGCCACTCGGGAAGGGCAAGATCCATTCCTCGATCCGGACAGGCCGGGCGATTGTCGACCGGGATTTCCTGATCTACGCCCCGAAACTCAAGACCAACGCCCTGACCCAGGGGATGACGGCCGCCGTCAAACTCAACGTCGGCATTCTCTGCGACCGGGAACGCATGTGGCATCACCATTACGACCTCGACGAGAAGATCGTCGATCTCCTCGAGGTCGGCCGGCCGGATTTCATCGCCACCGACGCCATCGAGATTTCGAGCGGCGGGAACCACCTGACCCAGCACGGCCGGCGCCTCGGCCTGGTCATCATGGCCTCGAATCCGGTCGCCCACGACGCCGTTTGCGCCCGCATCCTGCGTCTCGATCCTGAGAAGATCGATCACGTCCGGCTGGCCCGCGAACGGGGATACGGCCCGACAAGCCTCGAGAGTATCGAGATCACGGGGGACATCACGCTCGCGGAGGCCCGGGAAAAGACGGAGGGCTTGGAGACCGGCTTCATCCACGCCGACGACCTCAGGACGCCCATGAAGATCGTGAGCGGCGAGCCGTACTGCCGCGGCGGCTGCCACGGCGTGTTCGTCGACTGGCTCTACATGATCAAGGACCGCAAGCCCGAGCTCTGGAAGAAGCTCCCGGAGTGGACGGTCGTCATCGGAAAGTACGCGGGCGACGTCCGGGCCGACAAAGTCATGCTCGTCGGCTCGTGCACGGAGGTCCGGGGAAAACTCGAAGCCCGGCGGAAAGGGCGTGTCCGCGGCTGCCCGCCCAAGCACAAGGACATCGTGCTCTGGTTCTTTCTCAAGACCGGGATCCTGAACCCCATGTTCCGGCTCGACTTGATCTGGGACGCTTATCCCTGCCTCTTTTTCACCTGGTGCCGGAGGTTCGTGAAAGGACGGTTCTGACGACATGGACCGACGGTTGATCATCCGGAACGAACGCATCGAAACGGCCGAAAAGCTCGTTTCCGAGAATCCCGCCACCCTCGAGCCCGTGGGGGAGGCGAGCCTCGCATCCGGGGCCCTCTGCGACCGGGCCGTCCAGGCCGCCAAGGAGGCCTTTCCGCTCTGGCGAGCCCTCTCTCCGGGGAAAAGAGGGGAAATATTCAAGAGGGCCGAGAAGATCCTGGCCCGCCGGGCCGAAGAAGCCGGGCGGCTCCTCTCGCTCGAAAAAGGCTCCCCTTATCCCGAATCGCTGGCCGTGGAGGTTTTCGGCTCGCTCCAGGCGCTCAGCTATTACGCCGGGAACCAGGAGAGTCTCCTCCGGCCGCGCGCAGCCAGGCACCACGTGCCGCTGTTCTACAACAAGAAAAGCGCCTTCCACTTCCACCCGCTCGGGCCGGCGCTCGTCATCTCTCCCTGGAACTTCCCGTTTCTCATTCCCTTCTGCGACGTTCTGAGCGCCATGACCGCCGGCAACACCGTCGTGCTCAGGCCCTCGACGACGACGCCCCTCACGGCGCTGCTGCTGGGCGAGGTGTTCGTCGAGGCCGGCCTGCCTCCCGGCGTCCTCAACGTCGTGGTCTGCCGCGTGCCCCAGGCCGAGGCGATGATCGTCCATCCGGACATCCAGACCGTCATGTTCACGGGGAGCGTCGGCACCGGGAAGCGGATCATGGAGCTCTGCAGCCGGAACCTCACCAACCTGACGCTCGAGCTCGGCGGCAAGGACCCCATGGTCGTCCTGAAAGACGCGGACCTCGAACGGGCCGCCCGCGGCGCCGTCTGGACGTCGTTCATGAACTGCGGCCAGAGCTGCGGCTCGATCGAGCGCGTCTACGTCGACCGAGCGGTCGTCGATGCCTTCACGGCCAGGGTCGTCGAGCTCACGGGCACGGTCAAAGTCGGGAACCCGCTCGACCCGGGCGTGGACATGGGCCCCATGGCCAACGCGGGCCAGCTCAAGATCGTCCTGGAGCACATCGAAGACGCCCGGATGAGGGGCGCCCGCATCCTCTCCGGGGGAAAGAAGCTCACATCCCTCCCGGGCTATTTCATCGAGCCCACGGTCCTCGACCGCGTCGATCACAACATGAAGGTCATGGCCGAGGAGACATTCGGCCCGACCCTACCGATCATGCCTTTCGACCGCCCGGAAGAAGCCGTGGCCCTGGCCAACGACAGCCGTTACGGCCTGACGGCCTCGGTCTGGACACGGAGCCGCAAGCAGGCCGAGTGGTTCGCCGAGCGGCTCGAGGCGGGCTCGGTCACGACGAACGACCACATGTACTCGTTCGTCGAGCCCCGGGCCATCTGGGGCGGGATCAAGCAGACCGGGATGGGCCGGTCGCACGGGCCCTACGGCCTCCACGAACTCGTCAACATCAAGTACGTGAGCATGGATTTCCTCGGTAAGCCCTCCCAGACGTGGTGGTTCCCCTACGACCGGGGACTGGAGCGTCTCCTCGAAAAAACCATCACCGTGTACCACGGGCAGGGCCTCGGCCGGAAGCTCCGCGCCGCCCTTTCCCTCCGGCCCGAACTGCCCCGCATCCTGCGGACGAGCTCCGTGCTGAACTACGTCAAGAGTCTGCCCAGGATATTCAAGGGATGAAAAAGCGGCCGGAGCTCATCGGGCTCACCGGAACCAACGGGGCCGGCAAGGGCGAGGCGGCGGCCTTTTTCGAAACCAGGGGTTACGCCTGCGCGTCCCTATCCGACATCCTCAGGGAAGAGTTGCGCGCACGCGGCCTTCCGGCCACGCGGGACAACCTGATCCGGACCGGGAACGAACTCCGGGCGGCCTTCGGCCCGGACATCCTGGCCCGCCGCACGATGGACCGGGTGACGGGGCCGACGGTCATCGACAGCATCCGGAACATGCTCGAGATCGCCTATTTCCGGACCCGGGAGGGTTTCGTCCTGCTGGCTTTCGACGCTCCGGTCGAGCTCCGGTTCGGCCGGGTGGCGGCCCGCGGCCGGGACGAATCCGCGGCCACGCTCGAGGAGTTCCGGAGAAAAGATGAGGAGGAGCGGGCGGGCGGCGCGGCGGCGCAGCAGCTTGAAGCCTGCATGGCGGCGGCCGACCATCTGGTCTGGAACGACGGGACCATCGAGGACCTGCGCCGTAAACTGGAGAAATTCCTATGACTCCCAAACGTGTGTCCAAGGATCTCTATTACCTCGGGATCGCCAAGGAGGTGGCTAACCGGAGCACGTGCTTCCGGCGGGCCATCGGCGCCATCATCGTCCGCGACGACCAGATCATTTCCACGGGGTACGTCGGCGCTCCCCGCAAGACGAAGGACAGCCTCGAGCACGGCTTCTGCCTGCGCGACAAATTGGGCATCCCGCACGGCCAGCGCTACGAGCTCTGCCGGAGCGTCCACGCCGAGCAGAACGCCATCATCAACGCCGCCCGGGCCGGGGTCAGCCTGCTCGGCGGCGACATGTACATCTACGGGAGCGCGCCGGGAGCGGAAAAGCCCATCGACGCCTTCCCCTGTTACATCTGCAAGAAGATGATCATCAACTCCAGCCTTACCCGGGTCGTCTGCTCGACCGAGGACGGCCAGAGCCGCGTTTTTCGCATCGACGACTGGATCCGGGACTGGCAGGAGCGCGACATCCTCGACGACGAGCACCAGTACGGAAAAAAATCATGACCGCGAAGGTCGCCGCGGGGAGCCCGCTCCCCGCCCTGCTGGTCCTCGTTCTCATCCTCGCCGCGGCTGGCGCGATCCCTGGACCGGCTTCGCGGGCTGAGGTCCCGGATCGGGGGGTTGGCGGGCGGCAGCAGGCGCCGGCGCAGGAAGGGACGGCCGGCCTCCTCAGACTCCTGGGGATCGAGCCGTCTCCCGAATCCATCGACTACGTCCAGAACAAGACCCAGTTCCAGCTCCACCCCCTGCTCACCGAGCAGCGCCATCAGAAAACGTGGCATTTGAGCGAGAGGGTGCAGAAGGATACCTTGGCCGGGCTCAGGATGCTCGCGGCGGTCGATGACGACATCCGCGTGAAGCTCGAGGCCATGGCCGCCGACACGACGGTCGTCGAGGAGGCCGCGGCGGCGGTCGAGGCGGCGCTCCTGGCAAAGAGGCAGATCTACGTATACGGCTGCGGCGCCACCGGCCGGCTGGCCAAGCAAATGGAGAGCGCCTTCTGGCGGCCGTTTTGGAAAAAAGTCAGGGCGGACAGCAAGGTCTGGCCGAAGCTCTCCGGCAAGCTGTCCGGCGCGGTCGAGGAGGAGCTCATCGGGGAGATGACGGGCGCGGACCGGGCCCTCATCAGCTCCCTGGAGGGCTTCGAAGATCTCCAGCTCATCGGCCGGCTCCAGCTCCAGGACAGGCGGATCGTCAAGGGGGACGTCGTCATTTGCGTCACCGAAGGCGGAGAGACCTCGTCGGTCATCGGCGCCATCCTGGCGGCTCACGCCCAGTGGACCGGCGGGCCGGGATATACTCCCGAGGCCAGCCGGAAGAACCTCTATTTCGTTTACAACAATCCGGACGATAAGCTCCTCCCCTTCCAGAGAAGCCGGAAGGTCCTGGAGGAACCGGGGATCACGAAGATCAATCTGGCGACCGGGCCGCAGGCCATCACGGGGTCGACGCGGATGCAGGCCACGACCATCGAAACCTACGTGGTCGGGACGATCCTCGAGGCCGGCGCGGCGCGAGCGCTCCGGCGGTTCCTCACGCCCGGGGAAATGGCGGGGCTCGGATTCGAGACGCCGTTCGATCTCGGCTCGAGATTCAGGGAGTTCGCCGGCCTCCAGGAGGCCGCGCGCGAGGCGCTGCCCGAGCTGGCCAGGCTGACGGATATCGAGGCCGGGGCTTACGGCCGGGGTTTCTATTCCACCTACTTTGCTCAAAAAGGCCTGATCACGGTATTCATCGACAGCACGGAGCGGAGCCCCACCTTCCGCCTCTTCCCGCTCGACACCGTCAACGAGCCGGCGCGCAAGTGCTGGATCCAGGTCTGGACGGGGGCGGAAACGCCCCGGGATGCCTGGCGGGCGTTCCTGGGGAGGCCGTTCCGGGGACTCGAGGCGGAATTCTACAAGGCCCCGTTCGAAGGCGAAATCGACGACGCGTACCTGAAGCGCGCAGCGCTCGAGAGCCTGAACCGGGCGGGCGACGACCAGCAGGACCTTTACGATTTTTCGATGTCGCGGTCGAACGTGGAGAATCGCGGCCCGAAAGCGGGGGACGTCGGGGTCATGGTCGCCTTCACGCCGGAGGAGCCGGAACCAGGGCGGCCGGGGTCGTATTTCCGGAAGTTCATGGACCTCTTCGGGGGGGAAGGGATGAACCTGGGCATTCTCCTCGTCACGGACAGGGGGCCCGGGGCAACGGACAAACTGGACGGCGACGTCAGGCGGGCGTATCGAGGGAAAAAGGACTCGCTCGCGGTGGTCATCCTCCGTGTCCCGACGGGGGGGGACCCTTTCGGGCTGAAACAGCAGGTCGCGGCCAAGATGATTCTCAACGCCCATTCGACGGCGGTCATGGCCAAGCTGGGCCGGGTCATCGGGAACACGATGACCAACGTCAGCCCGAGCAACCTCAAGCTTATCGGGCGGGCCACGTATCTTATCCAGTCGCACGTGAACGATGTTCTGGGGCAGGCGGCGTGGGCCAAGACCTACGGGCCGCGGAATCCGATTTTGTACGGCGAGGCCAACGCCGTCCTGTTCGACTCGATCGCCTACCTCAAGGACAAGCAGAAAGAGGCGGGGCAGACGGCCGAGGTCGCGCTTTCCATCATCAGGATCCTGGAGTCGCTCAAGGAGCGGCGCGGGGTCAGCCAGGACGAGGCCCTGGAGATCGTCAGGGGCGCGGGCCTGGCCGGCTACCTGGCCCGGTTCAGATAAAGAAGGATAAAGAAGGGGTCAAATCTTCATTCTGCCACTTTCTTCCCCAGTTCGCTAAACCCGCCCTGGGCTGCCTAAGGTCAATTGTCGGCCGGCCCATCTAAAGGGGAAGCATCTCCGATTGACGCCTTCAATCAGCGAGGCATCAGTTCGATCTCGCCAGCCATGGCCTTCGGCGTCCGGCCGATTTCCTGCGTCTTATTCCCATCATACTTGATGCGGCCTCCTTCACACTGGGCTCGTTCAGATACATAGGTGACACCTTGGGCTATGATAGGTGCCGCCATGTACCTAAGGTCATCAACGATTTATGGGTCGATTATTCCAGGGGCCGAGTTCATTCGGGCCCTGGTTCG
>Ga0187886_1000433_pt1 | contig 50400 bp, 43 predicted proteins | sample June2016WEW_20_1_FD_133001 | JGI IMG/M metagenome (GOLD analysis project Ga0187886, IMG submission 133001) | Peatland microbial communities from SPRUCE experiment site at the Marcell Experimental Forest, Minnesota, USA - June2016WEW_20_150 | ecosystem: Environmental > Terrestrial > Soil >... | reverse complement strand
GCCAGGGTTGGCGCCAGCGGTCCGGGCGCTCCTCATCGACCAGCCCGTGATGGCCGTGCGCCGAACGTGCGCGAACCCTAGACAGGCTCCCTTTGATGGCTTCCCGGCCACCGGGCCAGGAGTCCCGCGGGGATGTACCGGCCATAGGAGCCGCTCACGAACCCCCTCAATTCGAGAAGCGTCAAGGCGCTCAAGATGGCTGCCCCCGGCAAGGAGGTGCGCGCGGCGAGGTCGTCGGCCGTGGCCGGGCCCTGAACGAGGCACTCAGCCAGGAGCCGCTCCACCGGTCCGAGCGATGCCATCGCGGCCGCCCTACCGGCGCCGGCCGCCGTCGCGGAGGGAGCCCGATGAGCGCCCGCGTGGCCCTTCGAGCGGCCCGGTTCGGTCGGGTCGCCGGCGCCGTCCGTGGCATCCTCAGCAGCCAGACCGAGATCCTCGATCAGCTCCGGCACTCCGCATACCACCCGGGCCTGACCAGGGAAGGTCCGCAGGAACGCGTTGCACCCGGCGCTGGTGGGCGAGTCGATCGGACCCGGCACCAGGAAGCACTCCCGACCCTGCTCGAGAGCCCAGCCGGCGGTGATGAGCGCCCCGCTCCGACGGCCCGCCTCGACCACGACAACCGCGTCGGAGAGCCCACTCACGAGTCTGTTGCGACGAGGGAAGGTGCCTCGACTGGCGGGCGTCTCCGGTGCCAGCTCCGCGATGACCGCGCCTCCCGCCGCGACGATCGCGTCGGCCAGCCGTTCATGAGCCCGCGGGAACAGTCGAGCGTGCCCGCCTCCCAGAATCGCCACGGTAGCCAGCCCCTCCCCCACGACGGCCGCGTGCGCCGCTCCATCGATTCCCACGGCGAGTCCGGACACGACCACCGCCCCGGCGCGGGCCAGGCCCGAGCCGATCCAGCCGGCGACGAGCCGCCCCTTGTCCGAGGGTCGGCGCGTCCCGACCACGGCAATCGAGTGGCTTGCCGCCAAAGAATCGATCGAGCCCCTGACGAACAGCAGGGGCGGGGGCATGTCGACCCGCCGCAGCCGGTCCGGGTAGGCGGTGTCATCCAGCGTGACCACAGTAAGCCCGAGGGATCTGACCAGCTCCACCGTTCGCGCACCGACGGAGACCGACTCGCATATGCGCCGAGCGAGGTCGGCACCGAGGTCCGCCCGGCGACCGTGCCACGCATCCGAGGTCGGATCGGAACGCGAGGCCGCCGCCTCCACGCGATCGTTTGCCCGATCCGCCGCGGCATGGGCAAGCGCCTCACGCAGACGAGACGGCCCTGCCGTTTCGGCGGCTTCATCCAGGACGGCCCTTGCCGACCCGAAGGCCGCCAGCAGCGAGGCAAACGTAACCGGCCCCAGACCAGGGACTCCCAGCAGGGTCACCCATGCATCGCGCTCCGAGCTCATCTCCGAGTGCCCGGAAACGGGTGCCGGTTCGAGGGGGACTCCTGAGGCTTCCCGGACGATGCCCTCGGCGACGCGTCGCGGCGCGAGCGGACCCAGACTCTGCACGCCCAGCATCGCTCAGATCACCGCTGCGAATCCAAGCCGACGTCCCGAAGGGGACCGGAACCGGGCCGCTTCGTCGAGGTGGGCGGCTTCGACTCGCGCGGAACCGTCCAGGTCGGCTGCGGTCCGAGCCACTCGCAGCAGTCTCTCGATGCCTCGCGCGGACCAGCCCTCCATCTCGGCAAGCCGGATCGCGTGACCCTGCTCGACCGAGCTGAGCGCGCATGCCGCCCTGAGTGCTCGCCCGGTGAGCCTCGAGTTGCAGCATCCGCCGCGCTCGATCTGCCGGCGTCGCGAGTCGACGATCCGCCGAAGCACCGTCGCCGAGCTTTCGGGAGCCGCCGCTCCAACGTACTCCTCGGGTCTGACGCGCGGCATGTGAGCCCACAGGTCGATGCGGTCGCGGAGCGGTCCGGAGATACGGTTCGTATATCTGTCGACGACGGCCGCCTGGCAGCGGCACCGTCCGTCACCCTCACCGGCATGGCCGCACGGGCACGGGTTCATGGCGGCGATGAGCTGGAACCGAGACGGGAAGACGGCCGCCCGACCGACTCTCGCGATCGACACCCGGCCGTCCTCGAGCGGCTGTCGGAGTGCCTCTAGGGTGGCCCGGTCGAACTCGGGCAACTCGTCCAGGAACAGGACCCCGTCGTTGGCCAGCGTCACCTCGCCAGGCGACATGTGCGGGCCACCCCCGACCATGGCGGCGTAGGAAATGGTGTGGTGCGGGGACCGGAACGGCCTGCTGCGAACCAGCCCACGAATCGGAGTCGAGCCTGCCACCGAGGCGATGATCGTGGCCACGCGGGCCTCTTCGTCGTCAAGGGGCGGGAGAAGGCCGGGCACGGTGCGGGCCAGAAGCGTCTTTCCCGAACCAGGAGGGCCGATCATGATCAGACAGTGCCCGCCGGCCAGAGCCAGCTCGAGAGCTCGCCGAGCCTCGATCTGACCGCGAACCTCGGCCAGATCGGGGCCGCCGCTCTCGCATGCGACTCCAGATCGGGAGGCCTCCAGATCGTCGCCCACCTCGGCCGCCATTTCGACCCGGGGAGGTCGGCTGCGAGCCCGACCGCGACTGCTTTCGCGTACCAGCAGCGCCGCCTCCGCGAGCGTTGCAGCCGGAACGACGTCTATCCCGTCCGCGAGACGCGACTCGTCGGCGCCCTCGACGGGGACCACGACCCGCCGGACGCGGCGTCTGGCGAGGGCCGCCACCATCGGCAGAAGACCGGGGATGGGACGCAGCTCACCGCCCAGGGACAGCTCCCCCAGGACCGCCCAGCGCCCGTTCGCCCGGACCTGCTCGGACCCGACCAGGATGCCGAGCGCCATCGCCAGATCCAGCGAAGCGCCGCTCTTCCGCATGTCCGCCGGGGCCAGATTGACCGTGATCCGCCGGGGCGGGTACTCGTAGCCGCTGTTCCGGATGGCCCCCCGAACCCGCTCGCGAGCCTCCTGCAAGGCCGTATCCGCCAATCCGACGATGGTGAAGCCGGGCAAGCCCGGCGCTACGTCCACCTCAACCCGGATCGGGCGTCCGTCGAGCCCCTGGAGCGTGGCCGAGAGAAGTGAGGCGAGCACGACGCGACCCTAGGTCACGACGATCACTTCCGGCTTATTCGCCACTTCGCCGCCGCGCGATCTCGGCAACCGCTACCGACCCTCTTTCCCCGGCGCGGAGCGTTCCCCGAAATCCTTGTCCATGGCCTTGACGAAGTCGAGAACGTCCCTGCCCAAGAGGGAATCCGCTTTTGTATACATGAACGGCGCGCCACTGTTCAGCGCGCCGATCGCGGAACGGTACTCGTTGATGATCTGGTAATCGATCCGGCGCTTCAGGGCGCTCTCGGCGTTCTTTACGTTGATGCCGGTGAAGGCGTTCGATCGATTGAGGATGAGCTTCACCCTGTCGTTCGAGTAGCCGAGGTGGCTGATCGTCTCGAGAACTAGCCGGACATTCTTGAGGCACGGGAGGTCGGCCGTCAGTACGACATATATCGTCTGAGCGGCGTCGATCAGCCGCAGGTTGATCTCGTCGAGGCGCTTGTCGACGTCGATGATGATGTAGTCGAATTCGTTGGCCAGCAGTCCGACGATCTCCGGAAGGTGATCGCTGGTTACCAGCTCGGCCGTCTCCGGCGACGGCGGCGCCAACAGCAACTCGATCCCAGATTCGTGCTTGACGAGAATCTGGCGTACCAGATCGAGGTCCCTTACCGGAGCTGTGGCCAGATCGACCACGCTCAAGCGATCGAGCCCGAGGTCCAGGAAGACGCGATGGTCGCCGAACTGGAGATTGGCGTCGATCAGGCACACCCGGTGACCGAGCTCCTTGTGGAGTGCGATCGCGGCGTTTATGGCGATCGTGGTTGTGCCCACACCACCCTTGGCCCCGTAGAACAGCGCAACCCGGGCCGGCTCGCGTCTCTTGGGAGGCGCAGGCTGGGGAGCGCCGGAGCTCCGGCTCGGTGGCGTCAACGGCTCGGCCGGCTGGTAGCGCGCCAGCAGGCTGCGCATCCGAGCCATGAGCTCAGCCGGATGGAACGGCTTGGTCAGATAGTCGTCGGCCCCGGCGCGAAGAGCCTTACCGCGACCGTCTGGCTCGCCCTCGACCAGAAGCACGATCACCGGAGTGTGTGTGGACGGGCCGTCCTCCATGCGCAAGCGGCTGACCACGGTGAACCCATCGATGCCAGGCAAGTTGGACGCAATCAGGACGAGAGCCGGCCTCCCGGAGCGCGCCAGGCGGAGCGCCTCCGATGCCTCGCTCGAGACGATGATCTCGAATCCGGCCTGCGAGAGCGAGTTGCCCAGCGCCCGTTGTACGGTCGGGTCGGCATCGACCACGAGGATCCTTGCGGCCATAGCTACACCTGATTTCGCGGTTCAACCGTTCAGGCGGCATGCGGCCGCCCGCCAAGAGCTGCGACAAGCTGGGACGAACGGCCAGATTATAGGCAGCCCGCCGCGCCGGAGGCATCGGCCGTGGCGACGCCCTCCTCCAGCGCGGTCTCTGGGGAGCGTACTGATTCGCGCGCCCACGCACGCGCCGCCTGCGCGCTCAGGCCGAACCGAACCGCCTAGGAGGACTTGCCTTCGGTGCCTTTGCTCATCGCGGTCTGCACCATGGACCCGACCGGCCCGAGCAGCTGCGTGAACTCGACCGGGATGACGAACTTGGTCGCGGGACCGCTGCCCAGTGCCTTGAGAGCGTCGAGGTACTGCAGCGTCATGGTCTTCTGATCGATGCCGCGCGCGGCCTGGAAGATGGTCTTGAGCGCTTCACTGAAGCCCTGAGCCCGGAGAATCGCGGCCTGCCTGTCGCCCTCCGCTCGGAGGATGGCCGACTGCTTGTCGCCCTCGGCAACGTTGATCGTGGCCTGCCGGGTGCCTTCCGATTCTGTGATGACCGCGCGGCGGGTCCGCTCGGCGGACAGCTGGCGGTTCATCGCCTCCTGGACCGCGGGCGGAGGCAGGATCTCGCGAATCTCGACCGTGGTGACTTTGCCGCCCCACCGCTCGGTGACCTCATCGAGCTTGATGCGGAGCGTCTCGTTGATCCTCTCGCGCTGAGAAAGGACGTCGTCAAGAGGGATGTCGCCGATGACCGAGCGAAGCGACGTCGCGGCCACCCCCTGGAGAGCACCAGGGAAGTTGGCCACGTTGACGATGCTCATCAGGGCGTCCGCGATCTTCCAGTAGATCAGGAAGTCGACGCTGAGCGGGGCATTGTCCTTGGTGATTGCCGTCTGGCGCGGTACCTCGATGAACTGCTCGCGCAAGTCCACCTTGATCCCCTGGTCGACGATCGGAATGAGGAAGCGCAGGCCCGGGTCCCGAACCAGACCGGGGTTGGTCTGGCCCCATCGTTTGACGACCATGCGCTCCCATTGCGCGACGACCCGGAAGGACGTGGCCGCCAGGAGCACCACGATGACAACCAGGGCGATCGCGACGACCGCAACAACCGTTGTCGTTTCCATTCCCCTACACCTCCAGCTGGATGTGCCCACCGAGGGCGTTGTCTTCGGGAGATATGGCGATCATCCCATTCCGGATCCACCTGGCGCTGCCATGTCGCCTGCAACCCATCTCTAGCCTATCCGCTCGACCACTAGCGTCAGGCCCTCCTGGCGCACGATCTTGACCTTCGTCCCGCGCGCCGCCGAGCTCCCGTCCGCGGTTCGAGCCGTCCACGATTCGCCGCAAACGTAGACCGTGCCGATCGGAGCCAGATCCGCCTGGACCTCGCCCGTCTCGCCCTCGACCTCGATAGTGCCGACCATTCCCGACCCTGCCGGAACCGCGAGGCGGCGCATCTGCATCAGGGTCCGTACGAGGACCAGGCCATAGAGAGCCGCGGCGGCCGTCATCATGACGATGATCGGCCAGGCGACGGCGACGCTCGGCAGGTAGGGACCGGGCGACCCGTAGAACGCCACCGCCCCGACGAGGAAGCTGGCCAGGCCGCCGGCGGTCAGCAGGCCGTGGCTGGGGACGCTCGATTCGATGACGAGCATGAAGATCCCCAGCACAACCAGCACCACCCCGAGGATGTTGAGTGGAAGGCTGCCCGACCCGTAGAAGGAGAGCGCCAGCGACAGCGCCCCGACCAGGCCCATCAGCAACGTGGGATGGAAGAACTCGATCAGCACGCACAGGACGCCGATCACGAGAAGGATGAAGGCGATGTTCGGGTCGTCCAGGGTGTGGAGGAACCGCTGGATCGGGTCCTCGCCGATCGAGACCGTCGTGGCGCCCTTGGTGTGGACCACGACCGACCCCGCGGACGTGGTCACGGTCTGCCCGTCCGCCTGGTTCAGCACGTCATCGAGGCTGACGGCGATGCCGTTGACGGCATGCGCATCGACGGCTTCTTGAGCCGTGTAGGACTTCGCCTTCTCGACCGTTGAGGTCGCCCAGTCGACGGCCTGGGGATGCCGCTCCTGGGCGATGCTTCGTATCGTGGCGATGGCGTCGTTCATCACTTTGTCGGCCTCGGTCTGGCCGTAGGTGGCGGCGATGTCACCGCCGCCCGCAGCCACTGGCGAGGCAGCCCCGATGTTGGTGCTCGGGGCCATGTAGGCCAGGTTCGCCGAGAGCGTGATGAACGTGCCCGCACTCGCGGCCTTTGCGCCGGAAGGACCGACCCACACGATGGTGGGGATCTTCGAATGCAACGCAGAGTCGACTCGAAGCATCGCGTCCTCGGCACCGCCCAGGGTGTCGAGCTGGAGGATCACGGCCGCGGCGCCGTCCGACTCGGCCCGGCGGATTGCCCCGGCCACGTAGTCGGCCATGACGTCGTCGACGACACCGCTGGTCACGACGACCACCACCTCGGGACCTGTGGGCGCCGCGACCGTGCCCGTCGGCCGCGGTGTGGGGGGCGACTGCACGAAGTTGCCTCCGCTCCCGCCGGTTCTGGCCTGGCCTACGACCGCCAGAAAGGCCCCGGCCACGGCCAGCGTGACCGCCAGCCTGGCAAACGAGGAGGCGGACCGCCGCAGGGACCCCGCTCCAGTCGCGAGACCCGACCCGAGATTGAAGGTTCCCGTCCGAGGACGCTCGAGCTGGACGGTCCAGGGCAGCGCCGCCGTCTCGTCCGGCAGGGCAGGCGTCCTGCAACCAGCCGCGGACCGCCTCAGCATCTCCTCCATCTCGGTGTCGGACGCGTTCTCGAAATCGGAATCGCTCATCTGGTGCCCCCTTCCGCCGGTTCGATCCGGCGGCGCAGAGCCTGCAGGGCGGCATGGTGTCTCGACTTGACGGTGCCTACCGGAATGCGCAGGCGGTCGGCTATCTCGGCCAGCGACAGATCCCCCCAGTAGCGCAGGACCACGACCATCCGCAACTCCTGACTGAGGGCCGAGAGGGCTCGGCCGATCGCGTCCCGAGCGAGCGCGGCTCTGAATGGATCGCCACCCTCGAGGTCGAAATCGTCCACGTCGAGGGTTCGGTGCCGGCTTCGCTGGCGCAGACGCGTGCGGCAAACGTTGACCAGAATCTGGCTGAACCAGGCGTGGAAGCGATCTCTCTCACGCAGACCGACCCACCCCTTCCAGGCGCGGACGGACGATTCCTGGACCGCGTCCTGCGCCTCCGCCGAATCGGCCAGCAGGTAGCCGGCGAGCCGGTATGCCATGGCTAGCTCGCCCTCGAGAGCGGCGACGAAGGCCGTGTCGATGGCACGGTCCCTTACGGCGGGCGACGCTGCGTGCGCACGACCTGCGTCGGCGCCCAAGTACGCTTCCTTTACGAACATGCCACGCTCTCTCGGCGGCCCGAGCGGGTCGCTCATGCGTGTGACTCGCCGGTCGAGCGATCGGTTCACCGATGACTCTTCCCGCCCATGAGACGCAACGCATCCGCGGCTGCGGTGTCGAGTCCGTCGATCGCGTCAAGCACGAGCTGGCTCCACGTCTCCATCAGATCGTAGACCGCCCTTGCGACCTCGATCTCCTCGAACGAGCCGCTCAGCTTGTGCGTCTCGCGAACTCCCACCGGTCGACCGGACGCCTCTGCCAGGTACACGAGCCCGAGGTGATGGACTCCCACATCCACGCTGTCGTCGTTGAGCAGACCGACGAACTCGAAGTCCGGCACGAAATCGGCGTCGAGTTCCTCGCGCCACTCCCGCGCGAGACCGCCCAGGACCGAGCGGTCGCCCGGATTGAGATGCCCGCCGATGCCGATGGTGTAGCGATCGTGCAGCCGAGCGTCACCGCCGGCCCGCGTCCGCTTCATCAGGAAGATGCGGTCGCCGTCGCGAAGGATCAGATACGGGATGATCTGCTTGAGCGTCCGATCACTCTCGGCTACCGCTCTGGGGACGTACGCCCCAGCCTCGTCGACCCGCCTCAGGATCTCCGCCACGTCGTCAGGCCGGACTCCTCGCCACGCGGACACGCCGTCGAAGAGGGTGTCGCGAGCCACCGCATACACGAGCTCCCCGACGTCATCGCTCATGGGCGATCCGAGTCCACGAGCCGCTGGCGAGCGGCCGAGAAACGAGCCAGGAGGGCCGCCTCGTCCGGGCCGCCTTCACGCTCCAGCTCGGCCAGCCATCGATCCAGCACGTCTCTCATGTCCCGCAGTCGGGCGGCGATCGCCTCGGCATTCGTGGCCGCGATGCCTGCTCCCATGGCAGCCTCACCACGCGCCAGACGGGTCATACCCGCCCAGCCGGTTGCCGCCAGAACCTCGGCCGCGCGCCAATCCTCGCGTTCGGGCTCGCCCGGGCCGCCGGCGATCGCTTCGACGAGCGCCGCCGAAACCACGAGTGGCAGATGGCTGATCGCCGCCACTGCGCTGTCATGGGCCAGGGCGCTCATCGGGACCTGGATCGCCCCGCAAGCGTCGACCAGCTCTCCAACGCGCTCACCGTCGCCGAGCCGCGCATGCCGGCCCAGGACGGTCACCCAGGGCCGTTGCACGAAGAGATCGGGTACGGCGGCGGCGTACCCGCTCAACTCGCGGCCTGCCATCGGGTGCCCGCCTATGAAGGGCAGACCCGCCTGGTCGGCCCTGGCCACGATCCGGCTCTTGGCGCTGGCCACGTCGGTGACGGTGCAATCCTCGGAGAGAGAGGCGCGCAGCCGTCCGCCCAGCATGCCTATGAGGTCCAGGCAGACCAGAGGGGGCGCAGCCAGAACGACAATCTCGGCGTCGCGGATGGCTTGGTCCGGCGTCGCGGCGGCCACTTCCACGACTCCATCCATCACGGCCTGATCGACCGGCGCCGGGCTGCGGCTCCAGGCGGTCACGTGCCACCGGCCAGGCTCGCCGCGCTCGTGGAGGGCGCGAGCGATCGAACCGCCTATCAGACCGAGGCCGAGGATGGAGACACGCACGACGCCATTATGGCCGGGCGGCCCGCTGTCAAGGAACCGCCCGGCGCCTGACTTCTGCCCCGAAACACCGGATACGGGCGATCCAGGGCGCTCGAACGACGGCGGCTCGGCATCTCCTGGCGCATTCGGGTGTGGCCCGACTGGGTACCGCCCAAGACCGAGATCACCCTCGAACGGATCAGTGTTCGTTTGCCGAAGGCTCGACTAGAATGCGATGCGGCGACCAGCTTGCAGCTACTGCCCACGTGCCCGGCCCTGCTGCTATCAAGGGGGCAACGACGACAATGACCGAATCGTACGGCGAGACTAGACCGATCCGAGTCCTTCTCGTCGACGACCACCAGCTCCTGACGGGGGCGCTGTCTCAGATGCTTGGCCGTGAGCCGGACATCGCCGTCGTGGGAGTGGCGGGTACCGTCGCCGAGGCAAAGGTGATGGCGCGCGAGCGCCTCGATGTCGTCCTGATGGACTACCGGCTGCCAGACGGCACCGGAGCCGAGGCCACCCGCGCCATCAAGGCCCGTTGGCCGGCCGCCAGGGTCGTGATGCTGACTGCCCTGACCGACGACGAGACCGTTCTCGAGTCCATCCAGGCCGGTGCCGACGGCTATCTCACCAAGGACCGGGCGATTGACGAGGTGGTGAGCGCCGTCCGTGCCGCCTACGCCGGCGAGACGCTCCTGCCCCGATCGGTGATCGTCGGCATCGCCCAGCGCGTGGCCGCCGCCAGGGACCGTGGCATCGAGCGCCGCCAGATCGAACCTCTGACCCCGCGCGAGCTTGAAGTCCTCAAGGCCCTGACCGAGGGTCTTGCCACGCCTGATATCTGCGAGCGTCTCTACATCGCCCCGAACACCCTGCGGACGCACGTCCAGAACATCATGGGCAAGCTACGAGTGCACTCGAAGCTCGAGGCGGTCGCGTTCGCGCTGCGCCACCGGCTGGTGGAGCCGCCCAAGTCGGACGACAACCTCTTCTAGAGCTACGTCACGATCCTCGGATTCGAGGGACCGCCGCGACCCTCCGGGCCTCAGAACGATCGTCTTCGCCTCTGCGTTCGGCGCTCTTCGACCCGTCTCTCCTCGCCCGTCGGCGAGACCCCCGCCTCGACCCTGCGGCGCAAGTAGACGCGTCGGTCCGTCTCGCGCCGATCGTTCTTGAGTGAGGCACCGCAGCGCGCACATCGCCGCTCCTCGCGGAACAGCTGGGCCAGTGGGACCGTGGCCCAAACTGCTTGTCCACAGCTGAAACAGGCCAGTCGCGGCATGAGTTGATCGTACGTCATCGCGACCGCATTCGATCCGCCGTTTGCGGGCGATTCTGCGGATTTCACCGAGCCAACTCAAATACGTCGGATTGGCGATGACCGCATCCGCAGGGACCGCGATGATTGACACATTCGCCGGCAACGGCGACGACGGCCACCCCGGCAAGTGGCCGTACCGGCGGGTCGCTTCGCTCCCCCCGGGGCGACCCGCTCAGATCCGCAGTCGCACCTCGCGCCCCTCGCCGAGCGCTCTCTTCCTCCCCTGATCGGCTGGCCTGCGTCCGGAATCGGAGAGCCGCGCCTTTCGGCGCGGCTCTCCAGGTGCGACGATGCCGGTCAGACGCCCGCGTGGGCGAGAGCCTCCTTGATCTCCTTGGCCGGGTATTCGTAGTCCTTGAGCTTGCCGGAGAGGTAGGCCTCGTAGGCGCTGAGATCGAAGTGGCCGTGGCCGGAGAGGTTGAACAGGATGACCTTCTTCTCGCCCTTCTTCTTGGCCTCGAGGGCCTCGTCGATGGCAACGCGGATGGCGTGATTCGATTCGGGCGCGGGCAGGATCATCTCCGTCCGGGCGAACAGGACGCCGGCCTCGAAGCACGGGATCTGATGAACGCTCCGGGCCTCGATGAAACCGTTGTGCTTGAGCAGGCTGACCAGCGGCGACATGCCGTGGTAGCGCAGGCCGCCGGCGTGGATCGGTTCGGGCACGAAGTCGTGGCCCAGCGTGTACATCAGGGTCATCGGCGCCATCTTGGCCGTGTCGCCGTAGTCGTACATGTACTTGCCGCGAGTCAGGCTCGGCGCAGCCAGGGGCTCCACAGCGATGATCTGATACTTGCGACCGCCGCGGAACGTCTGGCCAATCCATGGGAAGAAGAGGCCCGCGAAGTTGGAGCCACCGCCCACGCAGCCGATGATGATGTCCGGCTCCTCGCCGGCCATCTCCATCTGGACGATCGATTCCTCGCCTATCACGGTCTGGTGGAGCAGCACGTGGTTGAGGACGGACCCCAGCGAGTAGTGGGTATCCTCTCGCTTCATCGTGTCCTCGACGGCCTCGCTGATGGCGATGCCCAGCGACCCCGGGCTGTCCGGGTGCTGGGCCAGGATGGCTCGACCGGACTCGGTCTCGTTGCTGGGGCTGGCCGTCACACTCGCGCCGTAGGTCTCCATCAGGATGCGCCGGTACGGCTTCTGATCGTAGCTCGCCCGGACCATGTAGACCTTGATCTCGAGCCCGAACATGGCGCCCGCCGAAGCCAGGGCGCTGCCCCACTGGCCGGCGCCGGTCTCGGTGGCGATGCGCCTGATGCCCTCTTGCTTGTTGTAGAAAGCCTGGGGGATCGCCGTGTTGGGCTTGTGGCTCCCGGCCGGGCTGAGGCCCTCGTACTTGAAGTAGATGTGGGCCGGGGTGTCGAGCGCCTTCTCGAGCCTGAGCGCGCGGATGAGGGGGCTGGGCCGATAGAGCGCGTAGGCAGAGCGAACCGGCTCCGGGATCTCGATCTCTCGCTCCGTCGAGACCTCCTGCATGATCAGCGCCATCGGGAAGAGCGGCGCGAGGTCGGGCGGGGTGAGCGGCTGGTGAGTCGCCGGATGCAGCGGCGGGGCCTGCTCGACCGGCAGGTCGGCCGCGATGTTGTACCAGGCTTTGGGAATCTGCTCTTCGCCCAGCAAGAAACGAGTGCGCTCGACCATCCGACTCCTCCCGCCGGCCAACCGGCGACCTAGCTGCTAGATGCCCGCCATCGCCCCAACACGACTGTGGCCGCGCAAGCCTACCGGCTCGGAGGCAGGCGACGCAAGAGAATCGAGCCAAGTCGGTGGCCGCGCGACCGCGGGCCCTTTGCGTCCTCCCTACACGGATCCGAGCAGGGCCTCGGCCAAGGCCTCGTACCGAGCCGGGCCGCGGCCCCCGATGCTCCTGTAGAGGACGAGCCGGTCGGCCTGCCACGTCAGTTGCAGGTCCCTGGACGCTTCCATCAACCGGCGGGCATGTCCGTCGGCCCCGGCCACGCCATCGGTCCGAGCCAGCGTCAGATGGCCCTCGAAGGGGCGGTCGTCCGACGGCCAGCCGTGAAGCCGCAGCTCATCGTTCAGCCGCCGCGCGAGACGGGCCAGCTCGCCGGATCCGGCGTGGATGCCGATCCACAACACGCGGGGTCGATACGGGTTCGGAAAGGCACCGCCACCGTTCAGCGTTATCGCAAACGGTGCCACTCCCCGGGCGGCGGCCCCGACCGCGGCGGCCACACCCGCTCGACGTTCGTCGGGCGTGGCCCCGAGGAAGCGCAGGGTCAGGTGCAGCCCTTCCACCCGCACCCAGCGCGGCTGTCCGAACAGCCGTTCCTCGATCGGCGCTCCTGCCACCCGCACCATCAGCTCGCCTACGGAGGCGCGCACGTCGTCTGCCACTGGCACGGCCACGAACAGCCGACTCGTCCCGGCCGGATCGTCCTCGGGACGCCGGAAGCCGACCGGCCCACCCGCTCCGGCAAAGCCGCCGGCCCGGCCTCCTCTCCCCGAGAGGCCGTCGTCTCCCCTGTTGCTCATCGGGCCGACCTCGAGGTCACTCGTTGTAGAGGCGCTCTTCGATGAGCTTCTCCACGACCGTCCGGCCGTTGGGATCGAAGCACGCGTATTCGAAGTGCTTCTCGAACTCGAGGTCCACGTTGTCCTGGCCGCCGCGGTTCTTCTCGACCGTGAGGACCACCCAGTCGCGGAACCGCTGTGCCTGGTATGGGTTGAACTCGATGTTGACCTTGGCGACGATGTGGTACTTCTCGTTGATGATGAGGATGATGTCGGCCTCGTAGTTGATCGCCGACGAGCCTCGCAGATGGTGGTTGCGCAGCCTCTGGGCCTTCAGGCCTTCCTTGTCCGCGGCCACGATGGCGATCATCGCCACCCGCTCCGAGAGGGCGATGTCCTTGAGGCCGTTGACGATGAAGGTGACCTTCTCCGACTCGGTGCTCGGCTCGGGGTACATCGGCACTTTCTGCATGTAGTCGACCACCACCAGGAGCCGCCGGTCGCCGGAGAGCGCCCGATGCTGCTGGACCAGCTTCCGGATGTTGTCGATCGTGCTCGCCGTCTGGGAGCCCCGCATCAGGAAGAGGTTCTGGCCGTAGCGGGCGATGCGGTCCAGGCTCGGGCGCAGCTTCTGGTTCGAGGCCAGGCCGGCGCCGCCGGCGCCTTCCGCCATCCACGTAGCCATGATCTCCTTGCGGACGTCCTGGATCTTGATGGCACCGGTCTTCTGGGGCAGATGAGCGAGCGCGGATTCGAGGGCCACCAGCCGGTTGAGGAGGTACTGCTCCTCGTGCTCGAAGCAGATGTACAGGACGTTGGCCTGGCCGCCGGAGGCCACGTTGCGCCCCATCTGGAGAGCCATGGTGGTCTTGCCCGTGCCCTGGGCGCCGCCGATGAGCATGAGCTCACCCGCTCGCAGCCCGCCGCCGATCGTCTTGTCCAGCATCCCGAATCCGAGCGGGATCGGCTGGTATTCGCTGAAGCGCCCGGTCGCAAGGTTGTCGTTCAGATCCACCAGCACATCCAGCGCGGAACGCGGGACCAGGCTGCCATTGTCGGTGTCGAGCCGCCAGGTCAGTTGAGCCGTGGCAGCATCGGCGTCTGGGGGGCGATCAGTTGTTGTCACGAGTGCCTCCACCCAAGTACAAGCCGGAACGCCGCGCTGGGCATCGTAGCAGCGACATTGAGTATCGGACAGTTACGCAAGCCGCACACGTCCGCTCCCGTATCGACGCAATGCGCCACCGCACTGCCTCCAACGGCACCGCTGGGCCGTCCGTCGCCTAGAGAGGATCCAGCCCGGCCACCTCATCCCAGTATCGGGCAATTGCCCGAATCCCGGTCTCATAGTTTGCCATCGACATCCACTCATTCGGAGCATGGAATTGCCCGTCCGGCGGGGCGAAACCCAAGAGCACGGTCGAGAGCCCCAGGATCGACTCGAAGCTCGAGCAGACCGGGACGGACCCTCCCTCGCGAATGTACAGTGGGACGACCCCGAAGACCGCCTCGATGGCCCGTGCGGCCGCCTGCGTGGCCGGGCTGTCGATCGGCGTCAGGCTGGGCTTGCCGTCACCGAGGCGCTGGATCGAGTACCGCACCGATCTCGGCGCAACCCGGTCGATGTGCGCCGCAACCAGCGAGAAGATCTTTACCGGATCCTGGTTGGCCACGAGCCGGCAGCTGATCTTCGCATGGGCATGGGCCGGAATGATCGTCTTGGGCCCCTCGCCCTCGAAGCCGCCCCAGATTCCGCAAACGTCCAGCGTCGGCCTGGCTCCCAGCCGCTCAAGGGTGGTGTAGCCCGGCTCGCCGGTCAACTCGGGCACGCCCAGCGACTCGCGATAGACTTCCTCGTCGAACGGGAGCTTCGCGAACGCGGCCTCGTCCAGCGGCGTGAGCGCGGCCACGTCGTCGTAGAAGCCGGGCACTTTGATCCGTCCGGCAGTGTCCTTCAGGGCGGCCACGATGTGGCACAGAGCGTTGATGGGGTTCTCGACGGCACCGCCGTATACGCCCGAATGGAGATCGGCCGTGCTGCCCGTGACGTCAAGCTGGAAGTAGACCAGGCCCCGCAGGCCTACCGTGATCGACGGCAGGTTCCCCTCGAAGAAGCTGGTGTCCGAGATCACCGCAAAGTCGGCCTCGAGGCGCTCGCGGTTGGCCTCCAGCCAGCCGTCCAGATGGACCGAGCTCGATTCCTCCTCGCCCTCGAACACCACGCGGATGTTGACCGGCAGCGCCCCACGCGTCTTGAGAAGTGCCTCGATCGCCCGGACGTGCATGTGCAACTGCGACTTGTCGTCTGAGGAGCCGCGAGCCAGCATCTTCCCGTTCTTGACGACGGGCACGAATGGCGGCGACTCCCACACGTCGAGCGGATCTACGGGCTGGACGTCGTAGTGGCAGTAGACCAGCACGGTTGGCCGGCCGGCGGCATGCAGCCAGTCCCCGTACACGACAGGGTGGCCGCCCGTCTCCGAGACCTGGACGTGCTCCATACCCACGGCTCGCAGGTCCGCGGCCACGAACTCAGCCGCGGCCCGGCAGTCGGGGGCATGAGACGGGATCCCAGAGATGCTGGGGATCCGGAGCAGCGTCTTGAACGACTCCAGTCGGGAATCGGCGGTTTCGGCCAGGAAACGCTCCAGGGCCGCATCGGGGACGGCGTTGGCGCTTGCATCCGGCATCAGGCCCTCCTGGTGTGGCGGCGGCTGCTCGATTGTATCGAGCAGCCGCAGTTCCATATGCCCACGGCCGTTTCGGCCGCATAGCACAACCGGGCGGCTGGCAGGCCGCCTGGTTGCCCATGTCGCGCTGCGTACCGCCCTACGACGGGCTCGGGTTGGGGCTCGGGCTGGCGGCCGGAGGCGGCGCGCTCGGCGCGGGTGCCGGCGTTGGTCCCAGCGGCGTGAGTCCGGAGATGCCGTGCAGGTTCAGCTTGGGCGGCAGGTCTTCGAAGAACGTTTCGAACGCCTCGGATTCGACGGTCTCCTCGGCGATGAGCTTGTCCGCTAGGGCCAGCAGCCTGCCCTTGTGCTCGATCAGGGTCTGCGTGGCCCGGGCGTAGCCGTGCTCGACGATGGCACGCACCTCTTCGTCGATCAATTTGGCGACGTCGTCCGAGTAGTTGCGCTGCTCGCCGATCTCTCGGCCCAGAAAGATCAGCTCGTCGCGCTTGCCGAAGGCGAGCGGCCCGAGCTTGTCGCTCATGCCCCACTCGGTGACCATCCGACGGGCCAGATCGGTCGCCTTCTCGATGTCGTTGGACGCGCCAGTGGTGGTGTCGCCGAAGATCAGCCTCTCGGCCGCATTGCCGCCCAGCAGGCCGGCGATCTTGTCCTCGAACTCGGTCTTGGACTGCAGGTAGCGATCTTCGGTGGGCAGGGCCATGGTGTAGCCGAGGGCCATGCCGCGGCTGATGATCGTGACCTTGTTCACCGGGTCGCACTTGGGCAGAACGCGTTGCACGACGGCATGGCCGCCTTCGTGGATGGCGATGATCCGCTTCTCCGCATCGGAGATGATCCGGCTCTTGCGCTCCGGCCCGGCCACGATACGCTCCAGCGCCTCGTTGAACTCGGGCTGGCCAATGGTCTTGCGATTGCGCCGCGCGGCCAGGATGGCCGCCTCGTTGACCAGGTTGGCCAGGTCCGCTCCGGAGAAGCCGGGAGACTGGCGGGCCAGGTTCTCCGGGTCCACGGACTTGTCGAGCGGCTTGCCCTTGGTGTGCACTTTCAGGATGGCCATGCGGCCGCGCAGGTCCGGCCGGTCCAGGATGACCTGTCGGTCGAAGCGCCCGGGCCGCAGCAAGGCCGGGTCCAGCACGTCGGGCCGGTTGGTGGCGGCAACCACGATCACGTTCGTGTTGGTGTCGAAGCCGTCCATCTCGACGAGGATCTGGTTCAGGGTCTGCTCGCGCTCGTCATGGGAGCCGCCCAGACCGGCGCCACGCTGGCGGCCGACCGCGTCGATCTCGTCGACGAAGACGATGCAGGGCGAATTGCGCTTCGCCTGATCGAAGAGGTCACGGACGCGGCTGGCCCCCACGCCAACGAACATCTCCACGAATTCGGAGCCGGAGATCGAGAAGAAGGGCACGCCCGCCTCGCCAGCCACCGCTCGAGCCAGCAGGGTCTTGCCCGTTCCCGGAGGACCCACGAGCAGCACGCCGCGCGGGATTCGAGCGCCGAGGGAGTTGAACTTCTCGGGGTACTTGAGGAACTCGACGACCTCCTGGAGGTCCGCTTTCGCCTCATCGACGCCTGCCACGTCCGCGAAAGTGACGATCGTCTTGTTGCCGAGGAACATGCGCGCCCGGCTCTTGCCGAAGCTCAGGGCCTGGTTGTTGGTACCCTGGGCCTGGCGCATGAAGAAGGCGATGAACAGGACGACCAGCACGACGGGCAAGAGGGTAGTCAGGAGCAGCAGGATCCAGCCGGTGTCGGCCGGCTTGGTGACCGAGTAGTTGACCTTCGTGGCCCCGGACGGAGCCCAGGATTCGATCACGGCGGACTCGCCAGATGCGGGCGAATCCGACTGGACGGTGTACGTCGTCTGTTTGGAGTCGTTCTTGGTCACCGTCAGGGTGGTGTCCTGGCGGACGACCGTGCTCACGAGCCCGGCCTTCACGTCCGCCTCGAAGTCCGTATACGACTTGGGTTGGGGCGCGCTCGGCTGGATGAGCGCATAGAGAAGGGCGGCGGTGGCAGCAACGAGAACGAGCATCACGATCCCGTTGCGCAGGAAACGCGTGTTCAAGGTGTAACGGAGCCTCCGGAATTGGCGGTCGGTCCGGGCCCGATCCGCCGCCGCAGTATACGCCCGGGTGCCCTGTGGCTCGTCTAGCCACCCTCGGAAGGAGGGCTCGGGCTGGATGGTCGCGAAGCGCGCGACACCCCCAACCGACAAGACCGCTCAGGTGCGCCGGATGTTCGGTCGAAAGCCGGGTTGGACCGGATGTCCCGGCCCTCGCACCGGGCCCGAGCACCGCCGTGCCCGATCGGCGCGAGCTCGCCCTGTGGCCGACACGGGACGGCCCGGGGGTTGCCCGGGCCGCGGAAAGGGACGGTGGTAGCGGAGACTGGATTTGAACCAGTGACCAAGGGCTTATGAGTCCCCTGCTCTACCACTGAGCTACTCCGCCGTGGCGCGGCGTAGTGTACCGGATGTACCCGTGCGGGGCCACGGCAGGCGACGGCCTCGCGTCGGTTCAACGAGAGGCGGAGATCGAGGTTGCCCCTGCTCCGGCTCAGTCGCGATCGAGCAGCTCGAGGACGGGAGCCAGGCCCTCCAGCGACTCGATCGTGATCGGATCGACGACGAGCTGGACCTCGGCAACCCCGGCACGGGCGTAGGCTCGCAACTCCGCGGCGATCGCCTCCGGCGGGCCCTGGAGCGGGTTTGGTGTGGCGTCGAGGCTGCCGTCGCCCTCGCGGCGCCCCTTGCCGCCGGGCATGCGCACCAGTACCACGACCGTGGCATCCACGGTGGATGGGTCACGGCCGACCTTCTCACATGCGGTGGCGACTCGAGCCCGCAGCGGTGCCACGCCCTCGGGGCTGTTGTGTGTCTCGGTGTGCCATACGTTCCAGGCCGCCACAAAGGGCAACGTGATGGCGAGCATTCGCTCACCCACCGAACCGATCAGAATCGGAGGACCGCCGGGCCGGGACCGCGGCACGAGCTGACAGTCGCGGGCGCTGAAGTACTCCCCCTCGAAGTCGATCTCACCCTCCGCCAGGAGCGTCCGGATGATCGTGAACGCTTCCTCGAAGCGCGAGATGCGATGGTCGTACGGCACGCCGTAACCGCGAAACTCGGCCTGGTTCCAACCGGCGCCCAACCCGAGCACGAGCCGAGCGCCGGAGATCTCGTCCACGGTGGCCGCCTTCTTGGCAAGCACCGCCGGGTTGTAGAAGCCCACTGGCGTGACCAGCGGGCCGAGCGTCACTCGAGAAGTGATCGCCGCCGCGGCTGCCAGCACCGACCACGCGTCTCAGGGGCCGTCCGCCCCGCCGTCGGCCATGCGATACAGGAAATGGTCGCCGGTCCAGATCGAGTCGAAGCCCAGCTCCTCTATGCGCCGGATCATCGCGGCAAGCTCGGGCCAGCGAACCGGTCGCTCGATCTCGGGCAGCTGCACGCCAACCTTGACAGGACGGCGCTTGCCGCCCGGGGTCGTGCTCATCGCCTGATCGTAGCGCCCTGGGACTAGGGCTGCGATCCGAACAACACCCCAAGCCACGAGTCCAGCGGGCTGCTCGCCGGCGCCTCCGCATCGTGTCGAATGCCGGCCGACCCGGGTGCATCCGGCGGGAGCGGCGGCGCGTTCCGATCGATCGTGAACGGAATCTCCCGAGGCGATCCGAGGAGGTAGCCGCGGGCCATCTGCGACACGAACGCCGGCTGCTTGATCAGCTGCAGCTCCGCCTCCAGGGAAGTGATGTCGCGCTCCATGGCCACGTTTCGAGCCCGCATCTGGTCGGCCTGGTTCGCAGCCGCGGCGGCATCGCCCACCTGCCGGGCGAAGACGCCTACGAGCCACAGGGCGAACAAACCGGCTACCAGCAGCGCAAGACGTCGCCTGCTGAGTGGGAGCGTCGGACCCATACCGGAAGGCGATCGAGCTTCGAGGTCGTCCGGCGGTAGCTCGAAAGCGCGTCCGTGCATGCCCGGATCGTAGCTGCGGGCAGCTGACGTGTCAACACAACCTGATGCTCGATGACGCTGCTGCACTGGTCCCGACTTTCGTACGGACGTTCTGTGTTGGGCGTGATGTTGATCGAGCGCCTCCGCCCCCACCGTCCGGTCCACCGAGGACGTCTCCGACTCGCCCGGCTCGATCGGCCCCCGGCGTATACTCGGCGCGCTTCCAACATCCATCTCCTTTGGAGCCAGACCGTGTTCTTCTACGAACTCCGCGAGGGTGACGACGACATCTTCGCCGACGTCATCCTCGTCCGTGAGGAGGAGATGGACGCCGACTCCTTCTTCGAGCTCGTGCAGTCGATCCGCCTCCAGGTCCAGGACAGGTTCGACCAGGACACCCTGATCGAGGCAATCGCCGAGGAGCTCGAGCGCGACTACGGGTTCGTCGCCGTCTCCGACGATCGCCTCTCCGCGTCGGTCAACGTCTCCAGGATCGACGGCGACAACTACCTCGCCGAGCTGGATCCTGACCAGGGGGACGAGGACCTCCCCGACTACCGAGGCATCTTCGTGGAGCTTCCGCGGGACGATGCCCGCCCGAACTGACGGCTTGCTACTTGCTGAAGAGAACCTCGATCACATCGCCGTCGCGGACCGTGTAGCTCTTGCCCTCCGACCGGAGCTTGCCGTGCTTGCGCGCTTCCGCCATCGACTTCAGCGCCAGCAGGTCCTCGTAGGAAACGACTTCGGCTCGAATGAATCCCCTCGCCAGATCGGTGTGGATGGCGCCCGCCGCGTCCACGGATGACGACCCGTCCGGTACGGGCCAGGCCCGAACCTCGTCCGGCCCGGCCGTCAGGAACGAGATCAGGCCGAGCAGCCGATAGCTGAGGCGGATGACTCGATCGAGGCTCGACTCGTGCAGGCCGAGCTCCTCCATGAAGACCGCCGCTTCGTCCGGCTCCAGCTCGCCCAGCTCCATCTCGATCTTGGCCGACAGGGCGTCCACCAGCGTGTGGCGGTGCCGATACCTATCGCCGATCCCGGCCACGATCTCGGCCTCGCGCGGGAGATCGGCCTCGCCGACGTTCAAGAGCACCAAGACGGGCTTCTGGGTCAGGAAGCGGAAGCCTCGGATGGACTTCTCTTCCTCCGGATCGATCTCGACGTCGCGTAGGGGCCGTCCCGCCACGAGCGGTGTGTGCAGCCTCTCCAGGAGCGCCAGCTCGCGTTCGTTGGCGTCCCGCTCCGCCGGGGTGCCGTGGCGCCCACTCCCTTTCAGGCGCTCCAGGCGCTTCTCCATGACCGACAGGTCGGCCAGGGTGAACTCCAGATCCAGGCGCTCCAGGTCGCGCCAGGCATCGACCGAGCCTTCGGCGTGCGGCACGGCCGCATCTTCGAAGGCGCGGACCACGTGCAGCAGCGCGTCGGCCTCGCGCAGTCTCGCCAGCTGGTCGGCCGGCAGCTCCTCGGTCCCCACTCGCCCTTCAGTCGAGGCCGGGGGCGCCGGAAGGTCGAAGTAGGTGACGTCGGCGTGGACGATCTTGCGGGGCTTGAAGATCTCGGCCAGTCGATCGAGCCGATCGTCTGGAACCTTGACGGTCCCAACGTGCAGCTGCATTCCCCCATAACCGCCCGTCTGGGCGTGGCCCCGGGTCAGCGTGTTGAAGACGGTCGTCTTGCCCGAGGCTGCCAGCCCGACGATGGCGATCTGCATGTGCTCCCGGCCTCCAACGCGTGGCTTGTGCGCAGGCACATGCTAACGGACGGCCGTGCCTCAGTAGCCCCTGGTCTCAGTAGCCCCTGGTCAGATCGACGATGTACCTGAGCGGCTCGCCCAAACGGTAGCGGCGCAGGTTGTCGCAGAAGACGTCGAATGTGCGATCGAGGACGGCGGAGCTGGACCACGACGTGTGCGGCGTGACGATGCAGTTGGGGAGCCGGTAGAAAGGCGAGGTCTCGGGCAGCGGCTCCTCACGGAACGCGTCCAGGACGGCGCCGCCAAGCCGGTCGCCGCGAAGCGCTCGGAGCAGGGCCAGCTCATCGATGAGCGCTCCACGCGCCACGTTGATGAGCCAGGCCCCGCGCTTGACCTTCGCCAGTGCCTCGTCGTCGATGACCGCCTCGGTCTCCTCGGTCAGGGGCAGCGCCAGAACGACGAAGTCGGAGACGGCCAACAGATCCGGCATTGCGTCGAGACCTCCGAGCACCTCGATCCCGGGGATCGGTGGCGCGTCAGGACGGCGCCGAATTGCCACGATCCTCGGCCCGAACGGGCCGGCCAGCCTGGCCACCTCGCGGCCGATTCCGCCCATACCAAGAAGCCCGATCGTCGTCTCGGCCAGCTCGAGCGCCTCGATCGGCTGCCACGTCCGCTCGCGTTGCAGCTCGATCAGCTGGGGCAGCCGCCGGCAGATCGCGAGGATCATCGTCATGACATACTCGGCGATCGGCCTGTCGAAGACCCCGCGGCCGTTGGTGACGGTCAGGCCGCGCAGGCGGACACATGGCGTCAGCACCGACTCGACGCCGACCGACACCGAATGTATCCAGCGCAGCTTCGGCGCTCGACCGACGAGCCGGTCCAGCGCGTCGCCGCCGAGCGACCAGCCCCGCAACAGCACCTCGACCTCATCCACCGGCTCGTCCGCAATGCCTTCGGCCGACACGGGGATGAGTCGCGTGCCGGGGGTGGCCTCGAGGACCCTTTCGCGCATCCGCCCGAAGGCATCGCGGCCCGTCAGGACCGGGCTGATGGCGATCGCCAGCGGCGAGCCGCCCGCGCCGTGGCCCGGTCCGACAAGTTCGAGGCTCTCAGCGTTCATGTGCCTCCCTTGCTCTCAGACCGCTCTCGATCCGGGCGCCGGCAGGACCCGGCTAACCCATAGTGACGGTAGATCGATCTCTTCCGGTGTCGGCAAGGTCTCAGGGCCCCGCCAGAGCGCTCGCAAAGCCTCCGCGCCTCGCGCCCCGGCGATTGCAGAAACGAACTGCTCGCCCTTCTTGTACTGCTCCATCTTGAGGTCCATGCCGGTGAGCCGCATCATCGCCCGTTCCAAACCGGTCCGATTGGCCCGGCGCGCATGAAACCGCGCGCTGATCGTCTCCACTTCCGGGACCAGGTCCCGGCCGACTTCGTCCATGACGTGGTCCCCGAAGCCTTCGAGCAGACTCATGATGGCCTGCATCTCGCGGAATCCGCGCCTCTGCTCCGGGGTCATGAATCCCTCCATCCAGTGTTCGCCGGCGCTTGCGCTCCGAAGTGCCCGCCGCAGGCGGACCGCGGCATCTCCATTCCTGAACGACACCCCGGCCGAGAACGAAGCGAGCTGGTGCTCCAACCGCGAGGCCAGGTACGGCCGCAGCCACGGGTGCGCTTCGAACTCGAAAGCGTGCGTTGTCTCGTGCAGGGCAATCCATGTCCGGAACGGGTTCAACGGCAGTCCCAGCGAGTCCGCGGTGGCCCGGATGTTCTCGTCGAGGAACACCAGCCGGCCGGGCTCAGCCTCCGCCGACAGCAGCGCCAGGTCGTACTGGCCCAGGACGCGCTGGCCGAGGAACCCGAGCAGGTATCCGACCTGCCGAGTGGTCACCTTGCGGTTGGCGATCGCCATCGTCGCCTTCACGATGCCCATTCCAGGGGGCATTGCTTGCTGGAGCAGGTCCCTCTCGACCTTGCCGATCAGCCGGGCGAAGGTCGCGACGTTGTCGTGGACCCACGTCTCCCGACTGATGACGCCACTCCGCTCCACGACGCCCGGCAGCGGAGTCCCCAGGGCTCTACCGAGCACGGGCACGATCTCGGCCATCGTCGAGGCGTAGATGGGCGCAGCCCGCTGCAGCTCGAGGGAACCCAGCGTCCCGGGGGCGCGCCGGACCCGTCCCACGGCCACTCTCTCCGCCACGTCCCAGTCGACCACGCCCCGGCGCGCTGATTCCTCCACACGCCGGCGGACGAGGGTCACCGCGGCCCCGGCTGCCGCCCCGACGAGAAAGCCAGCCTGGAGGAATGCGTCACGCTTCCAACCGGGACGGGGCGATCTCGACCCGGACACCGGCCTCGACGAGCCCGTCTCGGAGGCCGGACCGTCATGACGCTCCGACTCTCGCCTCCCGGAGCCACCGCTCATACGGGGCCGGCTTCCAGATCGACCCGCTCGATCTCCGGGAACTCCCCGCCGAACATGCGCTCGGCGACCGCCCGGAAGGCCGCAACGTCCCCGGTGGTGAGCTGACAGTGCGCAGGCGGCGTGGCGGTCTCGTCCGGCGCCTCGTGACCGGTTATGCCGGCGTCCGCGGCCGTGCCTCGGGTCGTGCCCGGTGCCTCGAGCGCGTTGACGGAGAGCAGCTCGGCCAGTGACGATGCCGCGGCCGTGGCCGAGTCCACTATCGCCACGCCGTCGCCGACGGAGTCTCTCAGCACGCCCGCCAGCAACGGGTAGTGAGTGCAGCCGAGCAGCAACGTGTCTATCCGGGCCGACGGCGGCAGCGGGAAGATGAACTCCCCGTCCTCATTCCGCTCCCCCAGGAGAGGGGCCACGGCGCGGCGGACCGCCTCCTGGACCTCGGGGCCCGCCAGCCGCCCGGCCTCGACGAGCGGCACCAGCGCGGGCGTCGCGTGCTCGTAGACCTCGATGGCCGGGTTCTCGTCCTTGATTGCGTTGAAGTAGGCGCGGGACCGCACCGTTGCCGGCGTCGCGATGACGCCGACCCGGCGGTTGCGGGTGGCCAGCGCGGCGGCTGCGGCACCCGGACGCACGACGCCCAGCACCGGCAGGTCGTAGCGGCGTCGGAAATCGGCCAGAGCCACCGAGGCTGAGGTGTTGCAGGCCACGACGAGGGCCTTGACGTCGCGCTGCACCAGCGCGTCGAGGGCCTGCATGCTGAATCGGCGCACCTCGTCGTCCGAGCGGACCCCATAGGGAGCTCGGGCGTTGTCGCCCAGATATGTCGTCGATTCGAAGGGCAGCCGTCGCAGGATCTCACGCAGGACGGTCAGGCCGCCTACGCCGGAGTCGAAAACGCCGATAGGACGACGGTCTGACACGGCCTCAGGGTCTCACCGCGGCGCCGGCGGTACGACCGGCGATCGCGGCGGCGGCCCGCCTCACGTCCCGGCTCACTGCAGCGTCGGGGCTCGCGACCACGAACGGCATCCCCTCGTTGTTGGCCTCGACCACGAGCCGCCCATCGGAGACCACCTCGAAGTCGGGCTTTCGGCCGAGCGCTCGGGCCAGCTCGTCTCGGCCCAGACCGCCGGTTGAGTCGGCCCGGTTCACCAGGTAGTGCATCTTCTCGGGCGGGTAGCCGATGGAGGCGAATACCTCCGCCACGGCGACCGTGTTGTGGATCGTAGTCGAGTCGTAGGTCACGATCGAGAGCACGACGTCGCTGGCATCGAGGAACGCCAGCGTCACCTCCGAGAGTGTCGTCGCAGTGTCGATCACGACGGCCGCGTAGAGCTGGCGGAGGAGCGAGATTGTCTTCTCGACATCGCGGGCCGAGACCATCTCCGCCATCTCGACGCGCGGCGGGGCCAGCAGGATGTCGATACCGGCGGGGTCGCGCCAGATTACCTCCCGCAGGTCCGACTCCTGGACCCTGTCGGTGGGCAGGTCCAGGATCGACGGCACGTCGGCCGGCACCTTGAGCAGGGCCCGCAGATCGCCGTACTGAAGGTTGCCATCTATCAATGCCGTTGCGATTCCCAGCTGTCCGAGTGCAACCGCCAGATTGAAGGCAATCGTCGTCTTGCCTACGCCGCCCTTGGGCGAGAAGACGGCGACAACGCGGCACGTCCCGGCAACGCGGGCCTGGCGATCCGCAATGACGTGGCTGAGGGTGTTGACCAGCTCGAAGCCACTGAACGGCAGCGTCAGAACCGCATCGATGCCGCGATTCGGATCGCGCGCCAGGGGGTGCTGGGGCACCGTCAGCACCACGACCGGGATCTCCAGCCCGGAATCGCGCAGCCTCTCGACCAGCTGGGGCCCCTTGATCTTGCCCTGCAGCAGCAGATCGATCATCACCACGTCCGGCCGGAGCTGCTTCGCCGCCTCGACGACCTGCGAGCCGTCGTTGAGGACCTCGAGGAGCTTGACTTGCGACTGCACGCTGAGCAGGTTTCGGACGTGCTGACTGACCTGCGGGACGTCCTCCGCGACTAGCAGACGGATTGAGTTGGGGCTCGGCACGGGCCGACTATATCAAGGTCGGAGGGCGGGTCTGTCCCGCCTCCGCGCTACGAGGATGATCCGTTCGTCATGGGCGCATACCGGATTGAGGTCGTAGTCGCCCGCCAGGACCTCCACGTCCAGCTCCGCAGACTCCGCGAGCAAACGCAGATCCTCGACATCCAGCAGTCGGAGGCGATCCTCACGGACCCATCGTCGAGCCGGCCCACCCTGCTCGCCTTCGACATAGATGGTCGTCAGCTGAACGTGCCCGGTGGCCGGCTCGTGCTGGGCCGCTGACATCTTGGTGACCAGAAGGCCGGTCTCCGGGTCGGTGCGAACGTACTCCAGGCTCATTCGGCCGTCGTACCGGGCGAGCTCGTCGGCGCTTGGAACCCACACGTCCACCACGGCGACCCCGCCGGGCAACAGATGGCGAGCCATCGCCTCGAGAGCGCCGCGCTGGCGATCCCTCGTCGCGAGCAGCAGGATCGAGTTCAGCGCCAGGATGGCGAGCCGAAAGCGCGGCCCTCCGGGCAGACTGAGGCTGACGAGGTCGGCCTCTACCAGCTCCAGCCTGGCTCGAACCGTCGAATCGGCTCCCGCGAAAGCCTTCTCCGCCCGCGCCAGCATCGCCGGATCGATGTCGACCGCAGTCACGTCGTAGCCGGCCTCGGCCAGCGGCGCTGCTATGCGGCCGGAACCGGAGGCGATCTCCAGAATCGGCCCACCTGTGCGTGCGGCGAGAGCCAGATACAGGTCGACGTCACCCGGATCCTCCGCCAGATCGACGTCGTAGAGTCGCGCCAACGCCGTGGCGGTCGGATCGCGATGAGGCTCGGCCATCGGGACAGCCTAGCGCGTCCGGACTCGCCACGGTTGGCATCGCCCGCCCACATAGGGCCCGGGATCCCCACGAGCGGCTCGCAGCCTCGGCCCGCTCAACGCTCCATGGAGAGAGTGATCTCGGCCAGGAGAACCAGGACCACGACGAACACGGCGATCGGGACGCTCAAGACCGCCTGGATCCGGAGCGCCACGAACAGCGCGATCACCGCCGCGACCCACGATCCGCGCCGGATGGCTCGAGACCAGTCGCCGATGAGCGCGATGCGGCGGTGTCGGGCGAACGGGACAAGCCAGAAGAGCGGGACCGTCGTGAGCCCACAGGCCAGGCCCATGGCGCCCGCACCGACCAGACCCGCGGTCGGGTCCTCGCGCGGGTAAGTCGATGTCACGATCTGCGCCACGATCACCCAGGCGACGATCGCGGCGCCGATGAACATGGCGTTACCCAGACGGTCCTTCGCCCGCATACGGGCCAGTCTACGGACCCGCGAGGGGGTGACGCGGGTCGAGAGCGCTCTCCAGGTCGAGAACGGTGTCCAGCGTCAGGTCCGGCACCACACCACTCACCGGAGCCGCGGCCGGCAGAGGCGAATCCTCCGGCTTGATTCGAACCCAGGCGGCCCGCCAGCCGACACGCTGCGCACCCACCACGTCGGCGCCGATGTCGTCGCCCACGTGCAGGATCGACGGTCCCGAGGCCAGACCGAGCTCGCGCGCCGCGAGCTCGAAGATCCCCGGCAGCGGCTTCACGCAACCGACCCGCTGCGACACGACGACCGCCGACAGGTGCCGCGACCAGCCCGCAGCCTCGACGTAGCGGTCGATGGCGAGCGCCAGGGGCCAGTTCGACAGGATGCCGATCTTGTAGCGGCCGGACAGCCGTCTGAGGAGCGGCTCGATCTCCGGCGGCACGGACGTCCTCTCGACGAAGATGGCGGCATAGGCGTCGAGAAGCGATGCAACCTCGAGTGGCTCCGAGAAGGCCGCAGCGGCCACGTCGTCCCACCGCTCTCCGACGCCCGGGATGGGGCAGCCGCGCAGCCTGGCCAGCACGCGGACTACACGTACCCGCATGTCCGCTTCGCGGCCCTCGGGCACTTCCTCGTCGAACTGCCGCAGCCTCTCCTCGTTCCAGATCCGAGCGAAGTCGTCCGCCCGAAATCCCGCTCGAGAGCCCGCTCGCTCCGCCGTCAGACGGAGGACGTCTGCCATGGGCGCGGCCGGGAACGGCACGAGCGTGTTCCCGAAGTCGAAGGTGATGCCCTCCAGGCCGGTCACTTGACCGCGCTCGCCGGGCAGATGTCGCGAAAGGCGCAGTAACCGCAGGACAGGTAGTCGGGCGTGGCCTCGAACCGTCGGGCTCGAATGCCGGCCGCCGCGCGACGAATCGAGTCCCTAGCCTTGTCCAGCCGCTTCTCGTCCACCTCGGTTCTCCCGACCAGGCCCGACTCCAGGAACCACATCTGCAAAGCGTCCGGCAGGCGCCCGGTCTCCGCTTGATAGGCCATGGCGTAGATCTGGAGCTGCAAAGACTCCCTGGCTCGCTCGCGGGCTCGCGCCGGGTCGCGGACGTCGCTCGACTTGTAGTCGGTGATGGTGACGCGGTCCGGATAGAGCCCGGGCAGGGCGGGACTGACGGCGTCCGCGAGCTGCTCCTCGCCTGCCCCGTCGCGGGCGGACTCGGGATCGACCCGCTCCACGTCGACGCGGTCCATCCGGCCCCGGATCCGATCGCCGTCCAGGGTGAAGCTGAACTCACGCTCCACGTACGCCGGCGCGACCGTCCCGGGCCGCAGCTGCCCTTCCCGGAAGCGTCGCAGCGCGTCGCGGCCTGCCGCCAGGCGCGCCTCCTCGTGCTCGCGGGTCAGGAACCCCTCGTTCGACCAGGCCCGGTCGAACGCGGCCAGCAGCTCGTCCTCGGGCATCAGATACCCCCGCGCCTGACGGCGGTGGAACTCCTGCACGGCCTGATGCAGCGCGGCCCCGTACACGATCGCGTGGTGCGGCGCGATCGGCACCCGCAGGACGTGGACGTACTTGTACTTGAGGGGGCAGGTCAGGTAGTCGTCGACCTGGTAGAAGCTCAGCGACAGAGGCCCTTCGAGGGGGCCTTCGCGCTCCGGCTCCACCGCCTCGGCCTTCGGCTCGAACGCCGCCAGTCGCTCCAGCGGAGCATGCCCCGTGCCCTCCACAGATCCGCCGGTCGTCGCCGCGGCCGGCAAGTCCAGGGCCTCCAGCACGAACTGCGACACTCGCCGAGTGCGCCGCCCGCCGTAGTCGGCGGCATGGGTCAGTACCAGCTCGTCGCGGGCGCGGGTCACTCCGACGTAGAAGAGGCGCCGCTCTTCCTGCACGTGCGCATCGCCCTCGGGCAGCGTCTCCCGGACCAGCTCCGAGGGCATGGCGAGTGGCTCACGGCGGGTTCGAGCCGGGAAGCGGCCGTCGACCAGGCCCGTCATGAAGACGACCGGGAACTCCAGGCCCTTGGCCTTGTGCACCGTCAACACCGCCACCGCGTCCGCGTCGGCGTCGATCTCGGCCGTCGCCGGGTCGTCGCCGGCATCGATGAGCGTCTGCAGGTGACGGGCCACGAAGATCACCCGGTCGTCGGGCAGCAGATCGGACTGGGCCCTGATGATCTCGAAGAACCTGGCGATGTTCTGGAGGGCTTCCTCGGCGCCGACCGAGTCCGACGAAGCCAGCCTCGACAGCATGCCGCTGTCTCGCAGGAACTGGTACAGGACTTCGCCCGCCGGGCGCTCGTGCGCCAGCGCCGTGAAGCGGCGCAGATCGGCCACGAGCCGGTCGAGCGACGCCCGCGACTCGGCGCCCAAGCGCAACAGGCCGGGCTGGCGAGTCAGCTCCTCGGCCACCTCCCAGAGCGAGCGGTTGCGACGACGCGCGCTGTTGACGACGGCCGTCAGGTCCGGCCCGCCCAGGCCGTAGACCTCCGACGCGGCCAGCGCGTAAAGATCGACGCTGGACGAGAGATCGGCGACGGCCCGCAGGAACGCCAAGAGCAGCCTGATCTCCGGGCGGGCATACAGGCCGGACGTTCCCGAGAACCGCCAGGGGACGCCCGCCAGATTCAAGCTTCGCAGCACGGGGTCAGCGTCCACGTTGGCCCGCACGAGAACTGCGAAATCGCGAGGCTTCGCCCCGGAGGCAATGCGTCCGGCGATCTCGCGGGCGACCCAGTCGGCCTCCTCGGATCCGGTGGCAAAGGCCAGGTTCCGAACCGGCCGTTCGGGGCCGCCGCGCTCGGCGACGAGCCGCTTGTCGATGCCGTTGCGAACCTCCAGGCGGTCCGGATCGTTGAAGCGGATCAGCCGGTAGCCGGCATCCAGAATCGGCGCCTGGGACCGGTAGTTCCGCCTCAGCACGACCTGACGCGCTCGTGGGTGCCGTCGCTTGAACTCCAGGATGTTGCTTATCGCCGCGCCACGGAACTTGTAGATGGACTGGTCGTCGTCGCCGACGACCGTGACGTTGCCGTGCGGAGCCGACAGCAACTCGACCAGTTCGGACTGCGCCCTGTTGGTGTCCTGAAACTCATCCACCAGCACGTAGCGGAAGCGGCGCTGGAGCTCCACCCGAGCGGCCGCCGACTCGCGCAGCAACCGCAACGCCAGGCCCACCTGATCGCCGAAGTCGACGAGACCGGACTCCCCAAGGAGGGACTGGTACTTCGCGTATGCCCGCGCCAGCTCCCGCTGTCGACGGGCCTCCTCCTCGAGCGCGTCGAGAGGACCACCTTCGGTCCCCTCGCCCTCCCCGGCATCCGCCGCTCGGGCCGCCGTTGCCCGAAGCGTCAGGTTCTCCGCGAAGTCCAGGTAGGCCTGCGGCCCCACGTCCTCGTCCTTGCAGCGGCTGAACAGGGTGGCGAGGGCGGCGAGGAAACGGGTCGGATCCCCGAGAGGCCGGTACTCGTCCAGCTCGAAGGCGAAGAGACGCTCGCGCAGGAAGATGACCACCTCGGGCCGGGACAACACGCGCAGATCCGTTGGCAGGCCGAGCTCGAGTGCGAACTCGCGGACCAGCCGATCGCCGAACGCGTGGAAGGTGGATATGGCCGAGTCCGTGTACCCGTAGGGGACCAGCTGATCGACCCGGGCCTGCATCTCGTCGGCGGCCTTGTCCGTGAAGGTCAGGGCCAGGATCTCCGAGGGCCGCGCGCGCCGCGTGGCGATCAGCCACGCAATGCGGCGCGTGATGACCTGCGTCTTGCCGGTGCCCGCCCCGGCGATCACCAGAAGCGGACCCTCGCCGTGGCAAACGGCCCGGCGCTGCTCGGCGTTCAGCCCGGAGAGCAGCGCCTCCGATCCGTTCTGCTCGTCCGCGTCTGCCTCGTCAGCGTGCGGCGGTGACCACCAGACCGGGATCTGTTCGAGCGGCTGCGGTTCGTGCGTCGATGTCCGGCGGCTCTGGCGCGTCATCTCGCGGGGCTCGCCGGCGGCAGTGACATCTCACGTGTCACGAGCCCCGCGTATCCGTCCGCTGGCCCGAGGTCGACTCGCCGGCTGTTGGCCTCCCCGGCTTGCGGCCGGTGCGCTCGGAGTCCGCAAGAGGGTCCGTGGCCGCGACTTCCTGGCCTTTGCTCTGACCCTTGGCCGCCACGGTCCGGCCCGTCGTCTCGCTGCCGCTGGCGGACTTTCGATCGGATGTGGCGACCGGAGCCGCAGTCCTGGTGGGAGCCGCGGGCCTGGTGGGAGCCGCGGTCCCAGTGGGAGCCGCAGATGACGCTGGAGCCGCCTTCTGCGCTGCCGCGGGGGCTGCCTTCGCCGCGCTCGCGGATGCCGAAGCATCGGCCGAGGCCGGGACGGACGGCAGGCTCGCCGTCCTGCCGCCGGTCGCACGAGCGGTGGGCGCCGCGGGCCGAACCGGCACCCTGGCTCGCGCCAGGTCCATGGCCTCGGTCTCCTCCGCCGACAGCGAGGTCTCGGCCTTCCCGGTCATGACCGCCTTGGCGTAGATGCGGGTCGCCGTGCGGGAGTGCAGGCTGCTTACCACGAAGCCCGATTCGGACTCATCCAAGAGGGCCAGGGCGAAGCTCTGGTTGCCGCCGGTGTCGGGGAACGGATTGAAGCGGACGAGGCCAAGGCGCGCGAAGTGATGTCGAGCCGAACTCTCCAGCACCGCGGTTCTGGCGGTCAGCTCGTCGAGATCGCGGCCTACCTGGTGGACCGTCTCCAGGTGGGCGCCGATCACCCCCTCGAGGCTCGCGCCATCGGAACCGCGCGTGAGCATGTCCAGCCGCTGCCTCAGCCGGCTGATCTGCAAAGCCTGAAGCACCAACATCAGCACCACGCACAGGCCCGCGAGGACCAGTGCTATGGCGGTCAGATTGCTCGTGATGGAATCCACAACTACCTCCGCTCGATGGCCCGGAGTCTACCAGCCGGCGCCGGAGAGCCGCTCCCCAGCCGGGGACGGTGCGGGCGCACCGAGGGGGACCCCGCCGCGGTGAGGTGGGATGGTATCCTCGACGGGAGCGAAAGCTTCTGTGTGACCGGCAGCGCAGGCCCCGCGACTGCCCAAGAAAGACCCAGCGGAGGCCCCTCACTCAAGATGGCCAAGCGCACTCGTGGCTCAAACCGTCCTGGCCAGCGCCATGCCGACAAGCGCGGCTCCGGCAGGCCGCAGCCGCGCCCGACCGGCAGGCCGAGCGGCGGGCTGTCGGCCGAGGAAGAGGCCCGAGCGGCAGATCTCGAATCCCAGATCGTCGCCCAGGAGCGGGCCGCGGAGGCCGGCCGGGCTCGGTTTCGCGAGCGAGCTCGAAGCCCTGAGCCCGAGCGCCCGGGCCGGGCTCGTGGCCAGGGGCTTCTGGCCGCTCGAGCCGCCGAGGAGTACGCCTACGTCGTACGGGACGTGCGACGGATAGTGTGGGTCGGCGGCGGGCTGGCGGCCACTCTCGGAGTCATCTACGTCCTGGTCAACGTCCTCCACGTCGTGACGATCGGATAGGTTGCACCAGTCCCGGATCGGGCATCGCCCCGGTCCGTGCCTCCGGCCGAGCCAGCCTGTAGCATCGGAGCATGGCAACCCGGCGCACCACTCACAAACCGGCCACTGACGAAGGCGAGCAGCAGCCCGTCTTCGTCCCGCCCGCCGGCCGCCGGCCGCTGGCCGCCCGGATGCGCCCGCGGAACCTGGCCGAGGTCGTCGGCCACGAGCAGCTCATTGGCGAGCGGGGGACGCTGCGCAGCGCTCTCGAACGCGGCCACCTCGGCTCGCTCCTGTTCTGGGGACCTCCGGGAAGTGGCAAGACCAGCCTGGCCCGGGTCCTGGCCGAGGCCGCCGGCGCCCAGCTCGTGACCATCTCGGCGGTCATGAGCGGCGTCGCGGAGGTACGGGCCATCGTGGCCGAGGCGCGCGATCGGCTGAGCCTCCACGGTCGGCAAACCGTGCTCTTCATCGACGAGATCCACCGTTTCAACAAGGCCCAGCAGGACGCCTTGCTGCCGCACGTCGAGGACGGGACGGTCACTCTGATCGGTGCCACCACCGAGAACCCCTACTTCGAGGTCAACTCGGCGCTCCTGTCGCGCTTGAGGGTGTATCGCCTGGAGCCACTCACCGACGATCAAGTCGCCGTCGTGATCCGGCGGGCCCTGGCGGACACCGATCGTGGGCTTGCCGGAGAACTCGGCCCCGCCGGAGGAGTGGCTCTCGCCGACGACGCTTTCGAGCACCTCGTCGGCCTTTCGGCCGGCGACGCGAGGCAGGCCCTGAATGTCCTCGAGAGCGCCGTCTCGATCGCCGATTCGGAGGCGATCCGCGACGCAGCCAGCCGCGTGGCACCGCGTCTGGCCGACATCGAGGCCGCGGCACAGCAGCGTGCCCTGGCCTACGACCGCGCCGGAGACGGCCACTACGACACCGTCAGTGCCTTCATCAAGAGCATTCGGGGCAACGACCCGGACGCGGCGCTGTACTGGCTGGCGGCGATGATCGCGGCCGGCGAGGATCCGCGCTTCATCGCCCGGCGCCTCATCATCTCCGCCTCCGAGGACATCGGCCTGGCCGATCCACGGGCGCTGGAAGTAGCCGTGGCCGCGGCCAGGGCACTCGATTGGGTCGGCCTGCCGGAGGCTCAGTACAACCTGGCCGAGGCTACGGTCATGCTCGCGGTCACGACCAAGAGCAACGCCGCAGGTCGGGGCTACTTCGCCGCAATGGACGACGTTCTGCAGCATGGCTCCCTGCCGGTCCCGGCGCACCTGCGCTCGAGCGGGCCGGGCAGGAGCCGGTATCGCTACCCTCACGACTTCGAGGCCGACGATATCGAGCAGCAGTATCTCCCGGACAAGCTCGTCGGTCGCCGCTACTACTTCCCCGGCGACCAGGGCCTGGAGACGAGAATCGCCGAGAGACTGCAGCGGCTCCAGGACGGGCGCCGCCAGCCGCCGCGCCGCAAGCGCCCGGTCCAGGGCCAGACCGACGTGGACCCGATGTCCGCCGGATCCGAGGGGATGCGTCGCCGCCGGCAGAGCCTGCGCGACCTGGACGGAGAGCAGCGACGCGATGCGGCCGACGGGTCCCCCGAGACCGATCGATCCGGCGCCTGACATAGCGCCCGCCACGATCTCGGGCGCTCCTCGGACACCTCGCAGGGCTAGAGCCGGTCCGCCGCAACCTGCTGTAGGCGACTCGGCTCGGGTCATTCCTCGCGGTTGCCGGCGATCCGGCTCTATGGACGGGGCGTCGGGGTCGTGCGGTCCAACTTGAGACGCCGCGGTCGAAGGCGGTGCGTCAGGGCTCCAGATCAAGGGCCCGCACGTGACGCGGCCGAAAGATCGCGATAGGCCGCCGGTCGAATGCGGCCACCCGTGTCACTCCCAGGCGCTCGGCGGTGGCGACGAGAACGGCATCGGTCAGGCGGGGCCTGTACTCGGTGGTCTCATGCATCAGCTCCGCGGCGCGGACGAGATCGGCCGTCGTCGGCGCGACGACCTTCACCGCACCGCTGCCGATCGACTTCAGAAGCGCGAAGGTGGCCCGCAGCCCGAGCTCGCGTTGGAGCAGCAGATCGAGCTCGGCCAGTGTCAGGGCCCCGATCATCAGCGGCTCATTGACCCGGCCGAACCACGCCAGCGCGGCGCGGTGGTTCAGGTCGGACTGGTCGGCCGCGGCCAGCACGGCACTGGAGTCGAGCAGGACGGCCAAGGCTCAGACCTCGTCCGGACCGGGCCGGACGCCGGCTTCGCGGCGCGCGATCGAACGCCCATCCAGAGACAGCCTCCCGTGATCGCTCTTCCCCACGGCCAGGAACGACAGATCGGGCGCCGTGTCGTGCGACTCCAGGTATGACTCCAGAGCCGCGGTGATGACCGAAGTCTTGGTCGTGGCGCTCCTGGCAGCGAAGCGGTCGAGCCGCTCCAGGAGGTCCGAGTCGACGAGGATCGTGGTTCGCTTCTGCATATGCTGACATATATACCACACTTGCCTGACGTTAGGGCGCCGCTACGATTCCCCGACATCCCGAAGACACACAAGAGGTGGAACCCGTGAACCGCTTCGAGCCCAACCTTCGCATCCCCGGCCCGACGTCACTTCCTGACGCGGTTCGCGAGGCCGGCGCCCGCCAGATGGTCAACCATCGCGGGCCGGAGTTCGCCGAGCTGCAGGGCCGCGTCATCGACCGGCTGAAAGCGTTCTACAAGACCCAGAACGACGTCCTCATCGTGACTGCGGCCGGCACCGGCGGCCTCGAGTCGGCGATCGTCAGCTTCCTGTCCCCCGGCGACAAGGTTCTGGCGGTCACCATCGGCGCGTTTGGAGATCGCTTCGCGAAGATCGCCGCGGTCTACGGCGCCGACGTCACCAAGCTCTCGTTCGACTGGGGCCAGGCCGCCGATCCAGCCAAGGTTCGCGAGGCTCTGGCCGCCGGCGGCCCCTGGAAGGCCGTCCTGATGACTCAGAACGAGACCTCCACCGCCGTCACCAACCCGATCCAGGCGCTGGCCGCGACCGTCAAGGAGGTCGCGCCAAACGCCCTGATTGTCGTCGACGCCATCAGCGGCCTGGGCGCCGTTCCATTCGAGACCGATGCCTGGGGCCTCGATGTCGTCGTCAGCGGCTCTCAGAAGGCGTGGATGGTTGCCCCGGGGCTCTCATTCGTGGCGGTGTCGCCGCGTGCATGGGAGGCGGCGGCCGTGGCCAGGATGCCGAAGTTCTACTTCGACCTGGCCGCCCACAAGACCAGTGCGGAGTCGGGTCAGACGCCCTGGACGCCTGCCGTGGCGATCATGTTCCAGCTGGACGTCGCCCTCGAGATGATGGAGAAGGAGACCCTGCCCGAGATCTGGAAGCGCCACGCCGCGGTCGGCGCGGCCGTTCGCGCCGGTCTCCAGGCGCTCGGCTTCAAGCTCCTGGCCGATCCCGCCTTCGCGTCCGACACGGTCACCGGGGCGTGGATCCCGGAGGATCTCGACTGGAAGACCTTCAACGGCAAGCTCCGCAAGCTTGGCCTCGTGGTGGCCGGCGGTCAGGGTGCCCTGAAGGGCAAGATCTTCCGGATCGGACACCTGGGGCACGTCACGATCCCGGCCATTCTCAACGCCATGGCCGTCCTGGAGCAGACCCTCATCGAACTCGATCGGCCCGTCAAGCCGGGTGCTGCCGTCGAGGCCGCCCAGGTAGCCGCCCTGCGAGCCCTCGGCCTGGCCAAGTAAGGAGCCTCCGATGAAGATCCTCGTTGCCGAACCTCTGGCCAAGTCTGGCCTCGAGATCCTGCGCGCCCACCACGAGGTCGATGAGAAGATCGGCCTCTCCCCCGAAGAGCTCGCCGCGATCATCGGTGAGTACGACGCTCTACTGGTCCGCAGCCAGGTCAAGGTCACGGCCGAGATCCTGGCCCACGCCACGCGCCTGGTCGTCATCGGCCGGGCCGGCGTTGGAGTCGACAACGTCGATCTCGAGGCCGCCACCAGGGCCGGCATCGTCGTCGTCAATGCTCCCACTGGGAACACCGTCTCAGCTGCCGAGCAGACGATCGCGCTGATGCTGGCCCTCGCCCGCAAGACCGCGGCCGCGGACGCATCGATGCGCCGCGGCGAATGGAAGCGCACCAACTACACGGGTGTTGAGCTGCGCGGCCGGACCCTGGGCATCATCGGCCTGGGCAAGATCGGCCAGGCCGTGGCCGATCGGGCCCGCGGTCTGGAGATGAGCGTCATCGCCTACGACCCGTACGTGACCGCCGAGCAGGCCGCCCTGCACGGCGTGACCCTGGTCGAGCTCGACGCCCTCATCGAGCAGTCCGACGTCATCACCGTCCACGTGCCGCTCAACAAGGCGACCCGTGACATCATCGGAGCCGAGCAGATCGCCCGCATGAAGCCCGGCGTGATGCTCGTCAACGTCGCCCGCGGCGGCGTCTACAACGAGGCGGCCGTGGCCCAGGCCCTGACGGACGGCAAGCTGGCCGGCGCCGCCTTCGACGTCTACGAACCCGAGCCGCCGGTCGACTCGCCGATCCTGAAGGCGCCCAACACAGTCCTTACCCCCCACCTGGGAGCCCTTACGGCCGAGGCCCAGCTCCGGGTTGCCGAGGAGGCCTGCGAGCAAGTCATCGACGTGCTGGCCGGCCGTTCCGCCCGGTACGCGGTCAACGCCCCGTTGCTGACGCCGGAAACGGCCCGGGCAATCACCCCCTACCTGCCCCTCACCGTGGCCCTCGGCCGGATCGCGGCGCAGTACTTCCGGGCCGCGATCAAGACCCTCACCGTGGACGTCTCCGGCGACCTGGCCGATCACGACGTCTCCCAGTTGACTGCGGCGGCTCTCCGGGGCGTCCTGGAGAACGCCGCCACCGAGCGGGTCAACCTCATCAACGCGGGACTCCTGGCCAAGAACCGGGGCATGACCGTGAACGAGCGCAAGACCTCGGACGCCGGGACTTTCGCCTCGCTCGTCACCCTCACGCTGGAGGGCCACGCCGGCAAGGCCGTCGTGGCGGGCACCATCGCCAACGGCGAGCCGCGCCTGGTCCGCATCGACGACTACTGGCTCGATATGGCGCCGACGCCGGTCATGCTCGTCACGCGCCATCAGGACAAGCCTGGCACGATGGGCCGCATCGGTCTCATGCTCGGCGAGGCGGACGTGAACATCAGCGCGATGCACCTGGCGCGAACGGCGCCGCGTCAAGACGCCCTGATGCTGCTGGCCGTTGACGACGAGGTCCCCGATGCCGTGGTCGCGGCGATCCGGAACCACCCCGCGGTTCTCGACGTGTGGGTCATCCGCGCCGCCTCCGATCGTTGAGCTTCTCTGTGCGGGATGCGGAGCGGCCTCGCGCCGGGGAAACCCGGCCCTCCGGGGCCGCTCTACTCGTTCCCGACGGTCTGGACGCCGTCCTCGTCCTGCTACGCCACGGCGAGACCGAGTTCATCGTCGAGAGGCGCTTCCAGGGTCAGATGGAGACGCCCCTGACCAAGACCGGGGAGCTGCAGGCTCGTCTTGCGGGGCGCCGGCTGGCACTCCCACGCAGTCATCCGCCGCTGCCGATCCCCGACGCGGCGCCGTTCGCGATCGTTCACTCCCCTCTCGGCCGGGCACGCCGGACCGCGGAGTGCGTGGCCGAGGCCATGGCCGCCGCAGGCCGTGCCACTCCCCCACTTCGCCCCGAGCCGGGCCTGTCGGAGATCGCCCAGGGCGAATGGGAGGGGCTCGCGGACTCGGAGATCGGCGCCCGGTTCGGCGACTCACTGGCCGCGTGGCGACGCTGGCCGACCCGCGTCCACGCTCCCGGCGGGGAGAGCCTTGATCAGGTGTCGAGCCGCGTCGAAGGCGCCCTGGCCACACTGTTGGGCCAGCTCGCGGACGGCGGCGAGCGCGGCACTCTCGACAGACACCAGGTGCTGGGCTATGAAGACGGGTCGGCCGACCGGCGCCGTTGGGCTCTGCTGGTTGGCCACGGCGGTGTCTTCCGGGTCGTGGCTTGCCTGCTGCTAGGGCTGCCCCTGGAGCATTTCTGGAACTTCGATTTCGGCCTGGCCGCCATCACCGTGGTGGAGATCCGAGCCGGTAGGGCCGTCCTGCGCGCGCTCAACCTGGACTCGCACCTGGGCCCGGAGGCCGACCGGATCAAGGCCGAAGCGGCGGAGCGCGACGCCAGCGGAGCACTCTAGGACAGCCCGATCGCCACTGAGGCTTCCGTCAGAACTGCCGGCCCCGATCAGCGGCGCCTGACCGTCGCGCCGGGCCCACCGGACTGAGGCTTCCGCCCACGGAGCCTTGGCCACTTGAAGGCCAGGCGCAGAAGAGCTTGCCGCACCAGGCGGTGCGCGGTCGAGAGGAACACCAGTCGCTCGGAACTGAGCTGTTGCTTTCCGTATGTAACCTCGACCGCCGCCGTAGCCACGATCCCCAAGGATTCGCGGGCCTGCGGCACGACATCCGCCAGCATGCCCGTGTACTCGTAGACGGTCTGCGTCGGCTGCGGTGGATACCCGAGCCTGCTGGCCAGCTTCACCACGCTCCGATAGACGGACTCCGGTCTGCCGAGCGGCCTGGGCCGGCGCAGCCACAGCAGCAAGAGCCCGAAGGCAACGACTCCGCCCGCGGTGGACGGGATCAGCAGACCCACGAGACCGCCGTCACCGCTGGGCGGGACGGCGCCCTCACCGCCGCCGGCAGGCCCGGTGGGCCTCGCGGCCGTACCTTCGGGGCTGAGAGAGACGGCCGGGGTGGGCGTAGGCGCGACCGCGCTGCCGGGCGGCAACACCGTTGGCTGGCCAACCCCTCCGGTCGGATCGAACGGAATCCACCCGTACGTGGGGAAGTACACCTCCACCCAGGCATGTTTCTGCTGGCCCGTGACCTGCTGCAGCAGCGTGTTCTGGGCGATCGCTCCGGGCAGGTAGCCGAGCACGTAGCGTGCCGGGTAGCCCGCCATACGCATCAGCATCGTCATGGTCGTGGCGTACTGCTCGCAGAACCCCCTCTTCACGAGCGCGAAGCAGTCCACGGTGGAGAGCCCACCGCACTTGGGCATCTCGGCGGTGATATCCGACGTGTAGGTGAACCGATCGGAGCGCAGATAGTCCTGGATGGCCCTGGCCGCGTCGTACTCGTTGTCGAAGCCGTTGCCCTGCGAGTGCGCCCAGTCCGTGATCTGGGCGAGAAGATTCTGGCCGTTCGAGCCCACGAGACTCGCCCCCTGCGTAAATCGGCCCAGCAACCCGGGCGGGTAGTCCCCTCCGGCGTTGCGCAGACGCCACTCGGTCAGGCCGGCACCGGTCGGGTCCTCGTCCGGGACGTAGGCGAAGACCGTGTAGTCGGTCGCGTCGGTCGCCAGCCCAACCACATTTGCGCTCGACGGCACACTGCCGAGCAGCGTGCGTCGAACCGCGACGTTCACCGAGTCGGGCTCGTTCGCCACGATCAGATGCTTGATGGAGGCGTCCTGCACGTGCACGACGAACGAGACCTGGCGGCGTCCAGGTGTGGTCGGGCCCACCTGATCGAGGGTTCCGGCATCGAGCGTGCCGCCGGCGATGATCTGATCGTCGTGTGCGGCTCCGACCGACCAGCCCGTGGATTGGAACGTGTCGTATGAGATAAGTCGCCAGTGGTAGGCGACCGAGCCGCTCGACACGCGCACCGTGAAGACCTGACCTGGGCCGGCATGGAACGAGGCGCTGATCGGCGACGTGTTGCCGAAATCGGAGCTGGGCTGGTAGCGACTCGCTCCGCCGTTGGGAAAGTAGCCACTCAGCCCGCTCAGGGCATCCGCGAGGTTACTGCCGGCATCCTGCAACGGGCCGGCGAGAGGCGCCGAGCTGGCAACCGTGGTGAGGATGAGCGCGCCGCAGACCGCCAGGGACGCGAAGACGACGCCGCCCTGCAGATGGGGCGCCTGCATGTCCCTGCCCCTCCAGATCCGATGACGCAGCCAGGCGGAGCGCTCGTCGGCAGCGTGGGACAGGAGCAGAAGCGCGAGTGCGGCCGCGCTGAAAAGCACCAGCGCCGGTAACTGGTCGTGAAGAGTCAACGACATGTTGGCGACCAGCACCACGGCCAGAAGCAGGACGCCGTTGACGGAGCGGTGGTAGCCGAAGACATCGTATGAAGCGGCTTGAGCCGTGCCCCAGACAACGATGCCGAGGATCAGACAGAAGTGGCCGAACTGCAGCGTCGAGAGCTGATGGCGCCAGGAGAGATCGAGGTAGGCCTGGGACACGGAGTCGGCGGTCGCCCGCAGCCAACCGCCCAGGGTGGGTGTGGAACCGGGCAACACCGACCCCACGACCTCGATGACGACGAAGGCTCCGATCGTGCAGCCGAGGGCATGAGCCAGCCACGGCGAGATGCGCAGGCGGGCGCTCACGTAGCCCCACAATGCCGCCGCCAGGGCGATCCAGATCAGGAAGCTCGTCAGCCCGTCTCGGCCGAGGATCCAGCGGGCATCCGCGATAGACCAGGCCATCGTCCCCGTCAGCAGCAGGACGAGCGCCAGACCGGTCCAGCCTTCATCCGGGTGCATCCGCTCGTACGCTCGGACGATGACGCTGCGCTCGTCCAGTTCGCTCTCAGGGCCTCTGGGTCGGAACACCTCGGACCGGCCGCGCTGGGTCAAGCCTGCCGTCGCCATCTCAGGACCGCCAATCGAGGGACAGTCGAGCAGCTGAACCGGACTTCATGCGAGCACCGCTCCGAGAGAGTCGTGGGCTCTGACCTCGTACGCCTTCACGTCGTACTCGGCCAGCGCGAATCGCAGCGCTCGCTGCTCCTGCGTCGCGAGGTCAGTGTCTGCGTCCTCCGTCTGCGGCGGTATGCGGCCCGATGATTCGTAGCTGGCGGCATCGAGGGCTACCACGGCTGCCGCGACGCCCCGGCCGCGCAGGGTGCTCAGAGCCCGGACCCAGACCCGTTCCCGCGACGGCGTGATCACGACGGCCGTCATTCCGCGCCGGAGTCTCGGCAGGCCGTTGAGAAGGACGGCGGCGAGCGGCGTCGTGCCGTCGCCCTCGATGGCGGCGAGCAGCTGCATGATCTTCAGACGCTGCCTTGGGCCACGGTCCGCCGGGATCGACACCACGCGATGGCCGCTCGTCGTCAGGCCGACGGCCCGATTCTCGACGATGGCGTCGTGGGCGATCGAGGCGGCGACGCGCAGCGATTCCTCGACCGTCGAGATGTCGCCCGCACCGCGCTGCACGGTCGCCTCCAGGTCTACGTAGAGCCAGACGTCGGCCGTCTGCTCGAGATCGAACTCCTTGACCTGGATCTCACCCAGTCGCGCCGTGCTTCGCCAGTGAATGCGGTTGAAGCTGTCACCGGGAGCATACGGCCGGACTGTGGTCGCGAGGGGTGTCGTCTGGAGTGTGCGCTCCGGAGCCGAGTGGGTCCCCTCCAGATTCGCGTTCGGCAGCCGCCAGCGGGGCAGCGGGACGACCTGTGGAAAGACCGTGACCATCGTGGGCCGGCCGACCGCTGCCGCGGCCTCGAAGAACCCGAACGGATCGCCTGTGCGAACGACCATCGGCTCGACCCGGAACGTTCCGCGCCTCGTCAGCGGCACGATGGCGACCCACGAGCGTTGCGCCCACGACCGCAGCCCCAGGGCTCGCCCGGGCAGCGGCACAGGCAGGTCCGTGGGGTTGTACACCTCCAGCCAGGGTTTCGGTAGTCGGCTCGCGTTGGAGATGCTGTACATCGTCCGCAGCTCGTCGCCGACATGGCCCTGGCGATGATCGACGCGGTAGCCGGCTTCCAGGTCCGCCAGCCCGAACCGTGTCAGAGCGTAGCTCCCACCGATCGCCAGCAGACAGAGATAGACGACGTAGAACAGGAAGGCCAGGCCGGTCGAGAAGGCGGCGATCAGCAAGACGACCGCCACGATCAGGAACTGGAGTCGCCGGATCACGAGACGGAGCTCCCCGGCAGGTCAGCGCACCGGGCGGGAAGCACCGCTCCCGGCGGCGGCCCGGACCGGCAGTCCAGATCGTGCGCCGCGCCGTTCGGCGGCGACAACTTGGGTCTCGTCCACTGGGACCGTGTTCAGCAGCTCCGCGACCACCTGGCGGGGATCGATGTCGTGCATGGATGAACTGGTCTTGATGATGAGGCGATGGGCCAGCGCCGCTTCCGCCAGAGCCTTGACGTCATCCGGGATCACGTAGTCGCGGCCGGCGAGGGCCGCCAGTGCCTGTCCGGCTCGGTACAGCGCCAACGACCCACGCGGCGAGGCCCCCAGGTAAACGTCAGGGTGAGTCCGCGTCGCGTTGACGAGCCGCACGATGTAGTCCGCGACCGCCGGGTCGACGTAGACCTCACGGACAGCCAGCTGCAGGGCACGCAGATCCTCGAGACCGAGTACTTCCTTCAGGTCGTCGAGCGGGTGGGTGATCTTCTGCTGATCCAGGATGGTCTGCTCATCGGTCGAGCTCGGGTAGCCCAGGCGGATCCTGAGCAGGAAGCGGTCGAGCTGAGCCTCTGGCAGAGCGAAGGTCCCTTCGTACTCGATCGGGTTCTGGGTGGCGATCACCAGGAAGGGATCGGGCATCTGGTAGGTCGTCCCGTCGATCGTCGCCTGGTGCTCTTCCATGCACTCCAGCAGAGCCGACTGGGTCTTTGGGGTGGCCCGGTTGATCTCGTCGGCGAGAACGACCTGGGCCATGATGGGACCCGGCCGGAACTCGAACTCCTGAGTCTTCTGGTTGTAGATCGATAGACCGGTTACGTCCGACGGCAACAGATCCGGCGTGAACTGGATGCGCCGGAAGGTGCAGCCGAGGCTGCGAGCGACCGCCTTCGCAAGCATGGTCTTGCCGGTTCCGGGAACGTCTTCGATGAGGAGGTGGCCGCGGCACAGAAGCGCGACCAGAGTCAGGCGGACCTCCTGGCGCTTGCCTATGATCACGCGCTCGACGTTCGCAGCGACCTTCTCGCTGGTCTCTTGAATGCTGGTCATGACTCTCTCTTGTGGACTCGAGGCGGATGGCGACCCGCGAGCGACTGGAGAAGACTCTCGGGTCCATCGAAGCCTGGCCGGGACGGACCGAAGGTCGCCAAATACTACGCCGAGACAACCCGATGGTTCTCCCTGCCACCTGGCCGTACCGAATCGAGCACCATGCACCTCCTGGGCCAAGCTCCGATCGGAGGGTGGGTCAAGGCCTCCGGTGGCGCAATTCTGCCCCGGGTTGCCCGGAATCCAGCTACCGCGGCGGCTTCCTTGCGGTTAACCTTTCAGTCCACGGGACCTTCGGACCCCCGTCGATGAGTACGAGCGGGAATGCCCCAGAGACGTCAATATCGGCGTACGCTCCCTACGAGCGTCGCCCGGCGACGCCCAAGCGTTGTCTGCAGGACTACGGATCACCGATGCTCGACAAAAGCGAGTCGTATTGCGAGCGGTGTGGCAGCCGCTACGTGTTCCGTCCGAACGCGCCCAGGACCCTGTCGCTGAAGAGTGCTCGAGTCCTCGCCAAGGGGCTCAAGAACTTCGTGCTCACCGACGGGCAGTCGATGAACGACGCGATGGCCCTGGCGCGCAGCGACGACGAGCGCGAAGACACGAGCCGGATGACCGAGGCGTTCCATCGCACATTCAACTTCTGCATGACGTGCCGCCAGTACGCTTGCGCAAAGTGCTGGAACGGTCGCCAGGGAGCGTGCCTGACGTGCGCTCCCGAGCCAGGTCTCGAGCCGGTCGCGCCCGAGGATCACCTGATCGTCCGCACGCCGGTGGCCCGCCGGGACAACGACTGGGCTCTCTTCCCGGAGATCCTTGGCAGTGACGGCAAGCCCGTCGTGGACGCTCCATCACCCCTCGAGGCATGGCCCGCCCAGGATCTCGAGGTTTCGCCTCGTGGCGCCGTTGCCGGCGGCAGCCGTACAAGCGGTCCGGTCCCGGCCGTTCGCAAGCCGGCTGACCAGGAGGCCTGGAGCCTCTGGCCGATCGCCGACGAGATCGCTCCTGAGATGACCCTCACGCGCGGTGAGCTAGCTCTCATCGAGGCTCAACTGGCACCCGGCGGGCCGGCCCAAGGCGAGGCAACCCAAGCCGCCCCCGCGGTCGAGGCAACCCAAGCCGCCCCCGCGGTCGAGGCAACCCAAGCCGCCCCCGCGGTCGAGGCGGCCGTCCCGCCGCAGACCCTTGCAGATGTGCCAGAGGTCGAGGCCTGGGTTCCCCAGAGCAAACCGGCTGACAAACCCGCTCGGTCCGGAGAGTCACCTGGTCCCACGGCCGGAGATCGCCCGGAACGGGCCACGGGTCGTGAGACCGCCGCGCCTGAGGGGCCGCTCGTCCCGGTTGGGAATGCGAACGTCACTCCGCCGCCCCCTGGCCGCGGCCAGCCACCGGCCGTCGCCCGCCTCCTCGGCCGCCTGGTGCCGCACGGCGAAGCTGAGCCTCCGACCCCCGGTCCCAAGCGCGGATCTCGCCGCGGCCAACCCGCGGGCGATCCCTGGCCCCACGCAACGGCGTGGGCGGAGCGCCCGATCCGGGACCGCGACTGGCGGACCGAAGGGATCCCGGCGGAAGCCGAGCCGGAGACCGCCTCGATCGCGACACCCTACTCTGCCACCCCGGCGGCCCCGCACCCGCTCGAACCGGAGGCCGTACCGGTCGCCGCGAATGAGCCGACTCTCTTCGGCGCTGCTCCGACGACCGACGAGGTTCCGGCCGAGCCAGCTTCCGAACCAGTGGCCTGGCCGGAGGCCGACACGGAGGTCACCGAGGCCCGGCGGAAGGCCGCCTCGTCTCATGCCGCACCCAGCCCGCCGCCACCCGCCGATGTTGCCCCGACTTCCCGGGAGCCCCACGAACCCGCGCCCTGGCCCCCGCTCGGAGCGAGCTGGCCGGCGCGGGAGGCCGCAGGCGCGCCCTGGCCCGGTCCGGACGTCTCGCCGGTGCCCGCCGCGGTGGTCGCTCACGAGGCTGTGCTCCCGGTCCTGGCGGAGATGTGGGCCCAGTCGGCGCAGGAAGTCCTGAATCGCGGATCGGTTCGGGTCTGCCATCACTGCGCCCTGCCGATCTCGACCCAGGCGCGGTACTGTCGCCGCTGCGGCACGAAGCAGGCCTGACGCGACCCGAAGGTCACCGCCCTACGCCCAGGATCGGCTCAGCAGGCCCATGGTCGGCGCCGGCCGCCGCGCCTCAACGGCCCCATGACATGCAGCTCAGTCGTGAAGATCCTCGAACAGGCCGGGCTGGAGATCCTCTTCGTGGACCGAGCCATGAGGCCGCAGAAGCGAGCGGACTTGCGCTCTACGCACGAAACGGCGGTTCCCGAGTTTGATGCTCTGCAGCTGGCCCAGCCTGGCCCATCGGCCGATCGTGCCGGCACTGAACTTCACGTTCGAGGATGCGAGGAGTTCGACGGCCTCCGATAGCGAGATCCAGTCGGACGGTGGCCTCGGCATCTGTCAGTCCGGGTTCTTGGACGCGGAGCCGCTCGGACTCTCGCCGGAGGATGGCGCGGCGCACTCGGCCGAGGTCGACGCTGGCTCCTTTGCTGCGACTCGACCAGCCCTGCCCGCCGGCTCTTTGCGAGCCCAGCCGGTTCCCTTGAAATGAACCGCCGCCGCGGAGATGGCCTTCCTCATCTGACCGTGGCACTTCGGGCACGTGCCGGGACCGTGGCCGTGGACGGAGTGCCTTACCTCCATCTCGTAGCCGCAGTCCGAGCAGACGTAGTCGTAGAACGGCACCTGGCCTCCCGGCGCTATCGCTCGCCGTGCAGCATTCGCATGCCGCATTTCGGGCAGTAGAAGGCCCGCTCCAGGCCGGAGTTGAACCCGCAGTGGTCGCAGACCGCTCCCCCGGGAACGCCTGTCGGTGCCGGTCGTTCGAGACTCACCGGCCCGATGGCCTGACTGTCGGCGCTGATGTTGTTGAAGAGGCCCGCCAGCAGGCGCGCGGCGTTGCGATCCGTGTCGCCCCGAGCGCCCTTGCCGCCCCATCCGACCACGGCCCTGACGATCATGTCGCCCGAGATCTCGTCCCAGTGCGAGACCACGCCGCCGATGATGGCATTGTAGTCCGGGTAGCCAAGCGTGTCCGTCTCGCCTTCGAGCAGGCCGCATACCAGCGTCTCGTAGGCCATGTCGATCGCATCCACGGACTCCAGGACGACCAGGGCGTGGCGCGCCACCGGACTGCGCTTGTGGTGGTACTGGAGCCACTGGGCGCTGCCGGGCATGCGGGCGATGAACGGTGTGGCGGTGATCATCTCCACCGGGAGCGGCTCGACCAGCTCGGGCAAGCCCTTGACGTAGCCGTCGAGCATGCTGGCCAGCCGCGCGACCGCGCCCTGATCGCGCCTGAGGCGCACGCCTTCGGAGCTCTTCGCCGAGTATGAGAGCTTCAGCGAGAACTCCTGCGAACTGACCTCTTCGAGCAGAGGCTGCGGAGTGGTCACCTGTTCTTGACTCGAGCGGCGCTTCTTGCCGAAGAGCGGCACAGTCCCTCCTGAAGGCTTGCGGCGAACCAACACGTATCCTAGCAGCGCCCCCGGGTCTTCTGCCTCCAGTATGCCCGCGTTCCGGCCGCGGCCGATCGAGTCACGACCAGCGTGGAGCGCCGGCCGCTACCGCTAGTGCAGACGCCGCCCAAGCCGTTCGACCAGCTCCTCCAGCTCGGCGGCGCGTGCCCGGGCGCCGTCCACGACCGACGGCGGCGCTTTCGAGACGAAGGCCTCATTGGCGAGCCGAGCCCTGGCGGAGGCGAGCAGGCCCTCCGCCTCGGCCAGCTCGCGTTCGAGGCGGGCACGATCTCGCGCCTCCTGAGCGTCGTCTTGGGCGGCGGGCCGGACGACCGCCTCGATCTCGCCCGCAATGACCGAGAGACCGCCCTCCACGCCCCGCCGAATCGGGTCCGGGCTCAGCTCGCGGGTGAGCGGCCGCGCCCGGGAGAGCCGTTCGATCGCCGGCCGGAGCGACTCGAACGTTGCGCCGAGCGACTCGGGCACGTAGAGGTCGACGGGCAGCCAGGCGGCAGGCTCGATGCGAGCCTCCGAGCGCGCGTTTCGAACGGCCCGCACCAGATCCAGAAGCGCCGCCACCTCGACCTCGGCGGCGTCATCCGCGGCCTCGGACCCTGCGGTTGGCCAGTCGGCCACGATGAGCAGCCCCGGGTCGCCGGCGGCGTGCGGCAGCCGCGCCCAGATCGCCTCCGTGATGAACGGCATGATCGGATGCAGCAGCCGCAGGTACGTGTCCAGGACCTCGACGAGGGTCCACCAGGTGGCCTCGCGCTCGTCGGCGCCGAGGCGATCGTCGGCCAGCCGGATCTTGGCCAGCTCCACGGCCCAGTCGCAGTACTCGTTCCAGACCGCCTCATAGAGGATCTGGCTGGCATCGCCAAAGGCGTACTGAGCCATGGTCCCGTCCACGGCCGAGACCGTTGCCGCGGCCCGGGACAGAATCCACCGATCGGCGGGGCCCATGTGCCGTCGGTCCGTCAGCTCGCGCGGCGCGCCGGCCGGGATGGAGGCGGGCCGCGCCCCCAGCACGAACCGCGCCACGTTCCACAGCTTGTTGGCGAAGTTGCGCGAGTTCTCCAGTTTCTCGGCGCCGAGCCGGGAATCGTTCCCGGGCGCCGTCCCGTTGACCAGGGCGAAACGCAGCGCGTCCGTGCCCACCTCCTCGATCGTCTCGAGAGGATCGACCGAGTTGCCCTTGGTCTTTGACATCTTCTGACCGTACGGATCGCGAATCAGGCCGGACAGGTAGACGGTGTGGAAGGGCGCCTCGCCGGTCAGGTGGATGCCCAGCATCATCATCCGGGCGACCCAGAAGAAGATGATGTCGTAGGCCGTCTCCATCACCGAGGTCGGGTAGAACCGCTCGAAATCGCGCGTCTTCTCCGGCCAGCCAAGGGTCGAGAACGGCCACAGGCCCGAGCTGAACCACGTGTCGAAGATGTCCTCGTCCTGGCGCAACTCGGCCGCGGGGCGGGCGCAGACCTCGCACGCCGGCGGCCCCGCCGGGTCCGCCGTCACCGTCGTGTGCCCGTCCGGGCAGTACCAGGCCGGGATGCGGTGCCCCCACCACAGCTGGCGACTGACGTTCCAGTCGCGCATGTCGGCCATCCAGTGCTCCCAGACCTTGACGAAGCGCTCCGGCAGTATCTGGGTCTTGCCTGAGCGGGTCGCCTCTAGCGCGGCGGCGGCCAGAGGCGCCACGCGCACGAACCACTGCGTCTTGAGGCGCGGCTCCACCACGTCGTCCGAGCGCTGGCAGTGTCCGATCAACATCTCGTGAGGCTTGACGGACTCGAGATCGCCGCGAGCCTGAAGCGCATCCACGATCCTGCGGCGGGCCTCGTAGCGATCCAGGCCGGCGAACTCGGCGCCGTTCTCGTTTACCCGGGCGGTGTCGTCGAGCACGGTGATCATCGGCAGGCCGTGGCGTTTGCCGGTTTCGTAGTCGTCCTGGTCGTGGGCGGGCGTGATCTTCACCGCGCCTGTCCCGAAGGCTCGATCGACCACCGGGTCGGCGATGATCGGCGCCGGCCGGTCCACGAACGGGATCATGGCCTGCCGGCCGATCAGAGCCGTGTAGCGAGGATCCTCGGGGTTCACCGCCACCGCAGTGTCGCCCAGCAGCGTCTCCGGGCGCGTCGTGGCGACGGCGATCCAGGCGTCCGGGTCCGGTGCGCCGGTCGCCGAGTCGATCAGGTGGTAGCGCATCGTCCAGAGGCTGCCCGTCGTTTCCTTCGGGATCACCTCCAGGTCCGAGACGCTGGTCCGGCAGCCGGGACACCAGTGGATCAGAGCCTCGGTTCGGTAGGCCAGACCCTCGCGGTACAGGCGCAGGAACGCCTCACGCACGGCCCGGGCCGAGACGTCGTCCATGGTGAACCGGAGCCGGCTCATGTCGAGCGAGGCGCCGACGCGCCGCTGCTGGCCCAGAATCGTCTCACGGGTCTCCCGGACGAACTGCCACATGCGCTCGAGGTACTTCTCACGGCCGAGCGTCTGGCGGGTGTGACCTTCTTTGGCGAGGAGCTTATCCAGCACGTACTGCGCCGCGATCGAGGCGTGGTCCAGACCGGGCAGGAAGAGGGCCGGCCGGCCCTGCATCCGGGCATGGCGGGTCATCAGGTCCTCGACCGTGGAGCGCTGGGCGTGGCCCAGGTGCAGCGAGCCGGTCACGTTGGGCGGCGGCTGGATGATCGTGAAGGGGGGCTTCGACCAGTCGGCGCGCGAGCCCGCCCCGTCCGGGTTGAAGACGTCGGCGGCCAGCCAGCGATCGAAGATGGCGTGCTCAACTTCGGCCGGCCGATAGGCCTTCGCAAGCTCAGTTCCTGCCTCGCCTGTTGCGCCCTTTGGCTGTCCTCGAGTCTCTGTCATGCCCTGGCGATCTCCGAAATAGAAACCCGCTCGCCCAGCGGACGAACGGGTCGTGGTACCACCTGCTGGTTCGGCCTCGCCTGCGACCGGTCATCCCGATCGCCCCCGGCAACCGAGCCCGGGCGAAGCCCTCTGGGCGCGCTATCGGGCGCCTCCCGCACCGCTCGCGAGCTACGTTCGCGCCGCTCCGACTGCGGGGCTTTCAGCCACGCGCCCTGCTTGGTGGACGCGGGCCCCGTTCTCTGCTCGCCGGTTGGC
>Ga0187886_1000432_pt1 | contig 50450 bp, 47 predicted proteins | sample June2016WEW_20_1_FD_133001 | JGI IMG/M metagenome (GOLD analysis project Ga0187886, IMG submission 133001) | Peatland microbial communities from SPRUCE experiment site at the Marcell Experimental Forest, Minnesota, USA - June2016WEW_20_150 | ecosystem: Environmental > Terrestrial > Soil >... | reverse complement strand
CTGAGCGCTAGTCTTCGCCGAGATCAGCTCGGAGGGGTGGCAGAGCGGTCGAATGCGGCGGTCTCGAAAACCGTTACCCGTCATTCGGCGGGTCGGGAGTTCGAATCTCCCCCCCTCCGCTTAATCAGGCAGGATCCCGCAGCAGTTGCGGGATCCGAGCCTCTCGCTAGTACCCTGGCAGTCGATACACCTCACCGCTCAAGACCGCCCGAGACCGTCCAGACGAGGTGATGACTGGCGCGCAACTGGCGCGCGTCGCGTTCGTTCCGTTGATTCGTCCTGAGCATTGCCATGGGCGGGCTAGCCGACTTTGCATCACCCAGAAACGCCTAGCGGGGATAGCCGGTCACAGAGTCAGACTGCCTATCGATGCCCGTCTGGCTTGTCTCACTCCTGAGTGCCACCGTCGGCGCTGGGCTCGCCTACCTCGGATCGCTCCACCTGAGGCGGCTTGAGCAACGAAATGAGGAGCGGCGTGAGCGGCAGCGTGCCCTGGCTGGGTTCCTCGGGAGCCTGTACATCGTTGTCGCCCAATTGCTCGATGTCCCACCGAATCCTCCGCCCTCGATACCCGAACGGCTGCATGAGAAGGTCGCCTCGCGTTCAGCGCGAGCACGGGCAGCGACTTGGGTTCGCACTCAGCAGGGGCTCCAGCGTTCGTTCGGAGGTGCGTTTCGTGAGCCTACGCAGAGGCTCGCTGAGGCATACGCTCGACTTCAGCTCACGCCGCTTGGCCCATCAATCCGCCAGCAGATCGAGGAAGCAATGGCCTATGTTGAACGACTCTCAGCCACGCGTACGGAAGAAGTCAAGAAGGAGTGGCCTGACGTGCGTCGCGCACTCCTAACATCGATCGAGGAGGCCGGAGATGGCGCCTCCGTACAAGTCGCCGAAAGCATCGGGACGCATCAGACAGTGAAGCTGAGGGAGCTTGACCGAGGAGACTAGTGCGCAATCGACACCTTGGCGGCCAGCCCGCCCGACACAGCGAATAAACGCGATGGCACGAGACATGCGCTTAACGAACGGTTAGTTTTTGTACCTGTGGATCCTCGCCTGATCCCACTGAATGCTCTCCTAGCCCTGCTGCGAGAAGAGGCCGGGTGGCCATCGCCTCTCCGAGACCAGGGCTTCATTCGGCATCTGATCGAGGCCTTCGTCCATTCGCAGACAGGAACCACCAAGGCGGATATGGTCATGTATCGACGAGATCCTGATCTAGTCGTCCTCGCTGAATGCAAGAGCGGCAAGAACTTACAAGAGGCGCAGGCGCGCGCCTATCAAGCAGCCGATGCTGATTCCCTCCGACGAGCCGGAACGCTCCCCCGCGCCTTCGCTAAGGATGCTGTAGTTCCTGTGGTTGCCCTCTTCGTCGCTCTCGAATCCCATCGAGCTGACGTTGAGTCATGTATGGCGCATCTCGGAGTCCGCTCACCGCTATTAACGGTCGGGCGAGAACGCGTTCGGCTCTCGGGAACGGATGGAGTGGCAGGCTTATCAGACTTCGACTTGGTAGGCGAGTATGGGAACCCTCCGGCCCGTATACCGATCGATTATCAGAGCCCAGAGGACGAGACCAAAGAGCTGGTCGTCCCTCGTCTCATGGCGGCGACCGCAAGGCGCGAAGAGTATGTTGAGGTCAATGAGCTGTGCCGAGACTTGCTGCCAGAGTGGTGCATCCTCAGCCATAGTGGCCGAAGGGAGTTCATCCGCCGAATCGAGCAGATCCTCCGTGGCGTCTGCGCTAGCGATCTAAAGGAGTACTGCCGCTTTGAGCCTCAGTCGAATCAGATACCCTCCCGTGTTGTGATACTCGGGACGCCGGCCGCGCTCGATCCGCGGGGCGCAACGCAGGCGTGGCAAGCGCGACAACGACGAGCCGCTAAGTTGCTTGGCCGAACTCGCACACCCCACGTCGAAGGACAACTCTCTCTAGATGACCTAGCCGGAGCCGGAGGATTAGCAACCGAGTAACCCGAAGACGTATTCGCCGAAATGGACAGACAAGACCTACATGCACTTCTTACAGCCGCGATGGTCGGCGAGACTCCGCCGCAGACGCTCGGTGGGCGCGTGCGTCCCGGTAAGGTCAAGTCGCGACTGATCGAGGCACACCCACCTGGCCACGACCGGGATGGGATAGCCGACCTTTTGTCGGAGATCTCCGAGTTTTCAGGTACGCGCGTCGAGAGGCTCGGCGATGACCTGTGGGGACTACTCGCTGATCGAGATGTGGTCTTCTTCGACACGCTGAACGAACGTTTCTGGCTCCTTCACACGACGGCCACGGCCGACGTGCTCTCCCGTTTCGTAACGAAGGAGCTTCTCGGTCGTCCCCAGCTCGACAGCGCCTGGTTACCGGCGAGCCAGCTCAGCGAACTCGAAGGCGAACGCCAGTGGATGAACTCTTCGTTCTTCGCAGACGATCTCGTTCCGACGAACGGAGGTCAGAACGGGGCGCGTAGGTGGCGTCTTCAGGTGGAAGGGTTTGCGCCTCAAGACCTCCTTGAGGTCGTTCGGCGCGAGCTACCGAGGTACGCAGCCGCAACATCGCTGACTGCAGTGGGCTCCCGCGTCGTCTCGCCCGGTGTCGGCGACGTGCAGATAGTTGCCGACTACCGAGGCGGGTTCGTCTCGTCCGGTAACAGCTTCGATCTCGTTGCGGGGGTTCTCTGGCGAACGCTGGATCGGTACGAGACGTTCGTGCGTTCGCTCGAAAACACCCACCAACTAAGGACAGTGGCAGTGGGCGATCTCGGCCTCGAAATCAGTGGCGAGATTGCGACTATCTACTTTCCTGAACCAGTCGGCGATCTATCAGCCTTCGTCTCAGGACTGTTCAGCTGTCGCGCGCCTTTCCGCCTCTGGGCTGTACCGAGAGAGGTCACCTCAGGAGAATGGGAAGCAAACGCTGTGGATCTTCATATCGGGCAGACGCTACGCATCGAAATACGCCGAGATTGGATGCGAGTGCTACTCGACGCGGAAACTTGCGGCAATACTCTCGCGCGGCTGGTTGCGAACCTCCAGCATCGGTATCACGCGCAGACAACGCTCTCACCTGTAGCGGCATAGATAGCCGAGAGCGGCGCGGAGTCGGGGTCAGCCTTCACCTATCTCGCCGCCCCCAACCTGACCAATACGCGCGACCGTGTCGCTCCGAACAAGGTACGCATCGAGCAAGTCCGCGGCCTCCGATTCGTTCCCAGGCATGAGGTGGCCGTACCGATCGAGCGTGATCATCACACTCGAATGGCCCATATAGCTCGACAGCGCCTTCGCGTTTACGCCCGCGGCGATCATCAGGCTCGCGAAGGTGTGCCGAGACTCGTGGAGCGTAATAGGCTTAAGCTCCGCCTCCTTCCATGCCGAGACGGCTCTGCGCTGAACGCTCGAAGGGTTAAACGGCCGATCGACAGTCCGCCCGAAGACAAGACCAGTGTCGCGACGCTGTCGCATCCGATGCTCAACTAGGAAGTCTCGAAGAACCACGGGGATCGGAACCGTACGGCGACCGGCACGGCTCTTCGGCTCCACATAACCCTCTTTCGCGTCCCACGACCATGAACAGCATCAAGTAGGGAGGCGTCTCTCAGCGATGGAATCGATGCTCTTCGCGAGGTCGAATCCGCCGTTCGAACCTTCGCTTGACCGTTTCGGGTTCACGCTCCGGTTGTCTAGCTCTCTCCTTACCGAGGTTTTCGCACGGCGCTTCGCCGCCCTCGCTCGGCTGCTGCTTATCTTCTTGCCTCTCTGCGTAGCGGAGCCTTCTTATCGGTCGGCCTGGTCCATCGTGGGACAATTGAGCCGTGAACCTCACTTGGCAGGCACTCGCACGAGAGGCAGGACTCGCAGCGGAGCACATCGCAATCGGAGTAACCGCGCTCGGCCGCGCGAACTACGCTAAGCACGCTTACTACCAACAGGCGTTCTTTGCCCTATCTATCGGTTTCGAACGATCTTCGAAAATTGCTCTTTCAGTCGATCACGCTCTAGACAACGGAGGCGCGTTCCAAGACGGCCAGACGCTTCGCGCCTATGGCCACGATCTGAGGCAACTTCTCTCGCTACTAGAGGAGATAGCAAGCAAGCGCAAGCTGCCTGCTCCAGCAGATCAACTTCCTCATTCGCTCATCCATGACGGCGTCGTCGATACGCTCTCGGACTTCGCGCAGAACATCACTCGCTACTACAACCTCGACCTCGTTGCTGGCGACCCCAGAACGTCTACCCGAGACGATCCCATCTCAACTTGGTATCGGCGGGTCACGGTGCCGGTACTAGAAGCGCACTATCAGCAACGCTATCGAGAGCGCCACGAACAGAACGCTCGACAGATTCAAGCGCTCCTTCAAGGGCACGCAATCGTACGCCATCATGCGGAGACACGCGAGCCAATCGACTCTCCCTACGAAGCATCGCTGCAGATGGTCAAGACGGAGTTTGCTAAGCGTTGGGAACGTATGTATGTCCTACAAGTCGCACGGTTCGTCGCGAGTGTTCTCGCCGACCTTGGATACGAAGCGCAGACTCAGCAACTCCCCGATGTGCCCTACCTCGGCGACTTCTTCACGATATTCCGGATGGACGATGCTTATTTCCGATCAAGGAAGACGTGGTCTATCTACTCGCCCTAGGAGTCGATCTCTGCCTCGCTCTCCGCCATCTGGACCCAATCGCCAATGCCGAGGGCGCGCCCAGCAAGGTGTCGGAGCTTCCGTCGGATAGAGGTTAGTTCCGAGGGTCGAACAGCAGGTTGCGTGTCGAGATCTAACGCGATCTCGATTGCTAGCCATAGGAGGACAACGCTGCTGATCCATCCCCAACACACGAGGATCACGACCCACGCCAAGTGCCGGTTCGAGGCTCCGCTAGTAAACGCGTAGTAGTTACCAAGAGCGAGAGAGAACAGGATGACCGCGGGGAAGAAGCCGAACCTCGCTCGGAAAACCCAAGAGATATTGCCATGAGCCGCTCCGGCTCTGCTTTCTCGCAAGCGCTTCAGCCAAGTCTCGAAAACCACAGGATCCGCGGGGATCTTCGGACTCGTGGGGAACCAATTGTCGAATTCTCCGCGAGCTGCGTTCCAACGTTCTACGAACCGTTCTTTCCAGGCGCCGTCGTCGATTAGGAGCGCCGCTTTCTCCTCCAGAGTGCAGATGTAGTCGTAGATACGACGCATCCGAGCTAGTTCTCCCAACCAGAAGAACATCGTGAAAGACACGATCGCCGGGACGATTACCAGCAGCGCCAAGAGCACGACTGAATCGTGCTTGTGCCACTGCGTGAGAGAGGCGGCTAGGAGGATCGCAATTACCGCTGACCCCCATTGCAGCGACGTGTAGGTGTTGTCGTTGCAGCGCCTTCCGCTCTCGCTACAAGATCGGTACTCCTCGCATAATAGGGCTAGGTAGCGGCTTCGATCGTCTTCCACGGATCACTGCCTCCCTTCGGAGCCGCCATTATCGACCGACCCAGGGCAATCAGCAAGGGCGCCTCCGCTGCGACCAACCATCGATCATTCGCGTTCAGGAAGCCTCGCGCAGCCGCTCGTACACCTTCCGCACGTAGTAGTCCGAGAGGAGGTCGCGGAAGTCCTGGTCGTCGAGCACGCGCTTGAAGATGTCGTCGTTGGCGTCCATGCGCCCGACGATCGTGCTCATGAAGGCTTTGTCGAAGGCGAAGCGGAAGTTGGTGAGGTCGTTCTGCTGAGCCTGGGCGGCGAGGGTCGGGTCGGCGATCCAGCTCTCCTCGAACTGATCGAAGAGGAGCTGGTCGGCTTCGGTCAAGTTCAGGCCGAAGCGCTCGTTGATCACCTCGATGATCCGCGAGAGGTGGTCCTGCTCGGCGTCGCGCTGCGAACCCCGGCCGTCGAAGATCGAACGCAGTACGCCTGCGCCCTCCTCGACCGACGCCGAGCCCTCGAACGTCTTCTCCAAGCGCAGGTGCGTCAGCTCGACCTCGCTGCCCAGGTCGAGGCGGCCCTCGTTGGATCCGGGCAGGATCGCCGCCAGCGCTCGCGCGTAGAGGTAGTCGCGTTCGAGCGAGCTGTCGGTGAAGGAGACGACCTGGGAGAGGAAGGCGTAGACGTGGATGAAGCGGCGGAGCGCGCCTCGGAACTCATCCTGTTGATCCTCGGGCAAGAGGTTGAAACGGTCGAGCGCGGGATCGAGCAGCGCGTAGAGCTTCGGGTGATCGCGCTCGCTTCCGAGCGAGGCGAGCAGCCTGGCCACCGGCTCGATCTCGTCCTCCCTGAGTAGGTCAAAGGCGTCGAGGTCGCGGCGGGTGTCGTAGAGGAGGTTCGGGTCGGTCGGGATCGCGACCGTAACGTCGTAGTAGGGCTTGAAGGCGGCCTTGATGTCCTCGGCGTCGTTTCGGAAGTCGAGCACAAAGGTGTCGGTCTTGCCTGGGTAGATCCGGTTCAGGCGGGAGAGCGTCTGCACCGCGTGTAGGCCGGTCAGAGGCTTGTCCACGAACATCGTGTGCAGGAGCGGTTGGTCGTAGCCGGTCTGGAACTTCTCGGCGACGACGAGCACCTGGTAGTCGCCCTCTCCGAACTGCTTGGGGGTCTGCGACTCGGGGAACTTGTTCATCCCGGACTCGGTGAACTCATCGCTGCGATCGAGAACCTTCCCGGAGAAGGCAACGAGCGTGTGCACGTCCTCGTAGCCCTTCTCGTGGATGTAGCGATCGAGCGCGAGCTTGTAGCGCACGGCATGTAGGCGGCTGGAGGTCACGACCATCGCCTTCGCCAGGCCGCCGATCTTCGCGTGGGTGTGCTCGCGGAAGTGCTCGACGATGATCTCGGCCTTCTGGGCGAGGTTGTGTGGGTGGAGCTGCAGGAAGCGGGCGATGGCCGCTCGCGCCTTCGGGATCTCGTACTGCGGGTCGTCGCGGATCGCCTTCTCGATGCGGAAGTAGGTGTCGTAGGTCGTGTAGTTCGCGAGCACGTCGAGGATGAAGCCCTCCTCGATCGCCTGACGCATCGTGTAGAGGTGGAAGGGCTCGAAGTGGCCCTTCTCCGGATTGCGCGTGCCGAAGAGTTCGAGCGTCTTCGCCTTGGGTGTCGCGGTGAACGCGAAGAAACTCAGGTTCGACTGGTGCCCCCGCGCCGCCGCTTGCCGGGCAAGGAAGTCCTCACCGTCGCCGCGGGTCTCTTCGTCCGCGAGGTCGATCGCCTCCGCGTCGGCGAGCGCGGCGTCAGCGTCGGGCTCCTCGCCGAGGGCGAGCTTCATGTCCTTCGACGCCTCGCCGGTCTGCGAGGAGTGCGCCTCGTCCACGATCACCGCGTAGCGGCGCTCCGGCAGCTCGGCGACTTTGTCGAGGATGAACGGGAACTTCTGCAGCGTGGTGATAATCACGCGCGCCTGCTCGCCTGTGAGCGCCTGCGCGAGCTGCGAGGAGTCCTTGTCGATCTTTTCAACGACCCCGCGCACGTGCTCGAACTGGTAGATCGTGTCCTGGAGCTGGCGGTCGAGCACGATCCTGTCAGTGATAACGATCACCTTGTCGAACACCTTCTGGTCGGTCGCGTCGTGCAGGGTGGAGAGCCGGTGCGCGAGCCAGGCGATCGTGTTCGACTTGCCCGACCCGGCCGAGTGCTGGACGAGGTAGTTCTCTCCGGCTCCGCTCGCGCGGGCATCGGCTTCGAGCTTGAGCACGGCATCCCACTGGTGGAAGCGCGGAAAGATGATGTGCGCCTTAGCACGCTTTTCGACCTTCGACCCTTCGCTCGGCATCTCCACGTGGATGAAGCGCGCGATCAGATCGAGCCAGGCGTCTCGCTGCCAGACCCGCTCCCACAGGTACGAGGTGCGGTAACCGTCCGGGTTGGGCGGGTTTCCCTCGCCGCCTTCGCAACCGAGGTTGAAGGGCAGGAACTGCGTCCGCTGTCCCTCCAGCTTCGTCGTCATCGCGACCTCTTCCGGATCGACCGCGAAGTGCACGAGCGCTCGCCGCCCGAGCAGGACATTCGCCGAGTCGCGATCCTCTCGGTACTGCTTCTTCGCGTGCTCGACCGTCTGGTTCGTGAGCGGGTTCTTCAGCTCAGCCGTGGCGACCGGGATCCCGTTCAGGAACAGGCAGAGATCGAGCGTATTCTGGCCCTGCCCGTACGCGAGCTGGCGCACGACCGTGAGCCGGTTCGCCTCGTAGCGAGCGAGTAGTTCCGGCGTCAGCCCGTGCGCGGGCTTGAAGTAGGCGAGCTGCAGTGTCACGCCCTGATCGACTACGCCGTGCCGCAGCACGTCGAGCGCGCCCCGGTCGTCGATCTCCGCCGCGAGCCGCTTGAGGAAACCGGTCTCGGCATTCCCGCCTACGCCGCCGTAGCGGGAGACGAGCTGTGCGAGCACCTTCTCCTGCGTCGCTTGCAGGAACGCGATGACGCCGTTCGGGTCGAGGCCGAGTGAGGCATCGAAAGACTCTGTGCTGCCGCTCCCGTAGTCACCGCTTTCGAGTAGTGACGCCTCGATGGCGCCCTCGAATGCCGTCTCGTTCGCTTTCACGCCGCCTCCGAGAGATTCAGCTCGCCGGTCACGGCGGTTGTGATGAGCGCCTGGCGGTGCTCTACAAGTAGGTCGATCTGGCGTTCGAGCGTCGCCGTCAGACACTCCGTCCGCGTCCGAGTCTGGCGGACACGATCTGCAAGCGTGGATTGTTCGTCGCTTGGAACCAACGGAACAGGGAGCGCCTTGAGCGCTTCGACGTTGAAGTGGGACTGGATCGCGCCGACGGAATGCTTCGCGACGTGCTTTCGGCACCAATCGGAGTTGATCACTGCTTCGAGATACGCGGAGGAGACACCTGGCTTGGGGCGCGTGATAAGGAGATCGATGCAGTTCGCTCCCTCAAGCTGAGTTGGCACGACTGCCGTCGCGCCCGCCTGGCCACTGCGCACCGTCACGAGATCGCCGCGCATCAGCCGGGACTTGGGATGTAGCGCGTGCCCTTCTCGGGTGATATTGATGAGGTCATCGAAGCGAATCCTGCCGGGAGTGACGTTGATTCCGCGAAGCGCAGGCACGCCCTCATCTGCATACCACTGCGCTGGCGTCACAACGATTCCGACTGTTACCTCGCGGGCGAGGTGCTTGAGTGGCGTCTCTCCGTGGCGGTCAGCCACTGCGCGAAGGTCAAGCTCTACTCGCGCTTCGGTCTGCTCTCCTATTAGCGTCACCATCCGCCGCTTCTTCTCGATGAGCGCGTCGATCCGGGCCGTCTCCGCGTCTAGGAACGAGGCAATTCGCATCTGCTGGGAACGATCTGGGACCCTCACCCACATCTTCGTAATGTCTCCCGGGCGTGCTCGCTGATGGCTCCGGGTGACCGATTGAACCCGAGAGTCGAGTTCCTGGCGAGTCGATTCCGCCAAGAGCAAGAAGATGAGGAAGCGAGTGTCGATGGCGTGTGGCCGCAGAACTACGAACTCACCGGAGCAAACGGTCGGAACCGCGTGGTACTCAGCAAGCAGAACCCGTGGCTTTCGTGGATTGAGCTTCGAGATCAGAACTTCTCCACCGGTTAGAAGCGTCTTCGAGCTTCCAATCTCTGTTACGGGCTCCAACTGGCCGTCTCCCGATTCATCGAACACTGGAATGCTGTAGTGGAAGACGGCGTCGGTGCCGAACGACTCGGGCGCGACTGTGTTACGCACTTCCTCCGCAACCCCATCGAGCCGTACTCTCCGCCAGCCACTCACTCTGTGACCTCGCCGAGTAGTGCCTGTATCTCAACCTCTAGTTGCTTAATCTCGGCGTCGATTTCTGCGAGTGGGCGAGGTGGCGTGTACCGATAGAAGTAGCGGGCGAAAGGGACCTCGTAGCCAATCTTGGTCTTGGTGTGGTCAATCCAGGCGTCGGGCACGAAGGGGAGCACCTCGACGCCGGTATATTCCTCGACCGTCTGCCGGTACTCGACTGAGGCGAGCCGGTCGCTGGTGTCGATTTCGTAAGCGACAGAGATCGAGGGCAGAGGGACGTTCTCGTTGTCACGGAGGTCCGGGTCGGGTTCGGGCTTGCCCTTCTTCGCAACGACCGGGGCGTCCGGGTCGCGGACCGTGATCGCGTCGAGGATGGCCTTCTCGGTTGCCTTGTCGAGCTTTCCGAGCGCGCGTGTGACGTTAGCGAGGGCTTCCTTGCTATCCGTCGTCGAGAGGCCCTGCAAGCCGGTCAGCGGGGCTGTGAGGCTGTCCTGGTCGGCGAGGGCGAGCTTCGCGTACGCCTTGCTCGATGTAAGTAGCTCGACTGTCTCGTCGGTGACGGCGTAGCGCACGCGGAGAGGCCGCTCGACGGTGATGCGCTGGTAGCCGAACTGCTCGTTGCGGAAGATCTTGACCTGCTCGTTCTCCTCGAACGCGCCATAGAGGCGGGTGATCTCTTCGATCTGCTCGGAGCCGATCTCCTTGCGCTTGTTTCCGAGGCTCTTGCGCATCTGCGTCCAGAAATCGCGCGCATCGAGGAGTTGCACCTTGCCGCGCCGCTCGGGCCGCTTGCGGTTGGTGACGACCCAGAAGTAGGTCGAGATACCGGTGTTGTAGAAGAGCTGGTCGGGAAGGGCGACGACGGCTTCGAGCCAATCGTTCTCGACAATCCAGCGGCGGATCTCCGACTCGCCTGACCCGGCCGCTCCGGTGAAGAGCGGCGAGCCGTTGAAGACGATCGCGAGCCTGGAGCCGCCCTCCTCGACCGGCTTCATCTTCGAGATCATGTGCTGGAGGAAGAGGAACGAGCCGTCGTTGATGCGAGGCAGGCCCGCGCCGAAGCGGCCGTCGAAGCCGAGCGTCTCCGCCTCGCGGCGAATCGGCTCCTCAACCTTCTTCCACTCCACCCCGAAGGGCGGGTTGGCGAGCATGTAGTCGAAGCGCCGCGCCTTCTCGGCGTCTTCGCTGAAGGAGTTGCCGTAGTGGATATGAGAGGCGTCCTGGCCCTTCAACATCATGTCCGAGCGGCAGATCGCGTAGGTCTCCGCGTTCAGCTCCTGCCCGAACACCTCCAGGCGCGCGCCGGGGTTGAGGGCGCGCAGGTGATCCTCGGCTATCGAGAGCATCCCGCCCGTACCGCAGGCGGGGTCGTAGAGCGTCTTGACGACGCCACGTTTGGAGAGCAGGTCGTCGTCCTCGATGAAGAGCAGGTTCACCATCAGCCGAATGACCTCGCGCGGCGTGAAGTGCTCGCCCGCCGTCTCGTTCGAGAGTTCCGAGAAGCGCCGGATCAGCTCCTCGTAGAGGTAGCCCATCTCCAGGTTCGAGACGGCGTCCGGGTGGAGGTCGATCTCGCAGAAGCGGGAGACGACGAGGTAGAGCAGCTTCGACCTGTTCATCCGCTCGACCTGGACGGCGAAGTCGAAGTGATCGAGTACCTCTCGCGCGCCGAGCGAGAAGCCCTGGATGTAGGCCATCAGGTTGTCGGCGATGTTGGCCGGGTCGTCGAGGAGCTTGGGCAGGTCGAGCTTCGAGGTGTTGTAGAACTGCTCGCGCGAGATCGCGCAGAGCACGGGCTCTACGTTCTCGATGCCGGTGCCCCTCAGCGACCTGTTGCGTTCGAGCACGGCGCTCTTAGTCGGCTCCAGCACGCAGTCGAGCCTCCTCAGCACGACCATCGGCAGGATCACCTTGCCGTACTCGGATTGCTTGTAGTCGCCCCGGAGAAGGTCAGCGACCGACCAGATGAAGGCGGCGTGGTTTCGGATCGTTTCGCTGTTGCTCATCCCGCTGGCCGTCTCCTTGATCGCGTGCTTGGTGTGAGCACGAGCTTAGTGCGGTTGGAACGAGATCGTTGCCCCGAGTAGGGTTACCGCACGATGTCAGGCGAGGAAGCGTCGGTCTATTGGGCGACCTGCGATCGCTCCGATTGCATCGGAGCCGCGATCTCGCCCTGGAGTTCCTGCCTCGCCCATCTTGAGTCTGATCAGTTCATCGAAACTCTCGATCAATGGGCGAAGGGCGGCTCGCTGGACGCCCGTGGAACGAGGATCAGCGGTCAGCTTCTAGCTCGTATTCTAGATGCGGCTCCCCGCACTCAACGCAACCGGCCACAGCTCAAAGACATGTTGTTTTCACGGGCGACCTTCGATTATGCCGAGTTCCGCGGGGCGACCTTCACAGATCGAGCGCAGTTCGACGGGGCAACCTTCGCAGGTCTAGCGGCGTTCAACGGAACAACCTTCGCAGATGGAGCGTCGTTCATCGGGGCGACCTTCAGCAGTCACGTGTGGTTCGACAGTGCGACCTTCGCCAATACCGTGATGTTCACCGAGGCGACCTTCGGCCATCAGGCGACGTTCATCGGGGCGACCTTCGGCGATCTGGCGTTTATCAACGGGGCGACCTTCGCCAATATCGTGATGTTCACCGAGGCGACCTTCGGCCATCAGGCGTTTTTCGACAGGACGACGTTCAGCGATCAGGCGTTGTTCGACGGGGCGACGTTCAGAGGCAACGTTTCGTTCCAGTTGGCGGTCTTTCATGGAAATGTGACTCTCGGCTTCGCAACGCTAGAGGGCCTCCAGAATCTGGGGTCGTTTTCAGTCGGAGGGCTGCTAGACCTCGATGCCTGCTCGTTTCTCCATCACACCCAGATCGAGGTGAGCGCTCGCAGCCTTTCGTTGATGAGGACAAGATTCACGCAGGGAGTCGTGCTCCGAGTCCGGTGGGCGGAGATAAACCTTGACTTGACAGACTTCGGCGCGCCCTCCGTCGTCTCGGGCTCACCACCATTCCGTGAACTGAGCGAGGATGACCTGAAATCACGGGTGGGTGAGACTAGGAGCGATACGCCGCGGCTGGTCTCATTACGAGGGGCTAATGTCGCGCACCTCGTGGTGTCGAACGCGGATCTGCGCGCCTGCCGGTTCGGGATAGCGCACAACCTAGATCGGCTTCGCATCGAAGGCGAGACAGCCTTCGCCTATCCACCGCGCGGCCGGATACCGCGTAGGCGCTGGACGCGCCGAAAGACGATTGCCGAGGAGCATCAGTGGCGCGCGCGCCGGGCGAAAACGCCAGGGCCAATCCACTCCTTGAAGCGTCTGTTCCGGCCGGGGGATGGATGGAACCCACGAGAATGCCAGCCCTCAGACCAGTTCACCGACGCTGAGCACGGGGAAACTGAGGAACCTGCGCCGCGCCAGCTCGCCGCGATTTACCGAGCACTTCGCAAGGGACGCGAGGACAGCAAAGACGCGCCCGGTGCCGCCGACTTCTACTACGGCGAGATGGAGATGCGACGTAACGACATCGAGTCGCCGCGAGCTGAACGGTGGCTCCTTTGGCTCTACTGGCTCACCTCGGGCTATGGTCTGCGCGCGAGCCGGTCTTTCGCCTGTCTGATCACCACGGTCCTTGTGATCTCTGGGTTCATGTACGCGTGGGGCTTCCCGAGCGAGTCGCACCACTGGATCTTCACGAGCGAGGTGCACACCAGCTTCGCGACAGCCTTGACCTTCTGCGCTCAAAGCACGATCGGCCTCTTTCGTCAGCCAACGAGCCAGGCACTCACACGGACGGGCGAGTGGCTAGAGATCGCCCTTCGCGTGCTGGGGCCGGTGTTCATCGGCCTCGCGGTGCTCTCGCTTCGTGGCCGAGTCAAGCGCTAGCTGCCATCGGGCCGCTATTGCTTATTGGATCTCTGGTCGCAGCATCCTCGCAAGCGGGCGCGAATCAGGGAACGCCTAATCGACACGAGAATGGACCTTGGGCAGGTTCCGAAAGAGTCGGCACTAGGTAGTGGATGCGAACGACAGAGAGATCAGTTGGTCTCACATGAACCTCGATGTCGTACCATCCGGGTCGCTTCACTTTGAAGCTCACTATCTGGTTACCGCTCAGGTTGAGCTTCCTCGAAACGGATGCGACCGTACCGCCGGGCATTCTCACTACGACCCGAGTCTTGGGCTGCTCTCTCGCCCCGGTGTGGATGCGTACGCAGAGGATGTTGCCCGTGGCGGTCCTGAGGTGGGACGCCTCCACTGTCGGCCGCTCGCGAACTGAGTTCGGAGCTAAAAGTAGAAGGCCAACCAAGCCAGCTCCGAAGACCGTTGTGGGAATGGTGATGCGCCACTGACGCACGTAGATCGTAGAGAGCCGTGATCCCATTACCCAGAACATCGCGAAGAAGATGGACGGCCAGTAAGGCCGCCCTGCTTTCCATGACAGGACTAGCAAGGTCGTCGTTACGGTCGGCGGGATAACGTAGTACGAGATGACGTTAGCGAGCGATCGCAATGTCCACTTCAGCTCGCCCTTACCGATCGGGGAGAATCTTTTCCACCACATCATCGCGAACGTCACGCCGGGCAGCCATGCAGCACTGGCCAGGCCGAAGACGAGAATCGTTGCCCGCGTTGAGGCTGAGGACAGCGGGAGTCGAGTCACGGCAAGGGCGATGAGCGCGATCATGGTGACCGACATGAACGCTTGAGCTGCTTGGGTTCGTTGGACTTTGTGGTCCCATCGCCGAGCCAACGCGTAGGTGTCCGTTCGGTAGCTCTCTGCAAGCTTCTCTCCAAGCTCTTGGGCAGTCTGTTTCCCTCCGTCACGCCACCATGGATCGTCGATTATCGCCTGGTAGTACAACGCCGAGGCCCGTGGCGTCCTATCTCCTAGGAAGTGGGGTCGATGCGACGTGGGGTCCATCGCCACGAGAGCCGAGGACAAACATAGGAAAACATCGACCAGGAACCACAAGAAGAAGACGTTTGCGCTATTCCAGGAGTGGCCGTCAAACGTGAGATCATTCGGCTTGGTGGAGATGAAAAGCGTAATACCGGCCACGGTCCAGAAGGCTAATGCGGTAATGAGAGACCGGAGCTTCTCGTCAAGGTATCTCCCGAAACTATAAATATCCTGGTAGGTACGCTCTAGCACCATGAGCCGAGCGTTCGTCTCGGGGTCGAGCCCTCCCACTGCTGACATATGGAGACAATGACCAGAAAAGCAGTACCGTGTCAAGCCAGCAGACTGATCTCCGCCCCTCGGCTCAGGCCGAGCCGCCCCTCGTTCGATCCCGGCAGGATCGCCGCCAGCGCTCGGGCGTAGAGGTAGTCGCGCCGAGCGAGCTGTTCGTGAACGAAACGACCTAAGGGTAGGGACTCGCCCAATGCCACGTCAGGATTCACCTCAGGGTGCCGGACGTTCTCTGGGGATCAGTAGCCAGGCCGCTCGGGGCCGGGTTGGCTGACGCCGCGCGAGCGCCAAGTCTTCGACGCCTGCCGGAACTCATCGACGACCCGAGTCACCTCGGCCTCGTCCTCGACGAACAGCAGGCGGCCCCTGAACCGCTCCTCAAACAACTGGGCACGGCTAAGGCTGAGGCCGCAGGAGCGAACGATCAAGCGACGGGCGAAACGATAGAGCGCCTCGTTGTCGTGGAGACCGAAGCGGATCATGCACAGCATCGTCTGATAGGCGGTGAACATGCGGACGGCGTAAAGAAAGGGGATAAAACAGACCGTGAGGATCAACGGCAGCAAGAACTCCTCGATCTTCTCGACCGTCGCGACCCTGTTGAAGTCGGCGGCGAGGTAGGCGAGCGAGAACGAGAGTGACGTGAGCCCGAGCACTGTCAAGCACCAGGCGATCAGCTTCCTCGCCTGTGCAAACTCGGGGTTGCTTTCGGCTACCGCCTGAGTCCCCGCGAGCAGGAGCGCCAGCGGCACCAGCACGAGTTCGATTAGGAGTGGGAAGGTGTGGAGGTTGACGACGAACTCCACGATGATCACGAGGGCCACGTTGTGGAGCGCAAGGCGGCGGAAGTAAGCCCCGTTCGTCGGCCCGGTGTTGAACAACGCGACGAGCCCGATACCGATGAACCAGAGCGCAGCGGTCTTCGTCATGTGATCGCCCCAGTAACCGAGGTATCGGAGCAGGAGAACGGTTCCGGTGGCATACGCCGCCGCCGACGCGAGCATCCCCGTCAGGGCGCCCGAGCCGAAGAACACCCTGAGCATCGAGCCCATGCTTCTGCGAATGTCTGACTTCGTCAGCGCGAATACGAAGAACGCGACCAACCAGGCCGCGAGCGCCGTCTCACGCGTATTGAGCCCAGGTATCGGAGGCATGCCTTATCCCGTCGTGTCCGATCGGGCCATCTAGTCAAGCGCACGTCGCGGTCGTACTGTCAGCTGGGCCGGTTATGAGAAGCGCCCAGGCGTTCGGCTCGCCGCCCGACCCCTCATCCACAATCGGGATTATGAGTAAGCGCCAGAACCGACAGAAGAAAAAGGCCCGCCAGCAATCGAGGCGACGCGGTGTGGATCCTGAGATGCGGGCGCGGGAGCTGGTAGACAAACGCGGAATCTCGACGGAAGTAACGGCTATCGGGGGCGTCCCCGTCGTTGAGCCCCATACGGTAGTCGTCATCGAGCCAATCCGCCTCGCGGACGGCAGCGACCTGTACTTCCAGTCACCCTTCGTCGAGGTCTTCTATCTATTGAAGGCGAAAGCACTCAGGGATGCGGCCGAACCGAAACGTATGGCCGCCCTGAACGGCAGGAAGCAGGAGAGAGACGGCACGTTTCGACCTCTCAAACCAGCGGACTCGTTCGACGCGCTGGAAGATCTCGCACTCGCGGTGATTCTCGCCGCCGCCGCTATCGAGACTCACGTCAACAACATGATCGCCCGACTCCCAGAAGACTCGATGGTAGAAATCCCATTGCGACGTGCCGGTAAGACAATCGTCGTAATGCGCGACAAGGCAGCCATGGACCGGCTTCCCATTGGCGACAAGCTGGCGCGTGCTGTTCCGCTTCTCCACAGCGCTGACTCGATCAAAGGAACTGTCGCGTGGCAGAAGTACAGGAAGATCTTCAAGATCCGGAACGCACTCATGCACCCGAAGCGCGAGGCGATCAACGATCCGTTGAAACCGAGCCCGTTTGGACGGCTGATGCTCGGGGAGGGTTCGGTAGCACCCGAGGACGCGGCGAGCGTGATTGAAGCCGTCGAACCCGGCTGGCTGCCACATCACGTTCGTGAAGAACTCGGTCTCTAGGCCGGAGTAGTCGCGCTGCGTATAGTTGTGTCCCGGTGGCGTCTTCAACGCGCTCTTTTCGTGCTTCGGTGCCGCCAAAGAAGACAGGCTTCGGCTAGCCGGAGTCCCCAGCGACTCCCGCTTCTGACACTAGCGGTCATGCTTCTCGCGGGCTGCGGTGGAGGCGGCAACTCGGTTCAGCAAGGCGGTCTCGTTCCGCGATCAAGCCCACTGAGGTGATAGCGTCGCTTTATGGTTGGCAAGAAACCGTCACGCGTGGCCGGGGAGGCGACTGACGCGGTCGAGCAGACTCCGGCATCAGGCAGTCCGCCCCACCGCCTACGCGACATCCTGGCGCCGTGGCTCAGCTCGTTCTTCGCAAGCTTCCTCGTATTCGCGGTGATCGGCTTTGGGCAAATTGGGCAGGAGGCCTTTTGGAGGTGCCTGATCCACCCTCATGCCGATCACGGCGCCTTCGACCTCTTGCTAGCGACCATTATCGGAGCGTGGATGGTCTTCCTCGCCGTCTACCTCGGCGGTGTGGCGACGATTCTCGCGACTGCATCGAGTCGGAGCAACCGACGTTACGAAGCATTTCTCCGCTGTATTGGAAGTTGGTGGCTCTTCTTCCCCGGATTAGTCTGGTTCCTCTCGTTCAATCTCCTTCTCGGCCCCGCCTGGGGCTTCCCTCGTTTCTGGCTTGGGCTGCCCGTGATACTCGGCCTAGGCTTGTTGACGTTTCTCGGGTTCGGGCGTATGGGCGTCACTGTGGCCGCCCTCCTTTCCGAGGAAGGTGGACTCCTTAGCTCCACCCGCGCTGGCGCGCGAACTGGCGCGCAGTAGATCGAATCGGCTCAGCTACGCCAAGTCTGGCCTGTCTCGAAAACCGTTACCCGTCATTCGGCGGGTCGGGAGTTCGAATCTCCCCCCCTCCGCTTAATCCGCCGAAAGTCTCGCGACTTTCGGCGGCTTGCAATCAGGCGCTGAGCCGCGGCTTCGCCAGGTCGGAGCCCGCCGCCGGCCCGTGACGCGAGCTGGCGCTATCGTTTCCGGGCCACGGAGAGGTGTCCGAGTTGGCCTAAGGAGCGCGACTGGAAATCGCGTACCTGCTGAAAGGTGGGTCGCGGGTTCGAATCCCGCCCTCTCCGCTTTTGCCGCCGAAAGTCCGCCCGCGAAGCGGGCTACGACTTTCGGCGGCGTACCTTTCGTACTAGCCACCGCGACTTCGTCGCGTGTGCCTAGTCTGTTCCTAGTCGCTTAGCGGGTTAACCGTGATCTTGGGCGGGGTCCGAGACGGGGCGCTGACGCCCAGCATCAGCGCAGCCGCCACGGCAGCGAGTTGGGGGATCGACTTCATCGTCGGCCAGGCCGAACAACTATCTACCGACGCGGAACTGTGAGATAACCTCTGCAGCCGGAGGGCGCATAGCTCAGCGGGAGAGCGCTCGCTTCACACGCGAGAGGTCGCTGGTTCAATCCCAGCTGCGCCCACCAAGAATTGTTCTTTCAAACCAGCGACCTCGAAGAATCGTTCATCTTCGGGGTCGCTTGCGTTCCAAGACTCTTCCAGCCCTGCCCAATCGAACCCGCCCGTTTCACTCGCAGCCTCAGGGGCTGCGCCTCGCAGGCCGTCGCCGAGGAGAACGTCGAAGGGAGCGGCTAACTCGCTTCGGATGTGAGTGTCGTCGTCGATGTAGAGCTTCTTGAAGAAGGCCTGGTTGAAGAGCTTGCGGATGTGATCGGGAGCCGACTCGTAGGCAGCCTGGCAGTCGCTCGCCAGCTCGAGCGCTCTCTTGAGGTTGATCTCGACCAGGGCCTGCTCGTTCTCTGAGGCAGTCGCGTACTCGTCGATGCGCGAAAGCGAGCTGCCGATTCGCGCCTGCTCCTGCTTGAGCAGGTCGAGAGGAACGGCCCCCGCGTAGTGAGCTTGGAGGAGCTTCTCCCGCTCGGCGAGCAGCCGTGTCCGCTGCTTCTCTAGCCGGGCTCGCTGGACGCGGGCTTCCTTGTAGTGCGTCTCGAGGTCGGCTCGCAGCCTGCGCTCGATGATCTCGCCCAGCTCTGGCGGGATCTGGACGGTCGCGTAGTGCTCCTCAACGAGCTGCTCGACGGTGTCGATGAGCACGGCCTTCATCGTGCAGTCGGTGCGCTTCTGGTGGCGGCCGATGCAAACGAAGTAGGGATAGATCCGGCCGGAGCGGCTGCGTGCATGGGTGACGATCATCCGGCTGCCGCAGTTCCCGCAGTAGATGCCTTTCAAATAGTGCGGGTGTACGCGCTCCTTCTGCTTGGCCTCGTTCTTTGCTCGCAAGGTTTCCTGGACGCGTTCCCAGGTCTCGGGCGTGACGAGCGGCTCGTGCTTGCCCTGGTACTCGACGCCGCGGTAGCGAACGATTCCCTTGTAGTAGGGGTTCGTGAGCAGGTACTGGATATAGGAGGGCACTAGTAGCTTCGCCGGCTTGTTTCCACAGGCGGGGATGTCCAGTCCCTGCCGAGTCAGCTCCGCGAGAAGCTTCCTTTGCGTCCATTCCCCCGTCGAATAGGCCTCGAAAGCCCACGTGACGAGCGGCGCCCGGACGGGATCGACCTCGATGGTTCGCACGTCGCGTCCGTTTTCCACCCCGCGCACATTCAGATAGCCGACCGGGGCCTTGCCTGGCGTGCCACCGCTCTCGACCTTCTGAACGAGACCTTTCATTACCTCGTTGGCGAGGTTCCGGCTGTAGAACTCGGCCATCGCGCTCATGATCCCGTGCAGGAGGATTCCGCTCGGCGTCTCGTCGATGTTCTCACTGCAGGAGACCAGCGTCGTCCCGGCCGTCCTCAACGCGAGCGTAATCTCGACGTCGTCGCCCCGGTCGCGCGCTAAGCGGTCGATCTTGTGAACGATGACGTAAGAGACCGGCTGCTCCTTCACGTAGGCGAGCATCCGCTGTAGCTCGGGACGACGAGCATTCCTAGCGCTCTCGCCCCGGTCGACGAACTCCCCGACTACGGCGGCTCCGAGTGATTCAGCCTTACGCTGGCAGGCCGAGCGCTGGGCCGGGATCGAATAGCCCTCGGCCTCACCGTTCTTCTCGGCCTGCTCCTTGGTCGAGACGCGCAAGTAGAGAACGGCCGTGGCCTGGCTTGCTTTTCCGTTTTCGGACCATGAAGAGGCAGCGCTGTCACCCCGAGGGGTCACAGGCTGCCTCCCGTCTCTTTGGAGTTGGACTTAAGTCCGTGGCGCTTTGCCACCGATTCGAGCTCGGCGATCGCAGAGTCGGGCAGCTCCGGGTACTTGGCTCGGAGGAAGCTGTCGAATGAGGGCAGATCCTCGGGTAGAACGTAGCCGGCGAGGATCAGAAGCTCGGAGGGGCTGACGCCGAGGCCTTCTGCGACGGCGCGGAGCGTCTCAGGGCGAGGATCGATAAAGGCGCCCTGCTCGAGGCGGACGATCGTCGCCATATTGACGTTGCAGAGAGAGGCGAGTGCTCTTGTTGAGAGTCCGAGCGCGCTTCGGCGGTCTTTCAGGTAGGCGCCGAGCGCTTGAGCTCGTTTGGGATTCATAGGAAGTGTGCTCCGATTACCGACCCATTCTACCAGCCAAGATGCGTAAACGCATCGCTTCGTCGGCAATTCCACAACGCTTTTCCCCAGGTTCCTACTCATGGCCGTCGAACACCCAGACCGAGCCATCCGGGGCCTTTACAGAGATCACGTCGCCGCCCAGCTCGAGGTCGCGCGCGAAGGCCTCGACATCGAGTGTGAGATAGGGCCGAATCCACTCCGGGAGCAGTTTCTGCGCCTCGTCGAGCCCGAGACCCGCGAGCAGCTCTTCGGCGTAGTCCTCGAGGCTCTCCCAGTTGCCGAGGTAGGCATCGTCGAAGCGGCCGAAAGCCTCCTCGTCGTTGCTCTGCAGCGCTGCCCAGGCCGCGAACTCGAGGCCGTGCTCGGCGATCCCGAGCGCTAATCGGCTGACGGTCTCGAGCGACTCGTTCTCGGAGATGTAGGCCAGCCCGAAGCCCTCGTGGTCGTGGATCGCCCATTCTTCGGCAATCGGTTCGGGCGAAGACGCGAGCATGAAGCCAATGTCCTTCTCGAGCTCCTCGGCTTCGCGGTCGGCGTCGAACCAGCCGCCGTGCAGGCGCCCAGCGTTGTAGTCGGAAAGGCTGGCGACGTAGATCCGCGGATGAACCCCCCGCTCGCTCTCGCCCTCTTCTCTCCTGTTTGGTTGTTCTTCCATCTACGTCACCTCCTTTCGTTGCTTGGTTGATTGCGCTCGCTCCCCGCGTGCTTCCTCAATCCGTTCCTCGGCCAGCTCTGCGAAGGCCGGGTTGAGCTCGATCCCGAGCCAGGCGCGGCCCAACCGCTCGGCGGCGATTGCGACGGTGCCCGAGCCCATGAAGGGATCGAGAACGACTCCGGGCTCGGAGGGCGCATCGCAATGGCAGCTCGGCTCGAGCGCGCCATTGATCGCCGTTGTACCAAGATCGCGTATCGCCTTTCGAAGCCACGGCGAACGGCAAGAACTGCAGCGCTTGGCCGGGCAGGTAGCCTGGATCGGTCGCAGCGTCAAGGCGAGCGGGAATACAGCGTGGTGATTGCCCGCGTAGGAAGCGGTGGCTAGCGACCAGACGTCGCCCGGGTTCTTGCCGAGCGGATGTCCGGGAAGCCCGGCTTCCTTCAGCCGGTCGAGACCCTTGTTCTCGCCCAGCGCTGGACCTCGCCAGGACTCCGGTACTGACCAGGCCGGCTTGCGCAGCTTCGACGCCTGGCGGGTCGAGCGGTGCGGGACGCGGATTGCGTCGAGATCGAAGAAGTAGCGGGATTGCTTGACCGCGAAGTAGACGACCTCGTAGGTGCAGGAGAGCCGATCCTTGACGGCCGAGGGCATCGGGTTTTTCTTTGCCCAGACGACCTTGTTGCGCAGGATCCAGCCGTCCTCGAGAAGCGCGGCTGCTACTCGCTCAGGCGCGAGCAGCAGGCTCTTCGCCGGAGCACCCTCCTTGCCCGTCGCGTAGGTGTCGCCGAGGTTGAGCCAGAGCGAGCCGGTCGGCACGAGTACGCGCCGGGCCTCGGCGAGGATTGTCCGTAGCTTCTCGACCCACTGGTCTACATGCTCCTCGAGCCCGATTTGATCCAGGTGCTGGTAGTTGCGCAGCCGGAAGTAGGGCGGGCTAGTCACGACGCAGTCGACCGAACTCGGAGGAAGACCGGCGAGCACCTGCCGGGCATCGCCGGCGATGATCCGGTTGAGGGCGCTCATGCGAAGCCTCCCGCGAGTAGCCCGACGAGCTCGCTTGCCTCCACGACCCGGAAGAGTTCTTGCGGTAGCCGTTTAGCGCTCGCGATTGCGCCTGCGAGGTGCTTCCGCCTTCGCGGGCTGGGAACGCTCCAGACGACGATCGGGAAGGTGCCTGTCCGATGTTGCTCTATTCCCGTCTGCCGGTAGGCGGCGTGCTGGCGGCACTTGCGAATGACCGTCGAGAGGCTTTCGGTTGCGAGATCAACTTCGACGGACCAGCAGTGCTCATAGTCTCCCGAAGCGGTGACGACGTAGAGGTCTGGACAGAGCGTCTCGGCCGCTCCTCCCGGCCCGGTGTAGCGCCTCCAGCAGTTCGGCTCGGTTTCGATCTGAATCAGCTCGATTCGGCCAAGCCTTTCTGCTTGAACGAGCGCAACGTGGATGTCGGCGATTGCCAGAGCGTGATAGAGGAAGGAGGCCGACGGCTCGCGCGAGCGGCGACGAGTCTCTCCAAGCAGGCGCCAGCCGATCCAGCCGGGCGCGTAGACGCAGGAGGCCGATCCGGCGCGAACGCCGCCTATCCGTCGCTCCAGCCGAACGAGCACGTCGGCCCTCGTTAGTCTCGCCAGGACGCGCCGGCAAATCCGGGCGGCGGTCAGCTTGCTGGCGTGCCCTTCGAAGTGGAGGACCTCGATATGGCGGGCGCTTAGGAACCGATGCTGCCCGACGGAGCTGACGATCGCGAAGTCGCGTTCGCTCATGCTCTCGCGAATCCGCTCGAGTCCGCGCCGACCCGGACGAGCGCTCATATGTGCCTCCATGAGCGAGAGGTAGTCGTGGCACGAAACGAGCTGCTCTTCGCTCCAGTAGATGAGTCGCGGCTAACGCTCGTACACGCGATCGGGCAGGCGAGCGGTAGTCTCATGCGCTTCTCCTCGGCCGCTTTCCGAGCGGCCCCTGGTCGCCTTGATCGCCCTCGATTAGCCGCCGAATCTCGCTCTCAACGTCGGCGATCGGGCGGCCGTAGCGCTCTCGGCTTGCCGCCCGTATCAATGCGGGATCGGAAGTAGGAGAGGATGGCGAAAGCGTCCGTCCTGAGGCGAACCCAGTCACCTCGCCGCCTGCCACCAGCCGCAGGTAGACCTCGTAGCGTCCCAGCCGCTGGAAGTCCTCGGCCTCGAGGTCGCGCGTGCTGCGCGCGAAGGCGAGGGCATCCTCGCTTGCGAGCTGGAAGCAGACCTGCGAGCGAGCATTAGCCAGCACTGCCGAACGCATCTGAGGAGTGAGCTGCGTCAGGTGCTGGTGAGCGAGGGTCAGGCCTACTCCCAACCCTCTGGCCTGAGCGAGCGCGTCCGCAAGATCGGTCGGCAGGTGCAGGTAGTCCTGGAACTCGTCGATGAAGACGCTCACCGGCCTGCGCTCCTCCGGAGGAACGGCAACCCGACCGAGCGCGGCATGCCACAGCTCGGCTACGACTAAAGAGCCGAGAAGGGACGAGGCCTCCGGTCCAAGCAGTCCCTTGGCAAGCGATACGAGCAGGACCTTGCGGTGCGTGAAGACGCGCTCAATTTCGAACCGAGGCGAGAGCTGCCCGAGTACGCCGCGGACACGCGGCCTGAGCAGGAACGGCCGCAGCTTATTCATGACCGGCGCTATCGCCTGCTGGCGCTCGCCGTCGCTCAGGCTCTCGAACCAGGCCCAGAACGGCCCTAATGCGACCGGATCGTCAACTCCGGTCAGAAGGTGCCGACGCGCCCGCGGGTTCGTCAGAAGCACGGGTAGAGCACAGAGAGAGGTTCCTTTCTTGCCGGCGAGACTGAGTAGCGAGGCGTGAAGGATGTCCTGCGTCCTCGGTCCCCAGCTGTGCTCGTACAGGCTGTGGAAGACCGCCAGCACCTGATCGGCCACAAGTTCCGGGTCGCGGCGGGCATCCGCCAGCGGATTGAGCCCTACGGGACATTCCGCATCGGACGGATCGAGCACGACGACGTCGCCGCTCCGCTCCGCCGGAATGCGGGCAAGCACCTCGTCGACGAGATCGCCCTTCGGGTCGATCACCACAGTGCCCCTACCAGCGGCGATGTCCTGCACGATCAGGTTGAGAAGGAGCGTGCTCTTGCCGACACCGGTCGGACCGATCACGTGCAGGTGCTGGAGCGCGTCGGCGATCGGAAGCCCCAGCTCACGATCGTCGCCCGGCGCTGTTGCGGTGGCGATCGTTCGGCCGTTCGCTCGTACACGCGCGTCTGCTTTGAGCAGGCTAGATGAGCGCTGCGGCATGCCCGGAAGCGGCGGCTTTCCAAGCGGCCAGCCGACGAGCCCCACGAGCTCGGCCACGTTCAGCGCCAGCGGCCAGCGAATACGCGGAACAGCGCCAGTTCGAAGGCGCTGCAGTCGTTCCTTTCGGAGACTGAGCGTGACTCCCGGGGCCTCGGCGCTTCTTAGTCCAGCGAGAACGCTGACAGCTAGCTGCTGGGCTCGTTTGGGAGTAGCGGCGCCGACGCCAATTCGAGCGAGACAGCCGAAGCCATGCTCGGAGCGCTTAGCGGCTAAAGCCGACCTGCGCTCGGCATCGAGCCGACTTTTGTCATCGAGAATAAGGCCTAGAAGAGACTCCCCACCGCTGCTGCTCGTCTTCGCGGCCGAAACCGGAGAGGGCGCAAAACGCGGCCCGAGCAGCCATTGCAGTGCGATCGTTTCCTTCCGCCCGGCCGCCGCCAATCCGGCTAGAACAGCTCTCGTTACCGGCTCCGCTTCGCGGCGAAGGGCTCGGCTGCGGGTGTTGAGCTCGATTCGCCATGTCTCTGCGAGTTCAAAGCAGCGCTCCGTCTCTGTCACTTCGAGACCTGGGATCAGCGAACGCAGAAGCTGCGAGATCTCATTGACGGCGGCTGGATGAACGCCGAGCCGGTGGGAGACGCGACCCCCGGCGAACTCGACTTCGAGAACAACGAGTCCACCGCGCCGGTCGCTCGCAAGCTGGCGCAGGAACGCCAGGCAGGTATCGGGTTCGAGCGTCTGCGGCCAGTGAAGCGCAAGCCAGGCAAGATCGGGTTCTCGGTAGAGCTCTCGCGCCGCAAACAAAGCTCCGCCAGCGGCAAGAGCCGAGCCTCCGAGAAGCTCGACGATCATCCAGCCGCCTCCCGCCGTTCGTGCGTAGCGGTCTCGTGCTCGGCTCTCGCTTCAGTCTCCGATTGCGCCATCGCGAGCGCGATCAGAGCGTGACTCAGCTTGCGCAGGTCCGGGGGATCGCGCCTGACCGAGCGGATTCGAAGCCTCCTTTCTCGTTGCTGCTTACGTCTTGCCATTGGCCCCTCCTTTCGCCTTTGCATTAGTGATGCGTTGACGCATCAAGGTTTCTCTATTACACGATGCGTTTGCGCATCAGTCAATAGATGACGCCAATTCCACAACACCGACCGGTACAGATCCGATTCCGGCTACAAGCGCCCGTAGTACCAGCGGATGAGCTGCCAGATCGCGAAGATCGCGAGCAACGCGGCGAGCACCGGCAGCAGTGGCCGGATCAGCGACCAGGCAATTCGAAGTGCCAGTGCCGTTCCGACCACCACTGCCAGGAAGCGCAGGTAAGGACTGCGCTCGTTCACTTCCCTATCTCGTGACTGAGCCTCGCCCGCGTCTGCTCTCGTGCTTCCTCGAGCATCAACTGGATCGCTTCTGCCGTCTCGTCGTGAATCCGCCTCGCGGTCTGCAAGACCTCCCACGACTCGCGATTGAGTTGCTCCAGATGCTCCGCCCGGTGCTCACGTAGCTCAAACATCAGGCCTCCGATCAGGATCACGATCACCAGCGTCAGGAAGACGGTCATTACCGGCTCACCTGCCTTGCCGTATCCGTGACGATCTCGGCCAGGCCGAGTGCAGTGATGTCGCCGATTGCCGACAAACGCCCAGCTGCTTCGGGTACGAGCCGGCAGAGCTGCTGTTCGACCTCGGAAACCATCACCACGGCGTGCATGGCCTGCTTGCCGACGTAGGCCAGGCTGTGTACCCGTGCGGCCTGCACGTCGGCCGTCCGCTCGACTCCGGCTAGGGACACCCGAGCTTGGGCATCCAACCGAGCCAACTCGCGGCTGACCTGGCGGTTCTCCCGACTTCCGAACCGCTGAAGGGCTAGCTCCGACACTGCGCTACCTCCGTTTCGCTCTTGGCCAGCCTCAGTGCCAGCCTTGTTCCGAGCGTGCCGAAGCCTTCTGGGCATCCGAGAGGTGCGAAACTGGGCATGAAGTGGGTACTGCCCGACAAGAACCGAGGCCGAAGCCGGACAGCGCCGTCGAACCGCCCGACCTCGAGGATCTGGTTGCTGCGCTACGGCAGTTAATGAGGCGCGGTCTGCCAATCGCGCCCGAAGAGGCACCGCGGGTTCTTCTCGAGCTTCGAGGAGTCCGCGCCCGCGCGGTCGACCAAAACCGCTATCTCAGCTTGGTCAAGGCGCTTAACGACCTACTGTCTCGACTCCTACGTGATCTCGGCGATAGCAACGAGGCCCAGGCGCTCCGCGCCCTCTTCGCTGTCGATGCAACGGACCGAGGCACGACCCTGACAGAACGCCGGCGAAGAGCAAACGCCTTCCTCAACTACGACCCGACCCACTTCCGGAGGAATGTCGAGCCGCGCCTGCTCGAGCGTCTCGCCTGGATACTCCACGCCGACAGCCAGAACTACACACCCCGGAGTCGTAAGGCACCCCCGAAGATCGAGATCTCTGGAGATACTCCGGCTCTGACACTTGCTGATATCAACGAACAGGAAGAGCTCGTCTCGCGAGTCTGGGCGCTGGTATACGAGCTGCGAGCCGAGCTGATTCACAAAGCACGACTCGAAGCCGAGGCAGATCCCGCTAAGGAAGCCGAGATCGAGGAGACCGCAGGTACAAGCCTTTGGCTAGTGGCCAGGCTCCTGACTCGCGTCCACGACTACCTCGATCACTACGGCGAGCGGATCCTTCACGGGGAGGCGGAGTTCAATGTTGAAGGGCTCATACGCCTCGCAGGGTGGAGCTATGAGCTCAGTCACGAAGAAGCCACTCGCCTTCGCTATCTGCTTGCCAAGGCGGGCGAGGGAAATCGAGATAGATTCCTCAACGATGTCCGAGCTTGATCGAGGTCAGCCGAATCACCCCCGGAAACCCTGCGGATACGGCAGCGTGTAGAAGAACTTGGTAGACATGGACACCACCCTCTCTACCTCGGCCCTGATGGGCTAAGTGCTCAGGTTTCCACGAAGGCGGGGGCATTCCATAACTCCTGCGGGGCTGTGCCCCTCAGAAGCCGTCCAGCGAATCCATAGGTTCAGAGTGTCAAGGCGGGAGCGGGGATCACGCTAGCGGGTGAGGTCATCCCTCCACGATAGTCTCAAAACCTTTTATTTCAATTACATGGTGTGATCTCAGCGCACATAGAAAGCGTATCACCGCATCGCTTGCGCCCTCGCGAAAGTAATCTTCATTCATGTGTTTGTCGGCAATAGCGTAACCGGTTTCGCATGTCATCAGTTCCATGAAAGCATCCGTACTCATCGGAATTTGAAGCGGTCGTTCTTGAGTTCTAACTTCGAAGTTGCTTATATTTGAACTATCTGCCGTGGGCTCAATCAGCAATATGGGTTTAGATTTCAGGATCTTCTCACTGATCTCTTCCGTCTTTTTACGCACCCATTCACATTCCGGCACTTTCCCCTCGGCGTTTATCATGGGGCACGGTGCACACGATTCACGATATTCGCACGTTTGACACGTATCGAATATAGTAGCTGCAGTGGATCTCATTCTTTCATTGAATCGTGCGTACTCATGCTCTATCCATCCCTCTATAGTCGACAGATCGTCCGTCGCGAGGTTTACCCCTTCATATCGTTGGCTACCGTCGGGCTCATAGGCATACTCAGCGCAGGGATACATATCGCCGCCCGAAGAAACCATAAAGGTCGTTAGGCCACCATCGCACGTTTCTCCTGGGGAGACACTCAAACCAGCGTTACAAAAGCGATTCAAGAACTCCTTAAAGAGGCTTTTACTCGAGACCTCCGTGTACAACGGCGGCTTTGTATGGTACATCCGCCAAATCGCCTTTAGACCCTCAGCTCTGCTGAACGCCGTCGCACTTGCCAAGCTCACCTTGCCACGGCCGGCTGGCTCTGTTATTTGGACGCCAACTGCGTCTGCTCCAAGATTCTTCGCAAGAGAGAAAACGTCGCGTGTATCCGCGAGATTGAATTGAGTTACAGTGTGCGCGATTGTCAGTGGTATGCGCGCGGCGACAGTATTGTCAATACCCTTTAATGCCCGATGGAATGCGCCGGCCCCGCGGTTTTGGTCATGTGTTGCAGCCACTGTGCCATCGAGAGAGACACTTATCTGACTCACGCCGGAGTCGGCCAGCGATTTCGCGCGATCACGCGTAAGTAGCGTGCCATTCGAGACCACCCCGCAAAAGCCGTCAGGGACATGGGCCGCGAAATGCTCGCAAAACCTGCTGAGGTGCTTGTAGGCCAACGGCTCTCCGCCTAGCACATTGACCGTATTCATACCGACCGCGATCGCCTTATCTAGCGCGTCCCTCATCGCATCCCAACCCAGCAGCCTTCGATCAGGACGGGCATTATCAGCTGCGTAGCAGTTGTGGCAAGTCAAATTACACTGGGTACCCGGTACTATCTCCCAGAAGAAGGTCAGGTCCTTATCCATGCGCCCTCGCCGTCAGCATTCGCACATATCATCTCTCGTCCGGCAGACTAGCCAGGGCGTGTTGTCCAACGCGAGAGATATCGCCCGAGTGCTCGGGGAGACTCGACTTCTAACCACACTTTCCGCATCCGCTCTTCCTGGCGGATCGCACGTTAGGCCAGCTTACCTCGTTTAGTATCTGCAACGAACTCAGCCTTCTTGTATTAGTTCTTTTCGTCTTGATCTTAGTCACCCCCTTCCGTTCCTGATGCTGGAGTACGCCCTGGCTATCGGCGAGTTTGTCGGTTATACCACACTCCCGACAGACGTGAAAACGTCTTTCCCGGCTACCGAACGCTGATCACGAGCAAAGTCGACGGCCTGTGAAAGATGGCATCGGTGCTTGCACTGGTCAGCTTGGTACCCCGCGGGTAGACGGAGACGTGCAAGCGATCCAACCCCGGTCTTCCCAGACGGTCCCAGTCGGTCGCAACTGAGAGTACCTTCTCGTAGGCGTATGGCTTCCCGTAGACAAGTACTCTCCAATCACGCGAAATCAAACAAGCACTCTGCCGCTTACAGTCAACAATCCCAGCAGCCGCGTCGCCGAATCCGAATCTATCCTCGTCGTTCTCCAAGAACACCTCTACACTGGCTTCCTCACGTAATGCCAGAAATACGAAGAATTCTATTCTGTTCGAAGGACTTAGGCCTTCCAAGGACAGCTTCGTCTCCTTCCGCACACCCTCCAGCAGCCGGATTACCTCCTGTTCATCGAAGAGGCCTGCGTGTTCAGTGGAAATGAGCAGCTCGCCTCCTGTATCGGACGAGTCGGCGGTCAGAAGCTCCTGATAGGCCTGGGGTCTCATCTCCATAAAGCCGCCGAGTGTTGTCGAACGACCAATCAGTACTCCGTTCTGCTTCGTAAGGGATGGCGTGATCTGCGCACCGTTGACCCAGATTGGAGCCACAAGTACGCCCCCATCCTTCAGTTGATCTATCCAAGACTGAGGGATCTCCCTTACAGAACACGTGGCCACGATTCGATCGTAAGGTGCATGCGCTGGAAGTCCTCTCGACCCCTCCTGAAGTTGAACCGTAAGTCCCAAATAGTCAGCGGCACTGAGGTTCGAGCGGGCATCTTCTATGTTGTCGGGGTCAATATCAATCGTGAATACCTGGTGAGGGTCCCGAACAATCTCACAAAGAAGCGCAGCGTTATACCCCGTTCCAGTTCCAATCTCGAGGACTTTGAGTCCTTCCTTCAACTCCAGGCTCTCGAGCATCGCAGCCATTAGAGAAGGCTGAGTGGATGAGGTCATTGGTATGGAGCCTATTTGTTTCGTAATGAGCGAGAAGTCCCCATACACCTCCTCAAGCTTAAGACCGTGCACGAACAAATGCCTAGGTACTTTCCTAAACGCACTCTCGACCACTTCGCTCCGCACGGCGCCGACTGTTACAAGTTGATTAACTAACTCGTCTCTTAGTAGATCAGCATCGGGTTGTTTCATAGTAGCCGTATTTCGTTCCACCTCGTTCGATACATTACCATGTGAACAAAGAACGAGGGACAGGACCGTTCTCTAATGATAACACAGTCGAGCATTTATACACGGCGGTGGCTCTATCGACAGCATTTAGCCAATGACTAAGCTCGCTCAGCTTTCGACCTTCGACTTTCTTCCACGTCTGGCTTGCTTGCGCCCCTTCTCGCCGAGCTTCTCGCCCTAGGCGTCGGTCACATCGAGGACGATCGTTCCCTTCCGGGCATCGACGAACTTGATCGTTATAGTCTTCCCTTTGCCCTCGGGGATCTCAGGGCTGGCACTGCGGTCGAACTCTGAACCATGATTACACGTGCTCCGCGAGTGAATGGAAGAGAATGCCCTGTTGGGCGGCCTTATCGAGCTTGATCTGGAGCGCTTCGATCAGGGAGACGCGCCCCTCGAGGATGAGCGCTAGATCCTGACCATCCATGAGAATCAGGTTTAGGAGGCTCGCTGCTTCTTGGAGCACCTCTTCGCGGAATCCTGCGACTGAGATAAAGAGCCCACGAGTGCTGTCGATCTTTCGGCGCACCTTGCCGGAGAACGCTGTGAGCTCACCAAGGTCAGGGGGCTTCTTTCGCCAGCGCGCCTCTATCAGGTACTGGAAGCTGTTGAACGTGAAGAAGCCGTCAGTCTGTTCGACTGTGCCCTTGCGATATGGCGGTTGGTAAGGGATGTCGTGCAGCTTGAAAAGGCGTCCGAGCAGATCCTCGAGGTCGTAGCCGCGTTGCTGCGCTTCGTCTTCCCGTGTGGCGAGCGTCATGTAGATGTCGTGCAGCTCGGCGAGCCCTCGCGCACGCGCCTCTGCGGCTCGATGCCGCTCTTCTACCGTCGCACGGTGTTGCTTGGCTCTTACCTTGGCTGCCGCGTCGGCATCCTCGATCAGGCCCTCCTGTTTGGCGACTTCACGTAGGTCGGCAAGAGCTCTGAGCCCCGCTTCTTGGTTGTCAGGATCGGAGACGGTTCGCATCGCCGCCAATTCGCGCGCCAGCTGCTGCTCAACCCGGACACCCGTCTCCCCGCGCGCGTCCAGTTCGGCCAGGATCTCGCGCACCATGATGAACTTCGACGCGTCCTCGTACTTTTTGACAAGCGGCGGAGGAACGCCCGCCCTGACGAGAAGCGCCTTGAGCGGGCGCTTGTACCAGAAGACGGTACCGCACGCCTGAACGATTGCCTCCTGAAGAGCGTAGGAGACCTGTGTGGTCACGTCTTGAAGGCTACTGCCTAACCCGGCTACGCCGCGTCCTCAACGAAGAACGGGCCGCCCCTAGCCGGGGGCTTGAGCTACGTCGGCGCGGCACCGATAAGCGCATGAGACACCTTGAAGTTGCGTAACAAAAGGCGTAAGTTCGCTACCCCTCGACTTGGTCAGCGTTCGTGCTGAATCGACAGGCGGTCCACAAGTGAAGCAGCGTACAGCTCTTTCGCAGTACCGCACAGCGATCGGGCGTGATCTGCAGTCGAGACTCGCCACAGAGAGCACATATCGGCCGGCACTCAAGACGCTAGTAGAAGCGATTGGTCAGGCACGGGCGACCAACGAGCCAAAACATTCTGAATGCGGCGCTCCAGACTTCACGATCTGGAGACCCGAGCCTCATGGCCCAATGACACTCGGCTACATCGAGGCGAAAGATGTTGGCTCGCCACTCGATACGGTCGAAGGCACTGACCAACTCAAGCGCTACTTGGCAGCGCTCGACAATCTCCTGTTGACGGACTACCTCGAGTTCCGCTGGTACGTCCACGGTGAATGGAGGCGCACTGAGCGTCTCGCCAAGCTCAGCCCAGGCAGTGCGCTGGTTGCCGTCGCTGGCGGCGACAGTGCTGTCGAGCAGCTCCTCATGGATTTCCTGGCGCAAACGTCACCAGTGATTCGGAAGCCGAATGAACTGGCTGAGCGAATGGCGCGCTTGACGCGCCTCATCCGCGATCTCATCGTGGAGAGCTTCGAGCGTGAGGCGGCGACGAGCACGGTTCGCGATCTACGCAACGCCTTCGAAGAGGTTCTTATCCCTCACCTGTCGGTGCCCGAGTTCGCTGACATGTTTGCGCAGACGATCGCCTACGGGTTGTTCGCCGCGCGGGCGAATCACAACGCCGAGCGCCCCTTTCAGCGCCACGACGCTGCCTGGGAAATCCCTCGCACAAATCCCTTCCTGCGGGGCCTCTTCGCCGCGATCACGGGTCCGGAATTAGACGAAGAGCCCTACGCAGGACTCGTTGACGACCTAACGCAACTACTCGCCGTGACGGACATGCGCGCAGTTCTCTCTGCGTTCGGGACTCGGAAGGCACAGGACGACCCCGTCGTGCACTTCTATGAGACCTTCCTCGCCGCCTACGACCCTGAGGTCCGAGAAATGCGTGGCGTCTACTACACGCCTGAGCCGGTCGTCTCCTACATTGTGCGATCAGCCGACCGCCTTCTGCGGGAGAGATTCGGATGTGAGGATGGTCTGGCGGAGCAGACGAGAGATCTACCGAAGGCTCCCGGCAAAGCCGAAGCGAAGACGCCCCGGGTTCTGATTCTGGATCCGGCTTGCGGGACCGGCACGTTCCTCTACGCGGTTATCGAACGCATCCGCGACCAGTTCCGTCAGCGACACGATGCTGGGAAGTGGTCTGCCTATGTGCGTGATCAGTTGATCCCGAGACTCTTTGGATTCGAGCTCCTCGTGGCTCCATACGCGGTGGCCCACTTGAAGCTTGGGCTACAGCTCGCCGGCCAGAATCTGCCTGAGGCCCAACGTGCGGACTGGATGTACGACCTAGAGGGTGGCGAGCGCTTGAGTGTCTACCTGACCAATACGCTTGAGGAAGCTCTCAAGAAGTCAGAGATTCTGCTCGGCTCGTACATCGCGAATGAAGCGAATGCGGCGGCTGAGGTAAAGCGGCAGCTCCCGATTCTTGTTGTCCTCGGCAATCCGCCGTATTCGGGTCACTCCGCGAACAAAGGTAAATGGATCCGCGACCTCGTCGCAGACTATGCCCAGGATCGACCCGAGCTACGTAAACCAGCTCAAGCGAAGTGGCTGCAAGACGACTACATCAAGTTCATTCGGTTCGGACAGTGGCGGATTGAACAGACTGGGTCCGGGATCCTGGGCTTCATCACAAACCACAGCTACCTGGATAGCCCGACGTTTGCAGGTATGCGTCAGAACCTCATGGAGACGTTCTCGGACATCTACATCCTCGATCTACACGGGAACACCAAGAAACGTGAGCGTGCGCCTGACGGAGGTGTTGACCAGAACGTCTTCGATATCCAGCAAGGCGTCGCGATCAGCTTCTTCGTCAAGGAGCAAGATTCGACCGGTCTTGTGAAGGTTCACCATGCAGACCTGTATGGCATGCGCCAGGACAAGTACGACTGGTTGATAGAACACCGCCTTGACGACACCGACTGGTCGGAGCTGGCGCCCCAGGCTCCATTCTTCCTATTCGTACCGCAGGACACCGACCTCCTCGAGGAGTACGAACGCGGGTGGAGCATCGCCGACATCATGAGTGAAAACGGTGCTCCCGCTCCGGGCTTCGTCACAACACAAGACGAGTTCGCGATTTCATGGAGCGAAGTCGAGGCACGCGAGAAGGTGCACCGCTTTCTCAAAACGGAATCGGAGGCGGAGGCACGATCACTGTGGAGACTCTGCAGCCAATCGCAGTGGAACTACGATCGGGCGAAGAAGGAGTTGGCCACTGGAGCCTGGGAGAAGGCCGTTCAGCAGATTCTTTACCGGCCGTTCGACATCCGCTGGACTGTGTTCGACACAAACGTTGCGGTCCATCATCGAAGACGTATGACCGATCATCTTCGCCGTGGTCCGAACCTGGCGCTCATTACTTCGCGCCTAACTAAGGGTGAGGAGTTCGCTCACGTGCAGGTGTCGCGACTAGCTCCTGAAGTCATCTGCATGTCGCCGAAGACGTCGAACAATGGGTTTGTCTTTCCTCTCTATCTCTACCCGTCGGCGACGGGAACTCAGCGCCGTCTCCTGGTTGAGGGAGAGTTCGTTGGAAGGAAGGCAAACCTGAACCTCAAGTTTATCGAGGATTTGGAGAGCCGACTCGAGCTGGAGTTCATACCAGATGGCGCCGGAGACATGCAGACGTCATTCGGGCCGGATGATGTGTTCAACTACATCTACGCGCTTCTACACGCGCCGACTTATCGCTCGAGATACGTCCAGTTCCTCCGCCATGATTTTCCGCGCATTCCTTTACCGCCAGGTCGGGAACTCTTCGATGCGCTTGCCTCGAAAGGACGCGAGTTGGTCGCGCTACACCTCTTTGACGCTCCCCCCTCCGGCATGGCCCGTCTCAGCTTCCCAGTGCCTGGCACGAACACGGTAGCCCCTGGTCACCCACGTTACGTCGGGCCTAGTGAACGCAATCCTCTCACCGGAGAAGCTCTCGACGCGGGTCGCGTCTACATTTCGGCTGACGCCCCGAAGTCGGGAAGGCTTGGTCAGTACTTCGAGGGCGTGGACCCAGCCGTTTGGACCTATCAAGTTGGCGGTTACCGAGTCTGTTCGAAATGGCTCAAAGACCGACGCGGGTTGCCGCTGAGCCTCAGCGACCTTTCCCATTACGAGCAACTCGTCGCGACGATCGCCATGACACTCGAGGTCATGCAGGAGATCGAAGCCTTGATCTCACGATGGCCCCTCGATACCGCAGAGATCATGCCTTCCGAGATGCCGGCAGCTCTCCTGGACGCTTGGCGGCGGCACGTGAAGAGCTAGGCGGGAAGCTCCCAAGCTGAGGCCTGCTGTGGTCGAAGCGCCTCCCAGTAGTCGACCGGCCGCCACACTCCTATACCGATGGCAGCTAAATACCGGCGCTGGCACCAGAACGAGCGCAAATCGAGCGTAAGGATCATCGAGACACCGGCACGAAGAGCGTCGCGGATCAGCGAGCAGTCGCCACGATCCTTGAACGGCGGAATAGCCGGCCGGTCGATCGGAGACGTGCTCGGGACGACAAAGGGGAGACGCATCTGTTCTGAGTGCACGAGAGGCATGTTTTCGAACAACAGGCGAAGTTCGAGATCCTCGTAGTTATCCGCACTTGCCTGCATGCAATCGGCCCACTCAGCCCACCAGTTCAGGAGTTCGTGAGCGATTCCGGGGTTTGCTCGCTCGAACTCCAAGAACGAAGTTTGAGAAACGAGCCAGGGAGGGCTACCGCGGCGGAAGAACTGAGCTACGTTGCCGAGCGCAATGAGCTCCTTGCCCTTTCGCTCCCCGTAGCGCGCGAAAAGATCCGCTCGCGCCCCTAGGCGCCAGCCACCGTCATCGAAGTAGTGCATAACCTCGCGGAGTCCTTGCACCGCGCACGTGTCCAGCAACATTGGTCCAAAGGGATGACTAGTCACCGTGGCTTAAGTCGCGATCGAATCGAACACAAGCAGGAGTCTTGCTAAAGAATCGGATGCTCCAAGGGCTTGGCCGCCGCCGGACACCAAGCGGCGGCTCTCCCGACCCCTTCGTCCTACTTGCTCTCCTTGACTGTCGTCTTCGGATGAGACTTCCCGTAGCGCGAGGAGACATATCGCCCGGATACCGCCGAGCGGAACTTGCCCTTCGCTGAAGATGAGCCCCTCTTCCCAGCCACACTAACCACCTCCTTTCTCTCGACTAGCATTCGTCGAACTGCTCATCGAGTTAGAGCTTCTCTCCTCTACGACTCGATCACTGCGTCGGGTGCCGTTGCCTTGACGTTGGCCGCAGCTCGCTTCGCGTTCTCCTTGCTGGCGAAGCTCTCACCGCTCGAGGCGATCTTGACGCTGTTCCCGTCCTTGAGACGCCAGCGGTAGTTCCCGGCGGTGTCCGCGTAGATCTCGAACTTGGGCGTTGCCATTTTCTTCCCTCCTCCCAGGCTGTTGTGTTATCGGCGAAAGCAAGTTCGCCATAGCGAACGGTACCTGATCTCCTGGGCATGTGCAACAATGGCGACAAGGAGTTCGTTATGGCGAACGTTCAGCTTTCACTATTTGAACAGCTCCAGCGGGAGACACCCGACTTACCAGACGAAGCCTTGATCCGAAGGCTCTCCGAGCGGATCCTCGCCGAAGCAGAGGCCGCGCCTCCGGTCTCAGTAGAGCTGCTCGCATCCCTCCGGGGCATCGTCCGAGTCGAAAGACACGAGCAGCCGTGGGCTGGCGTGCTTCTCCCAAGCTTGGAAGGACTCGTAGTTCGCCTGCGGGACTCCGATAGCTACGAGCGACAGCGTTTCACGATCTGCCACGAACTGAGCCACACACTCTTTCCAGGCTTCTCCGATTCCTTCCAGTACCGCTGCAATGGCAAGCGGACGAAACTCGAGTCGCGGTGCGATCTGGTAGCGAGCGAGCTCCTTCTCCCAAGACGGTTCTTCCAACCCGATCTCTTGTCGGCCGGCTTCGGATTACTCGCGGTCGAAGACCTCGCCGCACGGTACGAGGCAAGTATCGAGGCCACTGCGCGGCGTGCGGTTGATCTCTGGCCGGAGCCCGCCGCCCTCCTCGTCCTACGACGGAGGAACAAGCCGAGCGAGGAGGGGCGAGAGGCCGAGTGTGAACCGAAGTTGCGCTTGGACTACTCGCACGTCAACGGAAACTGGCCCTACCTGCGCCGACACAAGTCCGTGAACGGCGACTCCCCGCTTCTTCGCGCGTTTGCGGGCGAGGATGTGCGTGAGATCGGGACCGTCGACGAGCTCGTCAGCAGTGGGATAGGTCCCGTTGAGATTCATGCTCGTCCGTACGGCAAAAACAGGCGGGTGCTCGCGCTCGTCCGACCCATCCATCCCGAACAGCTAAACGGAGGTCACTAGATGCCTGAACTGCCTGAGGAATCGTTGGGGCAGAGGATTAGACGATTCCGAGAGGAGCGCGGCATGTCCGCGTCTACCCTCGCCACGGAGGCACACATCTCGAAGAGCTACCTATCTGAACTCGAGACAGGAAGAGGCAGCGCCGGCAATCCTTCAGCCGAAAAGCTTTATCGCATTGCGACCGCTCTCGGCGTTGCGATGTCAGATCTTCTCGGGCGCGCCGTAACGACAACACCGGGAGATAAGAGGCCGGAGAGTCTGGTCGAGTTCGCGAGGGCTCAGAGCCTTCCGGAATCGGACATAGAGATGCTCGCGAGTATTCAATTCCGCGGCGAGAAGCCGAAGACACCAGAGCGCTGGGCGTTCATCTACCAGGCGATCCGCAACAGCGCGAGTATGGATCGGGTTTAGGCGATCTCCGGCGGCTTTAGCTTTCCGCCTTTGGCCTTCTCCCGCGTCGAGCCTGCTTCCGCCCTTTCTCGCCGAGTTTCTCACCTTCGGTATCGGTCACATCAAGGATGATTGTCCCCTTGCGGGCATCCGTGAACTTGATCGTCACGGTCGCTCCCTTGCCTTCCGGAATCTCCTCTCCGGAGAGATCACTCACGAAGACGGACTTACGAGCCATATCAATCCTTTCTCTCGATCTCAGCAACTTCGGCAAGAGCCGCGAGCTCGGACATCCTGATCTGGAGCACGTCTGTGAGCTTCAGGATGTTGGTGAGGCTGGGGTTCCGCTCACCTCGCTCGATACCGCTGACGTAGGTGCGATCAAGCCCAGCTAGGTGCGCAAGCCGCTCCTGCGAGAGTCCTCGTTCCATCCTGAGCTGACGTAGAGCCCGGCCGTAGGCCAGGTGTGCGGGCGATCTCGGTTTTGCCACGCCCGCAAGCTCACCTGCTTGACGTTCAAGAGTCTACGGATTATAAGTCACATTACTCGGTTTCCACCCCGCTAACACTTCGAGGGAGGCGGACTCTATGGCCAAGAGCCTGCGCGCTAGCCATGCCCCAGTGCTGTTGATTGCCTTCACCCTCATCTCCCTACTGGTGCCGGTTATCGCCCGAGCAAACGGCGGCACCTCGATCGCCATGGCGCCCGAGCTACCCGTCGGCTCGCCGGTGTCCGGTGCCGTGACCGGACTCGACTACTGGGCCATTAGTGTCGGCGCGGGCGACGAACTCGCCATCGACTTCGAGGCGGTAACCGAGGGCGTCGGATTCTGCTTCATGCGTCCCGGGGTCACCGACTACACGCTGGCTGACACTCCCTGCTGGCAACCCAAGAACACAGACTACGCAGACGAGGGCGAGAAGCGCGAAACCAAGCGGGTGTTCGGTGTGGCTGGCCGCTGGACATTGATCGTCGGTGAAACCGAATGGCTCGATTGGGGATGTGTTCAGGATGTCGTGTATCCGCAGTGCGATAGATCGACCACCTACCAGCTCACGGCCTACCTGCACAAGTTCACACGCGTTGTGGCCAAGGCGCCGCGGTTCGTGAAGTTGAAGAAGCGCTTCAAACTTGCCGGTCAGGTCGTCGGAGCGGCTGGCGGCGGAATCACTATCCAGGAGCGCCTGCACCGCAAGTGGAAGAACCTGGGTATCGCCATGCTCAAGGCTGACGGCCGGTTCGTCTACTCCATCCGGCCGCGCGCCCCAGGACTTCACCGCTACCGCGTCTACTACCCGGGCGACCAGGGTCATCGCGCGAGCACCGCAGCGGTGAAGGTCAGCGTCGTCAAGCGACGATGAGTGTCCCCCAGCACATCGACAGCTTCACCGAGTACCGCTATGGGAGTGGTCGAACGGCGTTGGAAGGAGGCATACATGCAATCCCCCGATCCACTAGCTGAGAGCTCCGAACGCAGGAAGTACTGGGGTTTCTACTTCCTCTGGTGGAGCGCCATCACGGTGCTGCTCGCGATCGCCACAGTCTCGTCCATCGCTCAGAATCTAGGCGGCAAGATCATTCTCGCCTGCTTCGGCGCCACTGTGCTGTCTGCGCTGTACGCGCGATACTTGCATAACTGGGGTCGCTGGAGAATGATTTTCATCATCTTCTGATCCAAGAGTCGCGAGAGTTTCGGCGGCCGTTAGGCGCGGCTGTGGCGGCGTTTGCCTAGACGGTGAGTAGTAGATGTGGGACGAGCCGTGCGCGCGTCCGACGGCAGTGAATAGGTCCTGATCAGTGCGAGGGACGCACGCGTTTACCAGCTCGGCGGCCCGTACGGACTCAGGCCGCCGCTGAGAAACGGTTTGAGATCATCGGGGGTGGCGTCTGGGCGTGCCGGCATCGTAGGCGGTGACGCGAGTGGATCAAGACGCTCGTCTAGGTAACCCTTGATCCAGGCGATCCAATCGGCCGAGTCAGGGTTGTCGCCGTATTTGGCTTCGAGCGCTTCAAGGAAGCTGCGAATCGTTCCGACCTCCTGCCATGCGGAGATCTGAGCACGCAGCACCTGCTCTCGATGAGCTTCAAAGAAGCGCTCCCGAGCTTGATCCATAGCCACCTCCCAGCGGCGCCGGCGCTCCTCGGCAGCTCGCTCCATCTCGGCTTGGCGATGATCAGCTTTGGCAGCTCGAATCTCCAGCTCCCGAAAAAGCTCTGCCAGCTTCTCCTCGAGCGTCCAGTTCTTGCGATCAGAAAAGGTCGATGTCCGCCCGCCATGGCCATAGCCCACGAAGGCGATCTGCAGGCGACCGGTAGCCGCCGAGTCGTACCGAGCCAGCTTTCGCGGCGGGAGGTACTGTGGAAATCGGGCACTTGCTCGAGATCGAGTCTCGGCCTCGAACGCACCTCGAGCCTTTACTTTTTCCTCGAACACCCGGAGGCCGAAACTGTGCGAGCGGATCGTTACAACGAAATGTCCGTCGTTTGTGGGCGACCACTGATCACGTTGGTAGCCCCCGGTCTTCCCTTCGGCGTTCGAAATCTCCCAGCCGCGGCGCTCGACTTCTGTTGCCAGAGCGTGGACGATGCGAACGCTGCGGGAAAGTCTGGCTCGAGAGACGAGGTGTTTATCGGTGTCGTCACGGAAACGCCTGGCGACTGGGTGTAGACGGGAGATACGCTCTGGCACGGGTACCGGCCTCGCTTCGACTTCCGTCCCCTCAATTGCATCCTCCAGCCGGATTTCTTGGTGGCCAGCGACGTAGTCAGAGGTCAGCCGCTTCCCGCGCGGTACTTTGCCGAACCTCTCCGCTGCGAGTAGCCGCTGTTGATAGTCAGGCTCGCCCTCCCGACGCACATAGGGAACCTTCAAAACTCCGCCGGCCGCGATGACATCTGCCACGAGTTGCTCGCTTGGCGAAAGTTGCCGGGCAGGAGCGGGCTTAGGTGGAGCTGGCCCACCATTCGCCTCTGCTTCCAGGTTTCCACTTCGCGATTGCGTATCTGCGCTCTTCGTGCGGACCTGAAGCGATCGCGCGAGGAAGTCTCTCCCGCGGTCGGTGATCTCGGCCCGCCAGGTCTTCCCGCGACCGCTTATCCGCACGAGATCGCGACTTCGAAGCGCGGCGGCAGAGACTCGATGCTCGTAGCCCTCCAACGCGCCATCTGGGCAGCCATCGGCGATCCACTTGAGGACAGCCATCTGCGCTTCATTGAGAGTCCCCGTGTAGCTCTCCACAGCCTCACTCGCCCCGCACGTTGAGGGCTGGTTGGAGTGTGCGAATCAACTGCGACATACTCCGTGGGTCACCTTAATGGGGTTGAGTAGTCGATGCCAAGACCTCCTCGCCAGCACAAGTTGACCATCGCGCTGCTCAAGGCAGATATGCCTAGAGACGCGGTGCTGCGCGATCCCGACTCCGTCGTCTCGTATGTAGTTCCGTCGCTGAGTCAGACTCCGTCGCTATTCGTCGCTTCCAAGCCGCCGCACCCGCCACGTTGGCAGCAGTACCTCGCTCCGCATGTCGACGGAGATATGGCAGGACTCTTCGCGGCTTCATCTGGGGCTGCCCTTCTCATCGAAGCTGGGAAGCGTCTGTTCGCTGTTACGTTCGGTCAGGGCCGCCATCTTCTGAACACGGAAGCCTTCGAGCGCGACTTCGGGCTCAGAGTCGTTCTTAACACCGTCGTGCCCGGCCAGCTGAAGAGCGTCGATTCAAAGACGATCGACGAGACGACGATGCACACCCGGCGCGACGTCAGTCGAGACTCGACCTTCTCGTCTTTCGGTCTCGATGTCAGCCGAGATCTTCTTCGCGCGGTTACTGGAACACCTCAGGACGAGACCTTAGGCCCCCGCCTCACGGGCGCCGACTCGCTTGGTATCCACACGCGCCTCCAGATACCGGAGCTTCGTGGACTGCTATCCCGACTGCTCGAGGCCTACGGAGATGATGCCTATAAGGCGAATGGTTTCGAGTTCATCGATTTCTTGCGACCCGAAAAGAGCGTGGAGCGCATTCATGAGCTCGAGGAGCGCCTCATCACGGACCTCGCCAGCAATGAAATCACCGACGTGCACCTTGCCGCTCCTGAGCCACTTGACTGGCTTGATGTCGAGGGCTTTCGCTTCTCCACACAAGACTCCGACGTTACGCTCGAGAGCGATCCTCACATCACCTCGTATCTCGCCAGCCGAAAAGGAGAGGAGCTGACGATCGGGCTGCTCAAGCACGATCGCATGGAGGCGATCCGCGCGTCTGACGGTTTCCGCCAAGCGACTTGGCCGATCCTCGACTGCATCGTCTACCAGATCGAATACGAAGGCCAGCTCTACGTCCTTTCAACCGGCGATTGGTTCCGCGTCAATCTCGGCTTCAAGGAGCGCGTGTACGAAGAGGTGAGACGACTTCCCCTACTGACCGGGCTCCCAGATGCTGATCCCGGGACCGATGAAGACGCCTACAACATCAAGGCAGCTGCTGCACTCGACGCACTTTGCCTCGATAAGAAGCTCGTCTACGACGGTGGCCCGGACAAGATGGAGATCTGCGACATCTTGACTCGCGACGGGGGTCTCATACATGTGAAACACCGGGGTAGCTCCGCCACGTTAAGTCACCTCTTCACTCAGGGGGTCAACTCAGCCGAACGGCTCCTCCAAGATGCCGATTTTCGCAGCGAGGCGCGAACCGTAGCCGCGCGAGCGAGCTCGGAATTCGCCGAGGTGCTTTCGCTGAACCGGCCCAGCCCTGAAGCTCACGAGGTCAGCTTCGTCGTCATCACTCGCAGCAACCGAGATACGCCACTTACGCTGCCGTTCTTTAGCGTCGTGAGCCTTCAGAGAGCCGCGTCGCGTCTTCGAGGATACGGTTTCCGGGTCTCGGTGGCGGCCGTACGCGAGGCGTCTTAGGTCGGTGGGAACTTAGCTCGCCGACCTAGATTGTTGGAGGCCAAGAAAGCAAGACTCGGGGCTCCATAGGCTCTAGTCGCGGCTTAACATCGCCCACGGACCCCAGAGGAATAGGAACCACTCAGCCTCTACATCCGGTGTCGCCGGTGTGCCATCTGCTGTTTCACGGATCCATCGCATTCTTGCGGGCTGCGGCCCAGCATCGAAAGTCAAATCAACGTCGATCTCACAGACAGCGGCTGCCTCGAACGATGCCCGTTTGAACTCGAACTTCTGCAGATCGTGCAAAGAGCATCCCTCGCGCACCATCCCTGCGGTCTTCTTGAGCGTGCTCTCAGTAAGCCTCGGCGAAATCAGCGACGCCATCTTGCCGTAGTTCTTGGCGACCCAGGCTTCAAGATAGGCGAGCGCCCGTTGGCAAACGTCCTGCTCGAGGAACTTGGGGTCGCTTGCCTTGATTGAACTCGGGCGCCATGCGTCGAGCGCCTTCTTCGCCCTCTCGTTGGCCGCAATCTGTGAGAGCACCTCTCGCCAGCTCGGGTCGGGCTTCGGCTCAACCTTCCGTTTCTCGAGGCTGGCCGCCCAGTCGCCGACGGTGAACAGGCGGTTCCACGCCTTAGTCGCCACAATTGCGTTGTCGTAATTCACGAGCATCCCGTGGATGATGCCGTGGCGATGCAGCTCGTACACCGGCTCGTCGGATGTTTTCGAAGTGCCCTTCGTGAATGTCTTGTGCGCATGCGTTAGCCCCTGGTGGTGACCGACGATGCTGTCCCAGGCCGCTAACTCCTCGGCCTCGCGGGTATGAAGTCCGCGGCGACGGCTGGTGTCGAGATCGTTGACGAAGCCGTCCATCACTGTCAGCAGAACGAGGGCGGTTGAGTAGAAGCGGCCGGCTTCGTAATCGATCCTGGCTTTATCGACTAGATCCATGCGGCTTCGCATCTGTGGAAATCGGCGTAGACCCATGATCATAAAACGAAGCGCATCAGGATCTTGATAGAGCTTGATCAAACCCTGCTCCGCCTTATCGGCAGGAAGATCTATAAGAGGCTTCACCTTCTCGGTATTCAGGCTCTCGTGGAAGATCCAGTGTCGGGGGCCGAGGAGCTCGTAGAAGCGATCAACTAGTTCCATAAGCTCACGAACCTGGGCTTCGATTTCAAGCACCGACTTCCGCTGATCCCGCGCGATAAAGCGAGTCAAAGTCTTCATGCCCTGGATCTGATCGAGCAGTTCGACAACCGATGGCAGGTCGAGAGCTGAGGCGTAGGAGCCTGATGCGGAACGTTGATCCGGGCGGCTCATACTTCTAGTCTAACCGAACATATGTTCTTCTACTACTCGAGGACCCTATAGCGCCCACGGGTGATTCTTTCGAGCTGTGGATTCTGACCGCGCGAAAGGCGATGAAGGGAGTTCTTCACCGACGAGAGCGAAACCGACTCACCGAGCAGGAACTCAATGCGCAAGTGAATCTCTCGGACACTGAGGCCCGCGGGTTCGCCTTGGAGAACGCGGATCACGAACTCCTTGACCTGGCCGAACTTACGACGACCGTCAGGCGCGACTCCAGCGACTTCAAACCCCCGAGGGGCCGCTTGCTTCCAATCGCGAGCTATGAGACGCTGTAAAAGGCCTGCAAACTGAGGGTTTGAAAACCGCTCGGTCAGGACCATGAGCCGCCGAAAGTGCCCGCCGGCTGTGCCGGCGTACTTTCGGCGGAGGGTGGCAGACAACGGTCGCGAGCCGCGTCCGTCACGTCGGCCGCGGCGGAGGGCGATTTGGGATCACGCTCCCCGGACTAGGTTCGCTCCGCCGTGCTTGAACGGGAACGGCACGCTTTCTTTACACCTTGGCCTTGACGATAAATCGAGCCTGACTCCGTTAGCGACCAACTCAGCGATATCGGATTCAGGCTCTATCGCCATCTACGCCCAAGGCCCGGTTCACTTCCAAGACGAGTCTGTCGCTGGCTTCGACATCCTTCGAGGCATTCAACCGCTCGGCTTCATCGACGAGCCGGTCGAGTAGGTTGAGACTGGCTTTCGAGATTCCCTCCGTTCCGTGAAGGTTGTCAACAAGCCGCCTGAGTTTCGACACCATTTCGGGCGGGGGAGGCTCGTCGAAGGTCACGGTACTGGTCACAAACGCACCAGCAGGCATGCCAGGCGGATCGTTTGGATAGAAGGCGGCGTGGGTCGCCGCCGCAACGGTCTCTTGGAATACCTTCAGTTGGTCAGGATCGGAAGGGCTTCCTGCAACCCCATTTAGCCAGGTGGAAATCAGGTCGGAGCGCAAACAGGATGAGAGGTTCAGGCTACCCGGCGGCGACCAGACTCGAAGCGTGCGCTGCCCCCACGATAGGTCTGGCCTTGCCACAATCGCCGCTTGTTCCCTCTGGAGATCCAGGCCGAGTTGCTCGCAGATATGCGGGATCGCCACGTAGATAGTGCCGTCTCGCCCACTCTTGATGGCAATCAAGTATCCAGGCTTTAGGAAGATGACCGCCTCCTGGAATTTCACCTCCATGATGCTCAACTCCGGATACCCCCTTCACCTGCACTGCGGTCCACGTCCAATCAGTAAGGAGTCTATTCGCCGTCCTCGTGAACATCAACAACTCAGTACGGAGCCAGACTCCGCTCGCGATCTCCGCGTCGGCGACAGCATCCCGGGGAAGATCAACGAGGGCTTGGCATCGTCAAAGTACTTCGTGATCGTCCTGTCGCCTCGTTCCGTGGTCTCGCGATGGGTGCAAGAGGAGCTGAATGCTGCACTTATCACGCAGATCGCGAAAGCTGGCACATTCCTCATCCCAGTGCTGTACGAGCAATGCGAGGTTCCTCCCCTCGTCAAGCATCGGCGCTACGCAGACTTTCGCCAAACCTACGAGGCCGGACTCACGGAGCTACTTGGTGTTCTTGGCAAGGATGCCGCGATGAGCGCGGAACTAGACGGCAAGGGGCTATTCCCGTGGCCAGATCTGAACCAGCCCGACACGACACAGTGCTACCTGCATTCGACCCGTTTCGACAAGTTCTTCCGCTTGAGTTGCGACCTCGCTTGGTCGGTCGACCGTGCGATTGACTACATCGTGGAGACCCTCAAGCTTCCGTGGAATATGGATGTTTCTCAGCTAGGTATGCGCTGGTCCTTCAGCTACGGGCTTGTGTTCAAAGACTCCGGCCTCTCGTTGTCAGAGACGCTTGAACAAGCGGGTGTGTCGGATGGAAGCGTGCTGAAGCTGAGTATCAATGGAACGTACGAGGACATCTGGAAAGAGGAACTCCGTTCAATGTGGGACGGGAGCAAGATGTACGAAATTACCGGCGCGATGCTTCGAGAGCAGGAACTACGACGCCTGATAGAGAACCGCGGTTCTCTCAATCAGGCGCGATTGAATGACCTGGCCGACGCATGTTTCTCGCACATGTGAGTAAGGACGGCCATAAACACCAGCATGAATCTGACAGCGCGTCGCGTCTCTGCGTGACGTTGTGCAGGTTATTCGCGGAGGGTGTAGCGTCCCCGAGCAATTCGTGCGACCTGTGGGTTTCGACCGCGAAACAGGCGGTGGACTGAGCTCTTGACCGAGGAGCGCGAGACTGGTTCGCCGAGCAGGAACTCGATTTGGGCGTGGATGTCTCTGACCCTCGGGCCTGTAGGCTCAGCACGAAGAACACGTAGCACGAACTCGTTGACCTGGCCGAACTTGCGCCGGCCATCAGGTGCCACTCCGCCGACTTCAAACCTTTTTCGGGGCGCTTGCTTCCAATCTCGGGCTGTGAGACGCTGTAAAAGGCCTGCAAACTCAGTGTTTGAAAGACGCTCGGTGAGGTCCATCCCGCTTCCTCGGCCGGCGGCTCCTTCCGGCCGGGCGTGACCGGCCTACGGAGCCGCCTGATGCCGCTGACCGCACTTCGCTCTCCGGGGCCGTGTGACGACACTGTCCCTCCGGCGAAGCACGGCCAGCGGCGCCCCGAGAAAGCGGGAGACAATTTGGTTTCGTACCGACTAGTTCGACCCCGGGCGGCGGCGGCACCCGGCCGCGTTTCTCTTCCTCCCGATCCCCCGTTGCTACGATCGCCACAGTCACTGGGATCGGGTTGGATCGACCGGGCCCCGGGCAGTGGGAGCTTGCGAACCGCGTCAGATCCGGAAGGAAGCAGCGCTAAGCAATTCCTTCCAGGTGCACGGCAAGCCCGGTCGATCGAGCCCGATCGAATACGTTCGCTACCTGTCGTCGTCCAGACAATGTGCGAAACGCGTCAGATCCGGAAGGAAGCAGCGCGAGAACTCATTTCGGAATGAAGGCCCGCCGGCTGGGCGTGATCGGTGGGCGAGATGCTAGGACGCAGCGCCTCGTTCGTAGCAGGGCTACGGGCGAGGCCGAGGACAACGCAGATCGTCTGCCGAGCGCGGCCAGACGGTGGAGCGCTTCGTTTCGAAAGGAGTTCCAGACAATCCCTCCCAGGTGCGCGGCAAGCCCGGTCGATCCAGCCCGTCACCCGCTCAACACGGGAGAAGCGGTACCGCTCTCCGCGATAAGCGTCGTCAGGGTCTTGGGTGAGCCGACAGGAACGACCAGGCGGCGGCGCTCGAATCGAAGCTCGACGACGACGAGGGCATCCAGGCATGGCCCGCGCCTTCGACCTTGACCCATTCGACGATCGCGCCGGCCTTGCAGTGCCGCCAGATCTCGTAGCTCAGGTCGGGATCATCCGCGTCGGTGGAGGTCAGCGTGCCGCGGCGGCAGCCGTTGGAGGCCGCGAGCTTCTTCAGCCCCTGTCTTGGCGGTGGGAAGTCGACTCCAGAGGGATCCATCGAGCCGACGCCGCCGTCGATCGGCACGAACGAATCGGCGCTGCCGTGGATCTCCAGCACGGCGCCGGGCTTTCTGTAGCGGCACTTGTTGACGAAGAGCGTGCCCGATTGCACCGCGACGGCGACGACCTTGTTGGAGAGCTGGCAGGCCAGGCGCAGGCCCATCATCGCCCCGTTCGAGTGGCCCGCTGCAAAGACGCGCTTCTGGTTAACGTTGTATTCGCTCTCGACCTCGTCGATCAGCAGCGAGACGAAGCGGACGTCGTTCACGTTGTCGAGCTTCTGTTGGGCCGAGCCGCAACAGCCGCCGGCGTTCCAGACGCGCCCGCCCGCCTCGTCTGACGACCAGGTCCCGTCCGGGTAGACGATCAGGAACCGATTCGCCTCTGCGAGGCCGTCGAAGCCGGAGTTGTTCTCGAAGTTCTTGGCCGAGCCGCCGCGGCCATGCAGGGCGACGAGCAAGGGAACGTGCTTCTTTCTCGATAACGACCTCGGCACGTAGAGGCGATAGGTGCGCCGCCGTCCGTCGGGTGTGCGCAACGAGCCCTTGACCACCGTCCCTGTCGCCTCGACCGCGGGCTTTATCGGCGCGCCGTAGGGCACCAAGCCACCCCCGGTCGAAGCACCCGCAGCTCTCGGGGCGGCACCGGCGCCGGAAGACAGCGCGAGCGCGGCGCAAACGGCAATCGAGACCGGCAGCGGCTTCATGAGCTCTCTTCGATGGTAACCCGAACGACTGTTGCGAACCAGAGCGACTCGGGAGACCGATTCGTGCTTGGATCGACCGGGCCCGACCGATGCGTCTCGCGCCGTGGTGAATCGATTCGTGCTTGAATCGACCAGGTGACCGCGCTCTACCGGAAATACCGCCCGCTGGACTTCGACGAGGTCGTCGGGCAGGAGGCCGTCGTGCGCACGCTCAAGAACGCGATCACGCACGGGCAGGTGCGGCAGGCCTACCTGTTCGCGGGGCCGCGCGGGACGGGGAAAACCTCGCTGGCGCGGATCCTGGCCAAGAGCCTGAACTGCGTCCAGGGGCCGACGGTCACACCCGACAAGACCTGCAACGTCTGCCAGACGATCGCGTCCGGCACCTCGCTCGACGTGATCGAGATGGACGCCGCCTCGCAGCGCGGCATCGACGACATCCGCGAAATCCGCGACAGAGTAGTCCTGCAACCGGTCGAAGGCCGCTACAAGGTCTACATCCTCGACGAGGCGCATCAGCTCACCGAGGCGGCCTGGAACGCGCTCCTGAAGCTGATCGAGGAACCGCCGCCGCACCTCGTCTTCATCTTCTGCACGACCGAGCTCTCGAAGGTGATCGCCACCGTGCGCTCGCGCTGCCAGGTCTTCTCCTTCGCGCGCCCGCGCCTGCCCGAGCTGGTGCAGGTGCTGGAGCACGTCTGCAAGGCCGAGGAGATCGAGGCGCCGGAGGCGGTGCTGGCGCTGATCGCCCGGGCCGCGCGCGGCTCCTTCCGCGACGCCGTCTCGCTGCTCGATCAGCTCTCCTCGGCGACCGAGCGCAAGCTCAGCGTCCAGGCGGTGCTGCAGCTGCTCGGCGCGATCGAGGAGGACGCCCTCTTCCGCCTGCTCGACCTGGTCGTCGTCGGCGACACGGCCGGCGCGCTCGTCTTCATCGAGGAACTCTCCAGCCAGGGCCAGGATCTGGGCCGCCTGATCGGCGACCTGCTCGAGCACCTGCGCCACCTGATGCTCGTCCAGCACATGGGCGAGGTGCCCGAGACCCTGCCGGTGACCGAGGAGACGCGTGGGCGGCTGCGCGAGCAGGCGCACCAGCTTCCTCAGGCGACCGTTCTTCGGCTCTGCGACCTCCTCGGCGATGCGATCGGCGACATGCGTGCCGGAGGCGATCCGCGCCTGCCGCTCGAGCTGGCGCTGGTGAAAGCGACCCGGCCCGCGGCCGATCTCTCCTGGGAGGCGCTCTCGCACCGGCTCGAGCTGCTCGAGCAACGGCCCGCCGGCGCCGCGGCGGCACCCGCGCAGGCTACTCCGGCGAAACCGGCGGTGACGAAGAAAACCAAGGCCAAGACCGCGCCCGAAACGCCAACCGAGCCCGCAGCCGCGGAGGAGCCGGCGCAGGCAGAGGAAGCGCCCGAGCCCGAAGAGGTGATCGCCGCGAGCCCCGTGGACGATTCCGTCAGCGTCGAGTTGCAGCGCCTGCAGGAGGCCTGGCAGCGCTCGATCGTGCCGGCGATCGCCTCGATTCCGGCCCGCTCGCTCTTCCAGGAAGCGCATCCGGTCGCGCTCGAGGGCACGCGCCTGAAGATCGAGTTCCCGCGCAGCGCCTCCTTCCATCGCAACCTGGCCGGAGACGAGAAGAACTCGAGCCAGCTCGCCGAGGCGCTCTACGAGCTGACCGGCGCGCGCCTGAGTCTCGAGTTCGTGATTGCGGAGGCGCCGGCGGACGAGGCCGTACCGGTCGCGGAGGGCGAGCCGCCGCCCGGAAATGATCTGTTCTCGCTGCTCAAGGACGAGTTCGACGCCCGTGAGGTCGAGGAGTAGGGAATACGGGAAGGATTCTCATATGTCGATGGACATGAACGAGCTGATGAGGCAGGCCCAGCAGATGCAGGCCGAGATGCAGCGCCTTCAGGAGGAGGCGACCGCCGAGACGGTCGATGCTTCTGCCGGGGGTGGAATGGTGCTCGCGAAAGCGAACGGCGCCCGTGAGATCGTGTCGGTCTCGATCAAGCCAGAGGCGATCGACGCAACCAACCCCGAGATGCTCGAAGACCTGGTCGTCGCCGCCGTCAACGAGGCGCTGCGCGCGGCCGATCGCATGCTGCAAGCCAAGCTGGGCGGCCTGATGGGCGGCCTCGGTCTTCCCGGGCTTTGATCCGCTCCTAAGCGTCGCGCTGATTCCGAGGCGGACTCGTGAGCGACATGCTAATTCGGCACGAAGCCGACACATTCTCGTGCGCCTTTTCTCGATACCGTGCTCCGCCCCGTGGGACGCTTCTATGGTTGTCAAGCCTCACAGAAGGATCCCTCCTCGACCATGAGTCGGTAGAGGCGGCGGCAGAGCATGCGCTTGACGCAGCGAATG
>Ga0187886_1000431_pt1 | contig 50620 bp, 44 predicted proteins | sample June2016WEW_20_1_FD_133001 | JGI IMG/M metagenome (GOLD analysis project Ga0187886, IMG submission 133001) | Peatland microbial communities from SPRUCE experiment site at the Marcell Experimental Forest, Minnesota, USA - June2016WEW_20_150 | ecosystem: Environmental > Terrestrial > Soil >... | reverse complement strand
AGTTTGATATTAATAAACAAAATGTTAGTGCCAGGTCAAAAAGCTGATTAAATACCCCAATTCTGTAATCTATAAAACCCTCTCGTAGTAAATAACAAATCCAATTATACTTAATTTTGAGGATACGAAATCTTTTTAAAAGGGGAATCATATTATATAAAGTTTCTAATAATGCTGAACTATCTGATTTAACCAAGTATTTAAATAAGCCATCAAAATGATAAAACTAGTTAATCTTCCAAAGATTCCGGACGAACGGGGCAACCTTTCATTTATTGAGGAGGAACAGCATATTCCGTTTAAAATTAAACGGACATACTGGATTTATGACGTACCTGGCGGAGAAATCAGGGGAAGTCATGCATTCAAAGAATCTGAGGAATTCATAGTTGCAATCTCAGGTAGTTTCGATGTAGTATTGCATGACGGGAAAGAGGAAATGAAATATTCCCTGAACCGGTCTTATTATGGAATTTATGTTCCAAAGTTGACATGGCGCAAACTCGAAAATTTCTCAACAAACAGTCTGGCTTTAATCCTGTCATCTACAGCTTTTAAAGAAAATGACTACATTCGCGATTTTGATCAATTCCTGTCTCTAGTCAAATGAATCAGAACAAAACAGAACCTTGAAACTAGATCGATAATTCAGAACCAGTTATTTAGTTCTGCTTTTTTTAAATTTTTAGTTATAGTATTAACCTGCACTCCAAGTGATTTGGAGTTTTTAGAAAAATTGATAAATTGCAAATTTAAAATGATTTAAAAGTCCTTAGAAAACAATGATTCCATTTCTCGATTTAAAAAAGATCAATGACAGTTTTGAACCGCAGCTTTTAAATTCTATCAGAAGGGTGCTGGATTCAGGTTGGTATCTACTGGGTGATGAGGCAAAAGCCTTTGAACAAGAGTATTCTCATTTTATTGGTAGTAAACATTGTATAGGTGTCGCTAACGGATTAGATGCTTTGAGGCTTGTATTAAAAGCATATATAGAATTAGGAATTATGAAAGAAGGGGATGAAATAATTGTTCCTGCCAATACATATATCGCTTCTATTCTGGCTATAACTGAGAACAGGCTTGTACCTGTTCTGGTTGAACCGGATATAAATAATTATAACATCGATCCTTCTAAAATTGAGGAGAAAATTTCAAAACATACCAGGGGCATTATGATTGTTCATCTTTATGGTCAGAATGCAATGCACCCTGAAATAAACCACTTGGTAAAAAGATACAATCTGAAACTTATTGAAGACAATGCCCAGGCACAAGGTTGTCTTTTTGGAGATAAACGAACAGGATCTTTGGGTGATGCAGCCGGTCATAGTTTTTACCCGGGAAAAAATCTTGGTGCTCTTGGTGATGCAGGTGCTGTCACAACCAATGATGATGAGTTGGCTGATGTTGTACGTACAATTGCCAATTACGGGTCGAAAGTTAAATATCAGAATCTTTTTAAAGGACTTAATTCCCGGCTTGACGAACTACAGGCTGCGATACTAAGGACAAAACTTCCTCGTCTCGATGCTGACAACCAGCGGCGCCGTGATGTAGCTCAATATTATATAAGTAACATTACCAATCAAAGTATTATTTTACCTGCAACCTTCAACCTGCAAAGTGCAACGTCCAACCTGGGACATGTATGGCACCTCTTTGTAATACGATGTAACCATCGGAATGAACTCCAGGAATTTCTCTTTGAAAATGATATACAAACAATGATTCATTATCCTATTCCTCCGCATAAGCAGTTAGCGTACAGGGAATTGTGTTATAAGAGTTTTCCAATAACAGAAAATATACATAATCAGGTTTTAAGTCTCCCAATAAGTCCTGTAATTAGTGAGAAAGAGGCTAAGATGGTTGTTGAAGTCATTAATAATTTTAGTGAGAAATTAGTTTAACATGCACAGGATCCTGATTATAAATCCACGAGAAATTTAATAAATGTCTGAAGAGCAATCCTCCTATCGCCAGATTATGAAAGCCACATCCATTTTCGGGGGTGTTCAGGTCTTCAATATTATTATTTCTATTATCCGATCCAAGTTTATTGCCATTTTACTTGGACCAGCAGGTATGGGAATAGCTGGTCTTCTCACATCTACCACAGGCTTGATAGGTAGCATTACTAATCTGGGATTAAGTACAAGCGCAGTCAAAAATGTCGCAGCAGCCAATGCTTCCGGTGATTCTAAAAGAGTTGGTATGGTAGTATCTGTTTTGAAACGTTTAGTTTGGATTACTGGTCTTCTTGGTGCTTTGTTTACCATGGTTTTTGCTCCATGGTTAAGTGAACTGACATTTGGGAATAAAGATTACACATTTGCTTATATCTTGATTTCTATTACATTGCTGTTGACCCAAATTAGTGCAGGGCAATTGGTGGTTTTGCAGGGAATGCGCCAACTTCAATTTCTGGCAAAAGCTGACCTCGCTGGGGTTACTCTTGCATTATTGACTTCTGTACCAATCTACTATGTTTGGGGTACGAAGGGTATTGTGCCTGCCATTATTTTAACTTCATTCGTGACATTATTTTTATCCTGGTACTTTAGTTCCAAAGTGAAAATAGAACGTGTGAAAGTCGATAAAGCCTCCTTATTTTCGGAAGGTGGAGATATGGTGAAGTTAGGATTTTTCCTTAGTTTAAATTCATTTATTTCAATGGGATCTTCTTATGTTGTGCGTATTTTTATTAGCCATAAGGGTGGTGTAGAACAAGTAGGGTTATATAATGCCGGTTTTGCCATTATCAATACATATATTGGAATGGTGTTCTCTGCAATGGCGACAGACTATTTTCCCCGACTATCGGGGATTGCGCATGAAATTGGAAAGGCAAAGAATATAATTAATCAACAAGCTGAGGTTGCTCTTCTTATTTTAGCCCCTATATTAACTGTTTTTCTGATATTTATAAATTGGGTCGTTATTTTATTTTACTCTACCAGGTTTTTACCTGTCAACAACATGATACATTGGGCGGCATTAGGGATTTTTTTCAAAGCTGCAAGTTGGCCAATTGCATATCTCTTAGTGGCCAAAGGTGATACTAAGCTATTCTTTTATAATGAATTAGCTGCGAATATTTATATGTTAGGGTTTAATATACTAGGGTATCAATGGAATGGGCTGGAAGGTCTTGGAATTTCGTTTTTATTAGGATATCTTATATATGTAGTCCAGGTTTATATTCTTGCTAAAAGAAAATATACTTTTAGTTTTGAAAAAGAGTTTTATAAAATTTTTGGTATTCAGTTTCTGCTTGGAATATTGTGTTTTGCAAGTAGTAGGCTGCTAAACTCTCCATACGTTTATTTTTTAGGTTCATTTTTAATATTATTTTCGTGCTATTATTCTTTCAGGGAATTGAACAAACGATTAAGATTAATTCCTCTTATATTAGAAAAATTAGGGAAAAACAGATAACTTAAATGAAGATTCTTTTATTCAACCTTGGAACTATTGAGTTTCGTATTATTGACTGGGGAATAGAGGGTTTTAAATCTCTGTTCGAACAGGATATTATATTATGGGGACCTATTCCCGATAAGAAATTTATGTATGAGGATAAAGAAATTCCAATATTAAGTATTTTAGAACCAACAACTATTGAAGCTGTTTTTGATAGATTACCTGAAGGCTGGTATCCGGATATTGTTGCATGTGAAACTTCGGTATTAAATTATATACCAGATATATATTTGTGTCCTGTTAAAACAATTTTGTTCACTCGTGATGCCTGGTCAGATACTATTTATAATAAAAACCTGGTAGAGTTATTTGATTTTTTAAACCATGCAACTATTGACCGGTCATTGTATAATGCTCTCCATGTTCATTTATTGCCATTGTCAAATTGTGCCGTTTCAATTCCAGGTACTGGCGTAAGAATCTCTGAATTTGAAAATAGAGAAATTGATATTATCGCTATAGCAAGTTACGATAGGTTTTTTTATCACGAGAGGTATAAAACTTTCTATAAGTTGGCGGATTTAAACAAAATTGGTATTAAAATTAAATATATCACAGGTATTAAATATTCTGAAATCAATACCTACTATCAACGAAGTAAAATTGTTATAGATTGGGCATATACCTTGTCAAACCGCTCTTATGAAGCTGCACTGAATGGCTGTTTACTGTTCAGCCATAAAGATAACCTTTTGATAAAAGATTTCTGGATGCCCTGGGAAGAATATATACCATATGATGAAAATAACTTATTAGAATTAGTAACCTATTATATTAACAATCCAGATCATGCTAAAAGAGTAATTAGTAAGGCACAAGAAAAAATTCAAACAATCCCGCCAAGTTGGGGCCAGTATGTTTGGGAAAATATTGATTTGGCATACAAGACTAATATTTCAATTCAGGAAAGAATTAAATACATCGAATCGTTACCATTACAGGATTTACACTATCGTTCTGCGACTCCTTTACTATTTAACTACGATTATAATACGAACTTTCCTTCAAATTGGAAAGAACTCTATTTTACGAGAATTGATCATGCATTATCTTATCCGGTAAATCAGGATGCCAAAATCGCTCCTCTGATAGAAGCAGCCCGCGTTGCTTTTATATTAAAAAAAACCGAACTTTCTGCCAAATATTTAAAAGAACTGCAAGAAGTACTTCCTGACTATGCATGGATTTATTATTTTCATGGTAGAATATATTTTGAATATGGCGAAAATAATCTGGCACTTCAATCGCTTCAAAAAGCGATCGAATGTGCGTTAAAGGCCCCTGAACTTTTACAAAAATTTGTATTGCCTTTTATTGAAAAAGGTAATACTTGCGACTGTCGTAGGATTACTGATTATATGTGGCAATCGATCTACAATCATAGAAATGAATTTCAGGTGATGGCATTATTGCACCTTACTTTTGAACTGTCAGGTGATATATATCAACGTATTGAAGAACCAAATCAGGCAATAAATTCATACATTGAGGCAATTAATTATATCCCCATTCCGGATTGTATTTACAAGGTAAATCCTTTACTTATTGACTCTATGGAGTTTGAAAAACTAATTGAGATTACCAACAAAGGAATAGAGAATTCTCCTTATGATAGCATACTTATCTTATATTTGGCTTATGCATTAATTCAGCTAAAACAAAAGCTTAGAGTGTTTAAGGTTTTAAAAGACCATAAAAGAGCTTTAAAATGTTTCGTTAATGTTCGTAAGATATTATTTATAAGGAGTTTAATAAACTTGATCTTGTTTTTTTTATTATTGGGTAAATACCCCGATTCGAAAATTATCATCGAATTAATAAGAATTTTGAAAAAGAAACTTGAGTTCACATATCTTGAATAAAATAATTTCACAGTGAGAGAGTTAATTTAAATTAAATCTTGAAATATCTTTTAAAATGCCATATACTCATTCAATCGAGCAGGAATCAACTGGTAGTTTTTCCCAAAAAATAACATTATTTGAGTATCTGTGTGTATTTATTCTGGTAATTTATGCCGGACGGGCTAATAAATTTGTTGAATCCGGATTTATAGCAGTAAAAAATGTTGGTGCATTTATTCCAATAATTTTAAGCGTCATATTGGCAATAAAGTGGAAGGTTAAATTTGACGGGCATTTTTATTTTCTGACATTTTGTTTCGGTATTTACTTCCTTGCGATTTCAATTAAATATACTGAAATTCACCCTTCCTTCTTCCTGTCATATTTTTTTAATTTTTTTATTGCATACATCCTTATTAAGGCCATAAAACATAACCTGTTCAAAATCTATGAACATATCCTGTTTTATCTGGCAATTGTTGGATTACTTCTTTGGAGCATTCAAATTGTATTAGGAGGGGATGCTCTTTACAGTATATTCAGCAAATTCTCAGGATCAGAATTTTCATCTGTGTCTGGGCATGGGTTATCAGCCATAATTTATTCAATACAACCATCTGATATTTCATTGTTATACGGGTTCAGTATCCCAAGAAATTGTGGGTTTACCTGGGAGCCAGGTGCATTTGCTGTTTATCTCTGTCTGGCAATCTTTATCAATCTTTTTATTACAAGTTCCGATAACAAAGGCGGAATGAGGTTTTGGGTGTTAATGGTTGCGTTATTGTCAACCCTGTCAACTACAGGTTATGTAATATTTTTGTTAATGATTACATACTATTTTTTAAATAAAAAACTGAATATTATAATTTTATTATTGCCAGTTGCGATCATTGCAGTGATTTACCTTTCTTCTTTACCTTTCATGAGTAAAAAAGTTATTCAGGTAATAGATGAAACAAACCAGGTAGATCAATTATTGGAAGAAACTTATGGCGTGGACTTTCAGTCTAACCCGCAACGTTTTACTTCCATAATGATTTCATTAAAAGATTTCGCCAATAATCCGATATTGGGAGTCGGAGGTAATAATGAAGATTCCTGGACATATAAAATGGGTTCAAGGATATCCACTGTATCAGGTATAGGAAACCTGATAGCCCAGTTTGGTATATTTGGTTTTATTTTTTTTATTATAGCATCTTATAAAAGTTCTATCTTCTTCTCAACTTATTATGAATACAAAGGGAAATTTTTATTATTTTTAATAATTCTATTTGTATCGGTTAGTTATAGTATTATTTTTTTACCTATTATTATAACTTTCTGGATGTATCAATTATTTAAACCTGAGGAGCCCATCCAAAAGGAAGTAAAGAATATGGCTTTAGGAACCAAAAATAATGTGGATCATCCTTTAAATCACTAGTGGCTAAGAATATAATTCCATAAAATGGATAAGGTTTTAACTACAGAAATATTAGATTATATTTTTGACTGGCTTTCCCAGAACAACAACTTTAATATACAGTGACAACGAAAGTATAATAAAGTGAACTAAAAAGTATTAACTAAGATAGCATTAAATGTGCATTGTAATTTTTGGTGATATTTTTTCTTTTCCTGAAGGAGACGCATCCACAAATCGTGTTTATACTTATGCAAAAGGATTTTACGAAAATGGAATTAGAACTGATGTAGTTTGTTTTGGTAATGAGTATAACTCTGTTGATGATGGTATTACAAATGAGATTTATTTTTATAATGCATTTGGACAAAAGGAAAGAAACAAATATTTTGTCATCAGAAACTTCCAAAAGCTATTAAAATACTTTAAAACAATTAAATTAATTAAAAGAATAAACAATGAAGAAAAAATTATTGCTATAATTATTTTTACAAATTTTCTGTCAACTCATTTGTTTGCATGGCTCTTATCTAAGATTTTCAAAACAAAATTAATTATTGAAATTAGCGAAAATCCTTTGCGCCATTATCAGAACGGAACTTTGAAAAAAAAGCTGGGAGTATTAAAGTTTTATATTGAGTCGTATTTATGTGATGGTGTATTTTGTATATCGCGATTTTTGGTTGATTTTTATAAAGAGCATGGAATTTCTCAGAAAAAATTATTCATAGTACTATGCACCGCTGATCCGGATAGGTTTACTCAATCCGTAGAAAAACCTGTCCCTTATTCATATATAGGCTATTTTGGCGGGCTGACCTTTAAGAGAGATAATATTGATGTCTTATTTAAGGCATTTGCCTTGATTAGCAATAAGCATCCCGATATACATCTTATTGCGGGAGGCGTTGGTACTGATAATGAAAGAAAACAAATTGGAAGTTTAATTCAGGAACTTAATATCTCATCAAAAGCCGTTTTATTGGAATTTTTATCACGATCGGAAATTGTAAGGTATATTGTACATTCAGATATTTTGGTCATGGTAAGAGGCAAGGATATGGAGTCGCAGGCATCCTTTCCATCGAAGTTAACAGAGTACCTTTCTACATCAAAACCTGTTGTTTCAGCTAATGTTGGTGAAATTTCTGATTATTTAACTGACGGAGTAAATTCTTTCTTAGTTGAGCCGGAAAATGCTACTGAATTAGCTGAAAAATTAGATTATGTACTCAATAATTATGATTTAGCTTTGGAAGTTGCTAAACGAGGTAAAGAATTAACCGATACTATTTTTAACTATAATTATCAGGCTAAAAGAATTATTCAGTATATTGAAACTTTATAATATTTCAATTATTCTTAATTTGGCGAATTAGATGAAATTTATCCTTACAATTGACACAGAAGGTGATAACCAATGGGATTATGGTCGGGAGCTCACTGTCGAAAACATAAGATTTGTTCCACGTTTTCAGAATTTGTGTGAAAAATTTCTTATAAAACCTACCTACCTTGTTACTTCAGAGGTTTGTGAAGACCCTTTCGCCAAAGAACTTTTTTCAGATTATTTATTAAATAGCAAGGTTGAAATAGGTGCTCATTTACATTCATGGACAACCCCCCCCTTCCAGGATAAAGAAGGTTTCAGATATAATGATATAAACCATGGTTATGCAACTGAATTACCGGGAATTTTATTAAATGAAAAAATAAAGAATCTCACAAATCAAATAGAGACTTCTTTTGGAAAACGTCCCTTATCCTTTCGTTCCGGAAGGTATGGATTTGATGAGAATTTAGCCAGGATTCTTGCGGATAATTCTTATCTGGTCGATTCCTCGGTTACTCCATATATCAGCTGGTCTTCTCATAAGGGAATTCCGGGTGGCTCCGGTGGTCCTGATTTTATTGATAAAACGCCATTCCCTTACACATATAATTTTCCTGATGGTTCGCTCTTGGAAATTCCGGTTACAATATTACCCACCAGGTTCCCATTAAACAGAAACAAAACAATTGCCAGACATTTTTTCAATAATGTTGACAATAATATGCTCTTAAGAATTTTAAGAAAGTTGTTCTTCAATAAACAGCCTTTATGGTTAAGACCAAATCTTTGGATGGACATTCATCTGTTTGATGAAGTAGTAAATGAATCAATAAACATTCAACTGCCATATATTGTAATGATATTTCATTCAAGTGAGTTGATGCCCGGTTGTTCAATATATCGTACTGATAAAGACTCGATAGAAAAATTATATGATGTTTTGGAAAGTTTTTTCATTTTATTACATAATAGAAATATAGATTCTGTCACTTTAACAGAAGCTGCAAAAAAATAAGATATGAAGATATGCACATGGGGTGATGTTGCAAGTGCACTTGAAGGAAAAACAAGTGGTGGTGGTGAATTGCAAATAGCTTTACTCGCAAAAGTACTGGCAAAATTGGGCCACGAAGTAGTAATTGTTGACTTAATGGCAGAAAAGGATTTTGTGACAGAAGATGGTATAAAAGTTTTTCATATGAAGGGGTATAATGAGGGAATAAAAATTTTTCGATTTTTAACTCAGCGCATACCTAAATTATATTCTAATTTAAAAGCTCAGAAAGCAGACGTTTATTACTGCCAGATTCGGGATTTCAGACATTTGCTGGCTTATTGCGCAGCTCGTAAAGCGAAAGGCATGTTCGTTATTCAATTGGCGTCAGATCTGGATGCTATGAGCTTTAGGATGAGAGCGAAACATGATTATTTAACTCATTTTGAAGAAGGATTATACTGGTTTTTAAAAATTATCCTCACAGAATTGATATTTCCAAGACTAGTCCGGAAAGCTGATCTTGTTCTGGTCCAGCACGAAGGACAAAAAAACATTTTATTAAAAAAGGGGATCAAATCAATCATATTCAATAACTTAATTGAACTTAATGAAATTCCGGAAGTATCAAATCCTGAGCGCCAAGATTTTAGTTATGTTGGTGCACTTGACAAACGTAAAGGATTTGCCGAATTCTATAAACTTGTGGTGAAGGCCCCTTTTGCTACATTCAAAGTTATTGGACAGCCACGGGATAAAACCGGATATAAATATTTCGAAAAACTCAAATCGTTTAAAAATGTTACTCTGTTTGGCAATCTGAGTCATTCTGAAACTTTACTGCATATATTAAATTCAAAAGCTCTGATTTCCACTTCTCCCATGGAAGGTTTTCCTAATATTTTCATCGAAGCATGGGCATGCGGGATCCCTGTTTTATCGCTATCTTTCGACCCGGGAGGTGTTATTAAAAAGGAAGGGTTAGGTGAAGTTGAAGGCGGTAATTTGGACAAGCTGGTAGAAGATATGGTTTCAATCAGAAACACCGACGAATTTGCCAAAAGAGCAAAAGCTTATGTTGAACATAATAGTGTTATTAATGCTGATAAAATAAAAGAAATAAGCTCTTTGTTTAATGAACTTTATTATCATAAGGAGTTAAAAAAATGATAAATAACTGAAGTTTATCACATTTAATGTAGATGGACTAAATCCCCCCAAAAAAGTTATTTCAAGGAAAAACGGGATATCGAAAAAGATGATCAGTTTTTGGATCTGATACTCTGACCAGATCAGATTAACCCTCACAAATTGCAAACCCAGGTTTAAAGAGCGAATTGTAAAGTATTAACTATCATCAAATTACATGAACAGAATCATTTCAAAATATAGTGATAAATTATTCTTCAAAAAATGGATCATCGGAATATGCCTTGATAATATTTATGATATTATAAGGAGTAAGATTTTTGATCCGAAAATTAATTGGTTATTGACAAAATCATTTGATAAATTTTATGCTGATCCTTTTTTTGTTACTTCTGATGATGGGAATTTTAATATCCTATTTGAAGAGTTTCCATTTAATGATGATTATGGGAAAATATCATTATTAAAGCTTGATAAAAACCTGAAGCAGATAAATCATAAAGTCCTTTTAGATACGAAAAGCCATCTTTCATATCCCTTTGTATTTCAGGAAAACAATAAGACATATATCTTCCCTGAAGCAGCAAAGAGCGGCAAATTATCATGCTATGAATTTGATACTGTGAATGAGTCCTTAAGTTTTTTGCAGGATGTACTGAACCTTCCATTGAGAGACTCTACAATACTAAAACACGATGATAAGTACTGGCTGTTTGGAATTTTATCTGATGAAGGTAAAGATTATAAACTCCTGGTTTTCTATTCAGATAGTTTGTTGGGCCCTTATATACCACACCCGTGCAATCCGGTTAACAGCGGATTGGATGGTACCAGATCTGCAGGTAATTTCATTGTAATTGACGGAGTTATTTACCGTCCCACACAAAACTGCAGGAAAAGATATGGTGAATCAATTACTATTAATAAGGTAACTCAATTAAATGAGATTAGTGTTGTTGAAACACCTTATATGACAATTTCAATTAATAAGAAAAACAGGCATAATAACGGGATTCATTCAATACATACAATTAATATGAATGATAACATTATTGTAGTTGACGGGGAGCACTGGACTTTTTCCCCAATTCTTCAATTCAGGAAATTTATGAAAAGCATTCTGGAGTCAAACCCATTAAAAAACCATGACGCATAATAATTCATTGAGACTTGTCTGTCAACAATATTTATTGTTATTTGAAAAACAAAAATCCTGGGCATGAAAATTCTTTTTTTTACTGATAATTTAAGTGCGGGAGGAAAGGAGAGGAGACTTACTGAACTTTTAAAGGCTCTTAGGAGTAAGCAAGATATTGAATTTGAGCTTGTTACTATGAGCAATGATATACATTATAAAGAGATTCTTGATCTGGGTATTAATATTCATTACATAATAAGAAAATCAAAAAATGACAGCTCTGTTTTTTCCAGGTTTTATAAACTCTGCAAGAATTACAGACCTGATATTGTTCATTGCTGGGATAGCATGACAGCAGTGTATCTGGTTCCGGCCTGCAGATTGCTTCATATTAAATTGATTAATGGAATGGTGTTTGATGCACCATTTAAACAGAATATTTTAAATAAATACTGGTTGCGTGCTAAATTAACTTTCCCTTTTTCAGATATTATTGTTGCCAATTCAAGAGCCGGCTTATCAGCTTATAGAGCCCCTGAGAATAAAAGTGTTGTCATTTATAACGGATTTGATTTTGCCAGAACAGAAAATCTATTAAGTGAGGATAGTATAAAGAAGCAAATAAGTACTGATTCAAATTTTATTATTGGGATGGTTGCTTCTTACTCACAAAAATATAAAGATTACCCCACTTATTTCAAGGCCGCCCAATTATTACTAAGAGATAGAAATGACATCACTTTTCTGGCAATAGGAAATGGTACGGATTCTGTTGAGTCAAGAAACCTTATTGACAAAGAATACATTGGCCACTTCAGGTTGCTCGGTAAAAAAACGGGTATTGAATCTTTTATAAACTCAATGGATATTTGTGTTTTATCCACTTTCACTGAAGGTATATCGAATTCAATTCTTGAATATATGGCATTAGGTAAACCCGTTATAGCCACGTCTGGAGGAGGTACCAATGAAATCGTGGAAGATGGGGAAACAGGATTTTTAATTGGTCCTTCAAATCCAGGAGAGCTTGCAGATAAAATGGGAATATTATTAAATAATGTTAAGATGCGTGAAGAGATGGGGAAAGCAGGAAGAGAAAGGATAATTAATTACTTTTCAATCGATTTAATGATAAAAAAGTATATTGATTTATATAGAGATATATTAGAAACAAAATAGGTTAGCCGGAGTTGCCGTGATGTAGTTCATATATGAAGTGAACTCTGGCAATTCATTAAAAGAAATTATAATGAATGAATATTTAAGAAGTAAGATTAAGGTATTATCATTTTTTCTTGTAGTACTGGTAGTGTTTGTGCACTCTTATAATATAGATCTTAATCTGAATACCGTAAATACTGACACAGGTCTCAATGCTTTGCAAAATCACAGGATATTGAGTTTTGACTCATTTCTTCAGGAATTTCTTTGCAATGGCATGTTTAGAATTTGTTCGCCATTATTCTTTATTATTTCAGGATATCTGTTTTTCGTAAATCTGACTGGGAAACCGGATGATTTCAAGAAAAAATTAAAGAAGCGGTTTAACACATTAATAATTCCCTATTTATTCTGGTCTTTATGGGGAATTGCAGTATATTTTCTTTTACAATCATTTCCCCAGTCACGGGCTTTTTTTACCAAAGTACTGTTGAGGGATTACAGTATTCAAAAGCTTTTGCATACTTTGTTTTTAGATCCGATTCCATACCAGCTATGGTATGTGAGGGATTTGGCCGTATTTGCAGTTTTATCTCCTGTTTTATATTTTGTGTTCAAATATATCAGGTTCTGGATGATACCATTCTGTCTGTTTATGTGGTTCTATGATTTTAATTTTGTCATCTTCAGGAGTCAGTCATTTCTGTTTTTTACTCTTGGAGCATTAATAAGCAAAAGGAATGAAAAGCTATTGGACCCTGCATCTTCAGGATTAATGTATGTCTACGGCTTCCTTTGGATAGCAATTGTTTTAATTAAAACCAGGTTATTGTTTTTAGGACTACCGAATCCGTTAATTATAAGCATATTGCATAAGATTGGTATTTTAATGGGGATATTGACAATAAATCATCTCTATGATCTTTTATTTAAAAATACTGATGTTGCAAAAACCCGGGCCTATAAGATTGTAACATTTTCATTTTTTGTTTTCACCTCGCATGAACCTGTGATAACTATCATTAAAAAAGGGTTATTTTTTATTGCCGGGAATGGGGAAATCAAATCAGTTTTTATCTTCTTTCTTGCTCCGCTTCTGACTATTCCTTTATGTATTTCAGTGGGGTATTTATTAAAAAAACATACTCCGAATTTCTATGGAATAATAACAGGTTGGAGATAGGAAGAATAAATCCAACCGGTTATAAAAATTTTCCTTTTTAGAGTTCTGATACTTTTTTCTAACCTGCCAGATTAAAAGTACTGACTTGGAAATGCGACAAAGCGAGGAACTTAAACTTTAAACTGTATTATGCTGGATCAGTCAATTTGGTTAGTCGATCCTTAAGAATTCAAGTTTAACAATAATTTATAAGCACCAGATATTCCCGAGTCAATTTTTCTACAAGTTCATTTAAGACACTGATAATAGATTTGCCAATTGGAGGATAAAGGCTCCGCTCTTGTGTTGCTTCAATAAGGCAGATTCATCATCTGATGATTTGAGTTCACACTTATAATTGAGGTATTAGTAAAATACACGATTTTTGATAAAAAAAATCTTTTTATTCTTATAACTTTGAACTGACCTATTTGATCAACCAATTCAGAATTATTATGATCTCAAAAAGTAACCTGTTTGTTAGTCTTCATAAGAACAATGTATTAACCTTAGTTATATTCCTTGGACTTTTATCATCATGCGTAACACAACGTCGAGTTGAATACCTCCAGGACAGGAATAAAAATATTAAATCCTTTAAAGAAGCTGAATTTCCCGATTACAGGCTGAAACCTAATGATGAACTCTATATTCAGATCAACAGCCTTGACGAGGCAGCTGCCAATGTATTTTCCAATACCAGGCAAGATCTATATATTGGATCAATGCAACCCTACGGAGCATCTTTATTGTCATACACAGTCGACAAAGATGGGTATCTGTTATTGCCGGTAATTGGCAAAATCCTTGTTAAGGATAAAACAGTCTCAGAAGTAAGTCAAATTTTGAAGGATTCCCTGAATCATATCTTAAACCAGCCGATTGTCACGGTGAAATTGGTGAACCGTTATGTTTCAGTTTTGGGTGAAGTCAGAAATCCCGGACATTTTTCTTATTCCCAGGATAAGCTTACAATTTACGATGCGTTAGGTTTAGCAGGTGATATCACTGATTATGGCAATCGTAATAAAGTAATTCTGATAAGGAACGTGAATGGTGAAGATATGCGGGTTAATGTGGACATAACTAAATCGGATATCCTTGTTTCCGATTACTATAACCTGAGACCTAACGACATAGTTTATGTTAAACCACTCAGGAACAAGTTCTGGGGTATGAGGCAATTCCCTTTTACCATCTTATTCTCTACACTAACCACCGGGTTATTGATATATAGTATTTTTAAATAGTAATGAAGTCAGAAGTCAGAAGTCGGAAGTCGGAAGTTGAAAGAAAATAAACAAAACTATGACGAAATTTAAATTTGAAAAACTCATTATTTGGCAAAAGTCGATGGATTATGGTGAAAGTATATTTCGATTATCATACAAATTCCCAAAAGATGAAATGTTTAATCTTTGTTCACAAATCAGGAGAGCTGTCGATTCCATTGCATTAAACATCTCAGAGGGATCAATCGGGCAATCAAATCCTGAATTTAAAAAATTTGTTGGTTTCGCTATTCGCTCTCTGGCTGAAGTAGTTACTTGTTTACACAAAGCTTCTAAAAGAAATTATATTTCTGAAGAAGAATTCATAGAACACTACGATTATGCATACAATTTAATGAATATGATGGTAGCATTTAAAGAGAAAATAAAATGACTTCGGACTTCCGACTTCCAACTTCCGACTCATTATTCACAAATAGTTTTATCAAGTTTATACTTATTTAAGCCATATGTCCGAGTCTCAAAACATTAATATTCAGGAAGAAAACGATCTTAAGAAAATCACAGATCTGATATTAAGGAATTATAAATTATTTATTGCCGGTATAATAGTTGCTTTAGGTCTGGCATATATTATAAACCGCTTTTCAATTCCGGTATATAAAATTTCTTCTTCAGTGCTGATTAAAGAAGATGCAAAACAGCCCGGAAGTAGAGGCATTAATGATTTCCTCAATAGTGGTTTATTCAGTATGAACCAGAACTTTCAGAATGAATTATGGGTGTTAAAATCATCGCCTGTTTTTGAGCAAACCATTAAAAATCTCGATTTATCAGTAAGCTACTTTCGTAAGGAGGGTTTTCAATATCCTGATGCTTATAAAGATACACCTTTCCATATAGTGTTCCAGCGAAATCACGTTCAGCCGATAAATGTCAGGTTCTACATCTCATTTATGAACCAAGAATATTTTGAAATAAGAGCTGAATCGGGGAAAACCTCTTTTTACAATTTTGAAAATAATGAAATCACGTATAAAAAGAATAGCTGGAGTTTTTTAAAGAATGGGAAGGTTGGAGAGTTGATTGAGACCCCCGATCTTGCATTTACTGTTGAATTGGACAATACAAAAAAGGTAATTGAGAAAGCCTTGTATGGATTCGAATTTACCGATATTCCTTCATTGGTTACCAGGTATGAAAAAGAATTTCTATTTACTAAAGTAGATAAGGCGGCTACTGTCGTCGAAATCAGCTTAAACAACGAATCAATAATAAAAGGAACAGATATTGTAAACGAATTAATGAATATCTACTCAATCCAGAACCTGGAACGGAAAAACCACCTTGCAAGTATTACTATTGATTACATCGAAAGACAGCTGAATGAGATTTCCGACTCGTTAAGCCAGACTGAAGATAATCTGGCAAATTTTCGCTCTTCAAATCAGTTGTTGAATATCACCGAACAGGCAAACGGTATTTCCGCCCAGTATATTGATCTGCAAAACAAACTGGCCGAATTGGCTGCCCGTAAAAAGTATTATGATTATGTGTCCGGTTACCTTTCAAAAAATGATAATTTCTCAGAAATGATTGTACCTGCATCTATGGGGATCCCCGATCAGTTGCTGAACAGCCTCATGTCAGAACTAATTGCTGCCCAGGCACAACAATCAAACCTGATTAAAAATAACCAGGAAAAAAATCCTTTAGTGCAAAAACTGGGTATCCAGATCCAAAACATCAAAAAAACGATTTCGGAAAATATTTCTGCAGCAGGGAAAACTACCGGTATTTCTATTGATGAAATGAATAAACGAATCAAAAAAATAGAAATCGAAATCAGCAAACTCCCGGCAACACAGCGCCAGTTAGGGAGCATTGAACGTAAATATCGCTTAAACGATGCCATTTATAATTATATGCTCGAGAAACGTGCCGAAGCTAAAATTACAAAAGCATCCAATTTACCTGATGACATCATTATTGAACCTGCTAAAATGGTAGGTTTTGGGCCAGTCTCTCCTAAAAAAAGAATCAATTATTTGATTGCATTATTTTTAGGAATGGCAGTACCCTTTGGTTATTTAATGATCAGGAGCGCTTTAAATAATAAAGTTGAAACCCAGGATGACATTGAAAGACTTACCGATGTTCCGGTACTGGGAAAAGTTTTGCATAACAAATACAAAACCGCCAATGTGATGTTTGAATTTCCAAAATCGAATATTGCAGAATCATTCAGGGCGCTTCGTACCAATCTCGATTTTTATGTGAGGGGAGGACAGAAGAAAGTCATCATGGTTACTTCCGCCATGGAGAGTGAAGGGAAATCGTTTATTGCCATGAACCTGGCAATGAGTTATGCCCAATTAGGGCGCCGGACAATATTGCTTGATTTTGATATGAGAAAGCCGCATACATATTTTTATGAACAAGTACATTCAAAGGAAGGATTAAGTTCATACCTGATTAATAAAGTTAACCTGGAAGATATTATTATCAAATCGCCTCATGAAAACCTTGATTATATTCTTTCAGGGGTTTTGCCTCCTAATCCCACTGAATTAATGGCCCTCGATAAAACCGAAAAGCTGATAACCCAATTAAAGGATGATTATGACTATATTGTTCTGGACACAACTCCTTTAGCCCAGGTTACAGATGCCTATCTGATTATTAATCATGCTGAAGTGAAGGTAATGGTTGCACGGTATAATTATACCATTAAAAATGTTTTCTCCCTGATCATGAAGGACCTGAAGCAAAAAAATATTGATCATGTTTGCATTGTATTGAACGATAACCGGTTTAATCGCGATCAGTACGGGTATGGGTATGGGTATAATAAAGCAGAAAAAAGGAAAAGAGAAAAAATGATACGCAGGGAGAATGATATTCTTAAAAAAGTTGTCAGGTCGAAGCACGTGTAGTGAGATGTGAGATGTGAGTGGTGAGATATGAGGTGTGAGAGGTGAGAGGTGAGGTGTGACGAGTGAGTGGTTAGTGGTGAGAGGAGATTTGATAGTACTCGATGGGTACAAAAAACAAGAGCATAAAGGAATAATATTTTAAAAGAAAATAATTAATTCTAAACGATCATAAAATCAGCGCATAAGCTTTCAATCTTTTTACGACTTAAACTTTCTTTATAGAAGATTACAATATAAAAATTTCAAAAACCATACCTGCTAAAATTATAGGTACAGCTTAGTTTTTGAAGTATTTTTCATTTTAATAGTTAAACCTTGTCGGTACTGAGACTGTGACTGACGGGGCGAAAGCATATCCTGAGGCAAGGCGAAAGACAAAAGACAAAAGTAAAAAGACAAAAGTGGAAGAAAAGAAGAATGACCTTTGCGATAGACTTTTCGAATTTGCAGTAAGAGTAATAGAATTTTTGAAAACATTGCCTTATTCTCCTGAAAATAAGACTATCCGGACTCAGCTATCGAAAAGTGCATGCTCGTCCGGAGCGAATTATGAGGAAGCTCAATCAGGATCATCAAAAGCAGACTTCACTAATAAAGTTCGGATATCTCTGAGAGAAATGCGGGAATCAAATTACTGGCTTAGAATTATTAAAAGAACCGTCAAAGAGGTAAATGGATCAGATCTTGACTATTTAATAAAAGAATCAGGAGAACTCAAAAGTATTCTTGGATCGATTGTTCAAAAAACAAGGTAATCAATCTTTTTACTTTTGTCTTTTTACTTTTGTCTTTTGTCTTTTTACTTTCGCCTTTGTCTTTTGTCTTAATCCATACTTTCTCCTTAGCAACGCGAAACGTGAAACCCTCTTGAGAAGCGGAGAGCAGAGAGCATAAAGCATAGAGATCATTTCTGAAGTATCCACATATGAGTAAAATAGAGAGTTTTAAGGATTTAATTGTATATCAGAAAGCATATAAACTTGCAATGGAGATTTTTGAAATCTCAAAAAGTTTTCCAAAGGAGGAAAAATATTCTCTAACTGATCAGATGCGTCGTTCATCACGATCCGTGACATCATGCCTTGCAGAGTCCTGGGCAAAGAGGAGATATGAAAAATCATTTATAAATAAGCTTACAGATTCGTTAGGTGAAGAGAATGAAACAGAAGTCTGGCTTGATTATTCAAAGGACTGTAAATACATTCAAAAAGAAACACATGAGAGAGTTCTGAGTGAATATGATGAAGTTCGTAAGATGTTGATATCCATGATTAACAATCATGACAAATGGTGTCTCTAAATTCTCACTCAACTCTCTACGCTTTACGCTCAATGCTCTACGCTCACCACTCTACGCTCCGCTCAATTCTCTGCGCTCACCACTCTACGCTCAATGCTCTACGCTCACCACTCACCGCTCACCACTCACCGCTCACCACTCACCGCTCACCACTCACCGCTCACCACTCACCGCTCACCACTCTACGCTCAATTCTCTTCGCTCTACGCTTAACTCTCTTCATCCGCCGAAGCCTTGGCGTAGGCGGAAACGCTCATCGCGAAATCGGTTTTGTAATTATATATGAAAAACATTATATTTGTCAAACATAATATAATATCGTGTTTGTAAACAGGGAAACAGAAATAGCAAGACTGGAGAGAGTGCTGAATAGTGATACAGCCCAACTGGTTGTCATTTATGGTCGCCGCCGCTGCGGAAAATCAACTCTGCTGAAGCGTGTTATGGATGACAATGCAGTCTATTTTTCGGCTGACATGAGAGAAGCTCCCCTCCAGATAAACGCGCTGGCACAAAGGATTGAAAAGTTCATTCCAGGGTTTGCAAATCCCATTTATCCGGGATGGGACTCACTTTTCAGGAGTCTTAATACAGCTCTCAGAAGTCGTATCACCCTTTGTCTGGATGAATTCCCGTACCTTGTAAAGAACTCTCCGGAACTACCGTCAATTTTGCAGAACGTACATGACGATGGGGCTCATAGCAATTACAACATTATCCTTTGCGGATCATCACAGATGATGATGCACGGGCTTGTGCTCGACAGTCATGCTCCACTTTATGGAAGAGCAAATGAGATAATGAAGATCCAACCCATGTCAGTAGCTCAACTGAGGAAGTTTCTGGGCCTTTCAGCTATTGGAGCTGTGACAGAATATGGTATCTGGGGCGGGGTGCCCCGCTACTGGGAGATTCGAAAAGCTTCCGGCAGTCTTGATATAACACTCAGAGAACATCTGGTTAACCAGTATGGCCTTCTGACAGATGAGCCCGAACGCCTCTTCTCCGATGAAATCCGGACCTCTGTACAGGCATTCACCCTTTTGAGCCTTATCGGTTCAGGTTGTCACCGGCTTTCAGAACTGGCAGCCCGTAGCGGAAAACCTTCCACGCATCTGTCGGGTGTATTGGCTTTTTTGACGGAGTTGCGATATATAAGGCGTGAGATACCTTTTGGAGAGTCATCGCGTTCAACAAAACGAAGTCTTTATAAAATAGACGATCCCTTTCTTAATTTCTATTTCACATTTATTGTTCCTGAGAAGAGTCGGATTGATCTTGGACTCTCATCGCAGGTTCTGAAGGAGATAAAAAAAAGAATGCCACAATACACCTCCATGATCTGGGAGGAGTTGTGCCGCAGGTCTGTACCTTTTATTATTAAGGATAATGAGTTCAATCCGGCTTCACGTTGGTGGGGGAAGGGAATCGATGGTGCACTATTGGAAATAGATGTAGTGTCAGAGTCAACCGATAAAAAAAGCCTGCTGGTGGGAGAGGCAAAGTGGATCGGGAACATAGATGTGACAAGATATGCTGATGAGTTATTAAGAAAGTCGGCCAATCTTCCCATTGTATATAAGCATAAAATTATACCTGTGCTTTTTGTAAAACATAAACCCGCAGTTACTCCTCCGGGAGTTCTTATTTTTGGACCGGAAGAGATAATAGAAGGGTTAAAATAATGTTTCGTATTTATGTGTCATGTTCCGTGTTAAAGGACAAAAGACAATCCACCTTCGCTGACTGTGTATGCCGAAGCTTTAGCGAAGGCTTAAGCTACGGTGGACGAAGAAAGTAAAAAGATAAAAGTTGGCATTGTGGAAGGTTGATTAAGATTGCCAATTGAGCTCAGCGAAGCTAAATTCAGTAATATCATGAATGTTTTTTGGATTTCTAACGGCCTCAGAGAATTTTGGGAAGAAGCGACTGTTTTGAAGCTTGCTTCGGGGGCCTGCTGTAAGCAATACTGTCTGACCCCGAGCGTAGCGAGGGGGAGTTGTATTGCGTGGGCAAGCTGAAAAACAGAAGCCCCTAAATTATCTGCAGCCTTGATCTTTTTTGGTTACTTTTTTGTATCAAGACAAAAAAGTAACTGGGGTTAGGGGCAACGCCCCTTTTAAAACGTGAAACGCTCTCCGCTCACCGCTCACTGCTCTCCGCTCTATGCTCTACGCTCTCCACTCTACGCTCTCCGCTCAACTCTCAACTCTCAACTCTGACGCGGCGAAAGCATATCCGGGAGATAAGATACAGACTCAATTCTTACTAAGAAAATTAGTTTACATGGGTTATCTAAAGTCAAAGTTTATTGAGATTTCAGGCTTAATTAACAAAGGCCACGAACGAAGTGTTAAAGCCAAGAAAAACATTCTGGCTTCGTTTATGATCAAAGGTTTAAGTATTGCGATAAGTTTAGTTTTGGTGCCATTAACCATCAATTATATAAATCCATCCCGTTACGGCATATGGCTTACTTTAAGCTCGATAGTTGCCTGGTTTAGTTTTTTTGATATTGGTTTTGGAAATGGTTTACGTAACAAGTTTACTGAAGCAAAAGCTACTGGAAATTTTGAATTAGCTCGAATTTATGTAAGTACAACGTATGCAATTCTGATAATAGTTTTTATTGGGGTTTGGTTTGCATTTTGTATGGTTAACTTCTTTATAGATTGGAGTGTTATACTAAATGCACCTCCAGAAATGGCTGATGAGTTATCTAAACTGGCTCTTATTGTGTTTAGCTTTTTTTGCCTGCAAATGATATTAATAACCATTAATACAGTGATAATTGCTGACCAAAAACCTGCTAAATCAGATTTTTTTAATATGTTGGGACAACTACTAGCTCTTTGCATTATTGGAATCTTAACTAATACAACTCAAGGTTCCCTTATTTACTTAGGATTTGTCCTTGGTTTTGCCCCAATTTTTATTCTTTTCATTTCATCAATCTGGTTTTACGCTAAACAATTTAAACAGTTTGCACCTTCGATCAAGTATGTTAGATTCTCATTTGCAAAAGATATTATGGCTATTGGAATTAAGTTTTTTTTTATACAGATAGCATTTATTGTTATATATCAGACAAACAATGTGATCATTACACATATCGGAACTCCAGGTGATGTTACGATCTTTAATATAGCTTATAAATACATGGGAATAGTCTTAATGAGTTTCTCAATATTAATTAGTCCATTCTGGTCTGCAATTACCGAGGCTTTTACAATTCAAGACTATTCTTGGATAAAAACTATTGTTAAAAAGCTAAGGTTGATTTCTTATTTATTGATTATCGTAGTCATCTTCTTATTTTTAGTTTCAAAATTTGCATACAGTTTTTGGATTGGAAATTCTGTAAGAATACCTTCATCTGTGACTTTTATAGTAGGAATTTATATCATTTTACTTTGCTGGGTTTCTCTTAACACACAAATTTTAAATGGAATTGGGAAAATTTCAATCCAACTAATTACCTACTTACTTGGAACTATTTTACATATACCACTTGCAATATTTCTTGGTAAAAAACTTGGAATAGTTGGAGTAATAATTTCAGCTTCTATTTTTTGTGCTATTATTACCACTTTTTCTATCATTCAGGTTAATAAGATCTTACATAAGAAAGCTAAAGGATTATGGAATAAGTGATAGTCATCATATATACTGTGGAATTGGAAATTATTGTAAAGCGATGAGAAATTTAGTATTTTAACTCGACGGATATATTTATGAATCGCTCATTGGAAATAAAAGACACAAGTGCTCAAAGTTTATTAAAAAGTAATATATGGATTTTAAAATTCATATTTGTTTGCATATTAATATTCTTAAGCAATGATATTCTTACTTTTTTATATGGTGATGTTTCTATATTAGTTAAAAGTACATTCGATTTAAATTTACTTATCTGTTTCTGTTTTTTGTTAACCTATTTTATAAAAAATAAATTTAATAAGCTACTCATCCGTGCATGGATTATTTTCTTTTATTTAGGCATTTTTAGTATTATAAGTACATCAAAACTGGATAATATATTTGAAATGGATCTTCATGATGGATCGATTTATTATTTCACTAATATATTAGTTCTTACTTGTACTCTTATTTTTTTTGAAAGGGTTAAAAAACAAAGAAAATCAATAGAATTTAACTACCCCTTTATAAATTCGGAACGAAAAGTTACAAATACAATCTTTACTTATATTGTTCTAATTTTTCCTTTAATATTTATCATTTCTTCTTATCTAAGTGTTGGTTTTATACCACTGTTATTAGGTCAAAACTTTGTCGATTACATGTATGAATATAATTATGGTGTATTATATGGTTTTAAATTCATATGCGTATATAGTATCCTTATACTTATTGTAAAAATAAGAGTAACTAATGTTAACCTTTGGAGCCTTATTTACATATTTTTATTTTTATTAATAGTATCATTTGATGGTAAAAGATTTGTTTTGCTAGTTTGTTTGATATCTCTTATTCCTTTGATAGATAATATAAATGGCCAATTTGGAAAACCCAGGAGCAGTTTTAAGCAGTCTTTATATATTTATGGCATTTTTATAGTTTTATTTTTTTTCTATATGCTAATTAATGCAATTAGAGAAGGAAATATAAGTCAAACCCCTATCGCATATTATCTTGAAAAGATTCCTTTTGGAGGAGAATTTCGTGATTATATTTTTTCATTTAATAACTTTAAAACTGGCCAAATACCGGGCTACAATTATGAATTGAGTTCAATTGCGTCTTTCATTAATTCTTCGCTTCTAGAAGTATTTGGAATATCAAAACACAATATAGTAGAAATGGGAAGTGCTTATTCATGGATGAGATTTTATGATCTTGAATTTGGAGTTAGAACAGGTGTAATATGTGAGTTATATTTTGCATATGGGTACTGGGGTTTATTAGGAATGGTATTTGTAGGGTTCCTTACATCTAAAGTTACAAATGCAATAGCATATCCTAAATCTTACTTTTCGTTGTTTCAGAATTGTATTCTTTACTCATTGATAATAATGCTGATTGTAGGTCAAAGTGATGTTTTTTTTGGTTGTTTAAGTTTAATGTTTTATGCTTGGATATTATTTAAGTTATTTTCATTTGAAATAGATTAATATTAGTATTTAGCTTTTTTATATAAAATAATATATTATTTAAAGAGATAGTAATAAGATGATTTTTTTCACCTTATTACATTGTAAAACATTTTTACAAGTGTCATGGCAATTCAAGATTGTCGGGTATAATCTTTTTAGTTTTATTCTTGCATCCTGAGTTGTAAACTGCCAATTGATCACAGCCTTTTTATTATTTCGATGACTTTCCCAGGCCTTTACTTCCTCTTTCATTATTTTCATACAGTCTATTCTTCTGTTTAAACATTGCCCCATCAATACATTCAGTTCTATTTCTGCCATATTCAACCAACTGCCATGCCTTGGTGTATAAACAAATTCGAACCTATCCCATATTCTCTTTGCTTCTTTTGGCTTAAAGGTTTCGTATAATGCTGATGGTTTATGCGTAGACAGGTTGCCCATTACCAAAATTATTTTCTCTGCATTCTTATACCACTCGTCTGCTATTTTTTTTATGAATATTGCCCAATCTATTTTTGTTTTTCTTTCTGTAACTTCCACATAACGCTTTCCTTTTAAGGGTTCTGATGCAATAAAAATATTGGCAACTCCGCATCTCTCATATTCAAAATCTATTTTTGCATCGCTGACGGGTTTCATGCGGATAGGTACTCTTGTTTCTTTAATCATTTGTTTGGGAGATTCATCCATACAAACTATTGGAAAATGTTTATCATAAGGACGTTTGTAAACATCTAACACTTGTTCCATTTGTGCTACAAATTGACTGTTCTGTGTCGGTGGTATTACCCAGCTTACTACTTTCCACGGTTTCAACTCGTTTTTTTTAAAACCTTGCGGATCGTTTCGTAAGATATACTTTCAGCATATTTTAATTCTACAGCCTTATCTGCCAACATTCTTAAAGACCATCTACTAAATCCCTTTGGTGCTTTGCTACAGCTCAATGCAATTAAATGAGCTTCTAAATCCCCATCAACCTTTCTTTCTTTTGGTCGCTCACTTGGTTTCCTCTCTAAACAGGCTTCAAAACCCTCTTCAACAAATCGTTGCTTTACTCTGTCTATCATCCGCATACTTACTTTCAAAACTTTTGAAATCTGTTGACCAATAATTTTATCACCGTATTTCCCTTTATCGCAGTTTAATAAAATGTATGCTGTCCGGTAGAGTTGCGAACTATGTACTCCTTTTGAAATAATAGCAATAAGTAGCTCATGCTCTGTTTTGCTTAATGTGATTTTGTACTTTATCATAGTTTTTTTGACGAAGATACAAAATATATACGACACTATAAAGTTGACATGACACTAGAATATTTAATCTTATGAAGAGTAATATTTTATTTCCTGTAAGAGTTGCAATATTAATAGCAAGTTATAACAGGAAGGAAAAAACAATGGCTTGTTTAAATAGTATTAAAGCCCAGGAGATTTCAGACAATATACATATAGAGATTTTTTTAACAGACGATGAATCATCTGATGGTACTGTTGATCAAATCAAAAATTCGTTTCCTGAAGTGAATATTTATAATGGTAATGGATCTTTATTCTGGGCTGGTGGAATGAGAAATTCCTGGGGAAATGCATTAATCACTGATCCGGATTATTATTTACTATTAAATGATGATACGTTTTTATTCTGTGATGCATTAAAAAAAATTTTGAGCATTAGTATAAATTATTATAACGAAAAATCAAACCAAGCCATTTTTATTGGGTCCACAAAGGATATAAAAACGGATATCATTTCTTATGGTGGCAGAAAATTATATTCCAGAAACAGACCGAAAGGTTATTTAATCCAGAGTAATACAGACTGGGTTGAATGCGATCTTGGAGAAGCTAATATAATGCTGGTCCCCAGGATTATCGTTCAACAAATAGGAATATTATCCAATAAATTTACCCACGGCATTGCTGATTACGATTATACTCTCAGGGCCAAAAAAAAAGGGTTTAAAGTAATGGTTGCGCCTGGTATTCTTGGTACTTGTTCGTTTGATCATGGTAAAGGCTGGAAGTCAGCTGATACTAAATTGGCAGACCGTATTAAATATTTATACAGTCCGAAGGGTTTAGCTTATAAAGAATATTTATATTATATTAAAAAGCATTTCCCATTACATCTACCGGAAGCTATTTTTAAGCTGTGGTTAAAAACATTATTTCCGATTGTATATGATAGGTTTAAATGATAGAAAAGTATAGCGCTAATCATGTGTGGCATAAACGGATTTATTTCATTAAATAATTCATTTGACTTTAATTTTCAGAAAAATCTTAAATCTAAAATTAATCAAATGAACGATCTGATATCTCATCGAGGACCGGATTCAGATGGTATCTATATAAAAAATCCCATTTGCTTTGGGTTTAGGAGGTTAAGCATTATTGATCTTACTGATACAGCAAATCAACCAATGGTGAGCAATGATGAAAAAATAGTTATTGTTTTTAACGGAGAGATTTACAACTATATTGAAATAAAGAAGGAGTTAATAAATAAAGGGTACCTTTTTAAAACACAATCAGATACAGAAGTTGTGATAAACAGCTATATTGAATTTGGGTTTGATTGTGTCCAAAAATTCAATGGGATGTGGGCATTTGCAATCTATGATTTCCGGAATAATAGGCTGTTCTGTTCCAGAGATCGTTTTGGCGTTAAACCCTTTTACTATTTTATTGATACCGATTCTTTATTATTCTCAAGTGAGCTAAAAAGTCTTCATAGTACTTGCAACCTAAAGAGGGCAAACGTAAGCAAAGTCTACGAATACCTTGCTTATGGATACCGAGCAAATGATGGAGAAACATTTCTTGAAAATTGTTTTGAACTATTGCCAGGGACAAACCTGATTTATGAGAATATGCAGCTTCGGTATCATAAATATTGGACATTAAACTCAAATCAATTTGAGCATAATGATCAGAAAAATATACATGAAGAATATATTAATTTGTTCGAAAGCGCGGTTAAATTGCGTTACAGGAGTGATGTCCCTGTTGCCTTGCTTTTGAGTGGCGGTCTTGACTCCTCATCAATTGCTAAGGTCACAGACAATCTGATAGAAAGGGGTGAACTAGGTCAAAATGATGTTCATGCTTATATTGCATCTTTTCCTGATTTCAAGGATGATGAAACCTCTATAGCCAGAGAATTTGTAAAAACATGTAAACATATCAAATTGCATGAGATGGTTATTAGATCTGAAAATATTGTTAACCATTTCGAAAAAATCATCTATGGATTAGATCATCCTCTATTTTCATTTACAAGTATTGCTCATAATAATATAATGAAAGAATGTAGTAGGGAAGGAATTAAAGTTGTCTTAAATGGCCAGGGAAGTGATGAAGCTTATGCAGGTTATATTAAGTATATATCCGGTGTTCACCTGCTTGACCAATTATTGTCACATGGAGGAGACTTTCTCAAAGAGTTTCATCAATTACATATACAAAATAAATATTCAAAACCTTTTTTAATTGGCCAAATGATTAAATCAACGTTAAGCCAACCATATTCTTCTTATTTAAGGGCAAAATGTCAGGAAAAATCAATTTCTTGTTTTAATAAGGATTTCATAAGAGAGAATTATAGGCATTATAATTCCGAATATAAATTTTCTTTGAAAGGTAATAATTTTAATAAATATCTTTTAAACCAGATTAATCATCAAGGCCTGAACGCAATTCTTCATTATGAAGATATCTCTTCCATGCAACAATCTATTGAAATTCGTTCTCCGTTTATGGATTACAGGTTGATGGAATTTGCATTTTCTATTCCCAATGAATTAAAATTTAAAAATGGGGTTACTAAAGTCATACAGAGAGAAACAATTGGTACCATGTTGCCTGATTCTATTACTAAAAACCGTAAGAAAATAGGATTTAATACTCCATTTAAAGAATATTTTTCAGATGATCCTATTGTCAAATCATATATCTTTAATATTTTAAATTCTACCAGCTTTAAATCAAAAAAAATCTGGAATGCCAATAAAATCATTAATGTATTTGAAAATCCTTCTAAATATCCCAAATTCCCTTTTTGGAGAGTCATTAACCTCGAGGTCTGGTCGAAAGTATATAATATTAATAATTTGTAAATATTGGACTAGTGTTAAGTTAAATATATTGTGACGTAACTAATTAAATTATTTATATCTTTGTAAAAATAATACAAATGATACGCTATACAATTAAACTGACTAAAAGCGAGGTAGAAGAACTAATGAGCATTATCAATAAAGGATCTCATACTTCTCTGACATTTCGTACTGCTTACATTCTGCTAAATTGCGATGAAGGCAGGTATTCTGAAAAAGTAACCAATGAACAAATAAGCAAAGTGCTTAAAGTTGGAATGCGAACAGTAGACAGGGTTAAGAAGAAATTTATCGAAGAAGGTTTTGAAGCAAGCCTGGAGAGACGACCCACTTCCAGGATTTATGAAACAAAGACAGATGGGGATGTAGAAGCAAAATTGGTAACTCTTTGTTGCAGTGAACCCCCGAAAGGATTTGCCAAATGGTCGTTGAGATTATTAGCTGACAAGATGATTGAATTAAACTATGTTGAAAGCATTTCTCATGTAACAGTAAGAAGCATGTTAAAAAAAACGAACTTAAGCCTTGGAAAGTAAAAGGATGGGTAATTCCTCCGGAACAAAGTAGTGAGTTTGTGGCTAATATGGAACGTGTATTGGATGTTTATAAAAGACCCTACGACAAAGACTATCCGGTAGTTTGTATGGATGAATCACCGAAGCAATTAATAGAAGATGCTCGACTCTCAATTTCTATGAAGCCAGGTCAGGAAGCAAGAGAAGATTATGAATATGTGAGGAATGGCGTAATAAATATATTCATGGCAAATGAACCACTTAAAGGAAGCGGTTTGTAGAAGTTACAGAATTTAAAACAAAGAAAGATTGGGCTATGTTTATAAAAGGAATTGCAGATGAACGGTATCCTAAAGCGAAACGGATAACATTAGTAATGGATAATTATAGTACGCATGCAGCATCGGCTTTCTATGAAACATTCAGACCAAAAGAAGCAAAACGACTTTGGGATAGATTTGAATTTGTATTTACCCCCAAACACGGTAGTTGGCTAAATATGTCTGAGATAGAGTTACACGTATTAAATGGACAATGTTTGAACAGGCATATATCCACAATGGAAAAAATAAAAGAAGAAGTTGATGCGTGGAAAACTCACAGGAATAATAAAAACAGTAAAATAAACTGGCAGTTTACAAATAAGGAAGTAAGAGTCAAGTTAAAAAAACTATATCCGTCAATTTATAACTAACATAACACTAGTTGGATTTTATAGTTTAATACTTGACTATAAAAAGGTTTAAATAGTAAGTACGATTTGAGCTAATGGCTAATATTTCTAGTTTTATAAAGGCTATCTAACTGGTACAAAAGGAACTGAAACTTTAATGTCCTCAGTTCAACAAACCAGGATGAATTGTTCAAAAAGTAAAAATCCTCAATCAATTCATTAAAATTAATGGATTGGTTTATTTGATTAAAATATTATTATTAAAATGGGCATAGAAGTTCTTATCGTTCAACGCTTCTATTATAATTTCAGAGAAGGTTTTTTTGAATATTTATCTGATAGGAGATTTGATTTTAAACTCATCAATTCTACTTCTTCAAGAGGTAAAGTAAAAGTTCATGATGATGCTATAAATATACCTTATATTGAAAAAATATTTTATTTCTTTTTAGGTCAAAATTATGTCATTTTCCCTTTTTTAGTTTTCAACCTTATTCGAATTAATCCTAAAATTATAGTAACTGAAGGTGGTCAAAATTCAATAAATAATTTTCAAATTTTTATTTATTCTAAGATTTTCAATAGGAAGTATATTATCTGGGATTTGGGAAAGGCATATGCTGAGTTCAATAGCTCGTTATCAAGAAGTCTTTATATGCGATTTTATAAATTTCTTTTAAAACAAGCATATTATATTTATGTTTATAATACACAGAGTACAACATATTTTAAATCATTAGGTATTGAACAATGCAAACTTATAGTTCTTAATAATACGATTGATACTAGAAAGATTAAAAAAATAAAATCTACTTATATTTCCCATATACCACCTGAACTTTTAGAACCATCTAAAAAAGGATACACTTTTTTAATTTTTGTAGGAGCATTAATAAAAAATAAGAATATTGAATCCTTGCCTGAGTTAATGAAAAAGCTTGGAGATGATTATTTTTTAATTATTGTAGGTGATGGGTGTCAATCTTATAAAACTGAACTTTTAAAGCTGTTCATGGGTACAAATCATGTTTTCGTAGGGTACAAAAAAAATGAACAATTGGCAACCTACTACAATTTAGCTTCCTTTTCAATATTACCAGGTTTAGGTGGCTTATCTATAAACCAATCTATGGCTTTTGGTGTTCCAGTAATTTGTAAAAGCGCTGATGGTGCGGAAAAAGATTTAGTAATTTATAATGAGACAGGATATATTTATAAAGACCTACCTGACGCATATAATTATATTGTTTCTAAAACCAATGAGGATTGGAAAGCAATGGGACAAAAAGCTGAACTTTTTTTATATACTAATCATAGTATGGAAAGCATGATGGAGAAATTTATATTTTATAGTAAGATTAATTATAAATAATTTTTCAGTATAAAGATGATAAACCAAGTCTTTTTTTTGTTAAAAAGAATCAGAGATTTTTTGCTTGTCAAAATTGTATGGAACAGGCATCAAATTGGAAAAAACTTTCATGCTGGTGCACGTGTAAGGTTATGGGGTAAAAACAAATTGGTAATTGGTCGTAATTTCTATATAGGCAGAGATGCTCAAATTGATTGCGATGCATTAGTAGGAGACAATGTAATGTTAGCTAATCGTGTTGCTCTCGTAGGTAGATATGACCATAATTATCAACAAATTGGGATTCCAATTCGTCTGGCTTCACGGATTCGTGATTCAGATTATAACTGGAAAGGTCTTAATTTAAAAGTAATAATTGAAGATGATGTATGGGTAGGTTATGGATCAATTATCCTAAGTGGTGTTAAAATTGGCCAGGGAAGCATTATTGCTGCTGGTTCTGTTGTAACTAACAATGTGGACCCTTTTTCAATTTATGCGGGTATCCCTGCGAAAAAAATTAGAAATAGATTTAATAGCGAAGCTGAGACTGAAGAACATATTAAATTGTATAATATTAACTTTAAAAAATCGGTTAAGTAATATTATTGAGCTTACAATATGAGACTTAACATCAAGGTTTAAAATAAATAATAAGTAAATTAATTCTGGTTTACGGACAATTTCAGATGCTTTATTTTAAATATTAACTATAAATGGATGTGCGGAATTGCAGGGTATACCGGTTTTAAAAATAATATTGAACTTGCTGAAAATGCAAACAAAATTCAGCAACATAGAGGGCCTGATAATCAGTCCATATGGCATGATGAATATATTGCATTAGCACATCAAAGGCTTTCAATAATTGATTTAAGTGATGCCGCCAATCAGCCATTCTGTAAAGATGGACTAGTAATCGTTTTTAATGGTGAGATCTATAATTACAAAGAACTCCACAAAAAGCTTACAGAAGAAAAAGGGGTAAAGTTTAGAACAACCTCTGACACAGAAGTAGTTCTGGAGATGTATAAACATTTTGGTACACAGTGCCTCGATTTCTTCATTGGTATGTTTGCATTTGCAATTTATGATAAGACAAGTAATGTTCTTTTTATAGCAAGGGATCATTTTGGCATAAAACCTGTTTTCTATACTCACCTGGATGGAGCATTTGCCTTTAGCTCTGAACTTAAAACATTAGTGAGAATCCCCGGATTTAATAAATGTATCAATCCGAAAGCATTAATCAGTAGCTTAAATTATCTATGGGTCTCGGGTAATGAAACAATGTTTAATGATTGTAACAAATTGCCTCCTGCACATTATTTAACATATGCAAAAAAGGATGGCATAATGATTGGTAAGTATTGGGAATTGGAGGATAGAGTAAATAATGAATTATTTTCAAACGAAAAAACAATTGCTGCTGATGTTGCAAAAACTATTGAATCGTCTGTTAAACGTCACATGGTAGCCGATGTTCCTGTAAGTAGTTTCTTAAGTGGAGGTCTGGACTCTTCGTTGATTTCAGTAATTGCAAAGAAATCAAATAGCACTTTGTCAACTTATACAATTGCAACTTTTGATAAAGATAAGAAGGGTGAAAGCATGCCGGATGATGAAAAATTTGCCAATATTGTCGCTGATATTTATCAACTTAACCATAACGTAATAAAAATTAGTCCGGATATTCTTAAAGATTTTCCGGAAATGGTTAGAATGTTAGACGAACCTATTGGAGACCCGGCAGCAATAAATACATACTTGATTTGCAAAGCTGCAAGGGAGAAGGGTGTTAAGGTGTTATTATCAGGAATGGGAGCAGATGAAATATTTTTTGGTTACAGAAGACAAAAAGCCACGTTGCTGACCTTAAAATTTAATAAATTACCAAAGCTTATTAAATACTTTGTTGTCAGGTTTGTCGGGATTCTCCCGGTTAAGATAAATAAAAAAGGATTCAGGTTTGGACGATGGGCTAAACGCTTCATCAGCTTTACATCAATGCCCATTGACCAGGCTTATATGAGAAGTTATTCATATTATGATACAAACCAGTTAAAAGAATTATTGAAAACTGATTATTGGCAGGCTATTGATTCAATAAATAATGAGCATAATGCTATATTTAATTCAAAGTTTAAAGATGATATTGTAAATCGTATCTGTTATACCGACATAAATATGTTTATGCTTGGTCTTAATTTGACATATACAGATCGTGCATCTATGGCTGCGTCAGTAGAAGTCAGAGTTCCTTTCATTGATAAGCTTGTTATTATAAAGGCAATGCAAACTCCAGGTAACTTAAAAATCAAAAATGGAACCTCAAAGTATATTTTAAAAAAGGCAGCAAAGAACTTTCTACCAAAAAAGGTTATTTACAGGCCTAAGGCTTCTTTTGGAGCTCCAATTCGGTCATGGATATCCAATGATTTAAAAGGTATGGTTGATGAATTGCTTTCTGAGGAAAATATAAATAGAAGAGGATTTTTAAATTATTCAGTTGTAAAAAGAATGATTGATAATGATAGAAATGGCATTGATGATTATGCCTATCAGATTTATCAATTATTGACTTTGGAATTATGGTTCAGAGAATTTTTTGACAATTGAGTTTGTTAATTATAATTTTAAATAATGAAACAACTTATCCAGAATTTTAAAACCGGCAAATTATATATTGATGAAGTACCCATACCCGGCATTTCAAATGGTATGGTATTGGTAGAAAATGGATATTCGCTGATCAGCGCAGGGACCGAACGTAGCACGGTCAGGGTGGCGCAGGCAAGTTTATTAGGAAAAGCCAGGCAACGCCCTGATCTTGTTGCCCAGGTAATTCAAAATATAAAGAAGGAAGGATTGGCTGCAACTTTAAGTAAAGTGAAAACCAAACTTGATTCTTTAAAAGCATTAGGATACAGTACATCAGGAATAGTGATCGCTTCAATGGATAAAAGTAGTGGATTCAAGCCGGGAGACCGTGTCGCCTGTGCCGGCCAGGATTATGCTTCTCACGCTGAGATAGTAGCTGTACCTCAAAACCTGGTGGCAAAGATCCCTGATAATGTCACAATTGAGGAAGCAGCATTTACAACACTAGGTGCCATTGCTTTGCAGGGTATACGACAAGCCGATCCAAAGCTGGGTGAAAAGATATGTGTAATAGGTTTAGGGCTGCTTGGTCAGATAACATGCCAGATACTAAAAGCAAATGGATGTTCTGTTCTTGGAATTGATTTAAGTGAATCCCTTGTAAAATTAGTTTTAGAAACAGGTGCTGACAAAGCCTTGAATCGAACTGATGCAAACCTCGTTGCCGCATGTGATAATTTTACTTATGGATATGGATTTGATTCTGTCATAATTACTGCTGCCGCTCCTTCAAATGATCCAATTGAATTATCGGCTGCAATTCTTAAGAAAAAAGGGAAAGTTATAGTTGTTGGCGCCGTGAAAATGGATATCAAAAGAGACCCTCACTTTTACCGGAAAGAACTGGATCTGAGGATGTCATGTTCATACGGTCCGGGCAGGTATGATGTTGATTATGAAGAAAATGGGAATGATTATCCATTCTCTTATGTCAGATGGACAGAACAACGGAATATGGAAGCTTTTCTGGACCTTTTATCCCGGAAAGCAATCGATATCAGACCTTTAATCACCCATATTTTCGATATTACTGATGCAGAAAAAGCTTATGATATTGTCCTTGGTAAAACCAAAGAACCTAATATCGGTATTCTATTAAGGTACAAAGCAAATGATACCAAAAAGAATACTCTGACGCAGGTTAATAATGTCCCTGTTAATGCGATTAATGTTGGTTTTATAGGAGCCGGCAGCTTTGCTCAAAGTTATTTAATACCCGAAGTAAAATCATGGGGAGCTTCATTAGACGGAGTAGTAACTTCAAAAGGCATTACTTCAAAAAATGCAGCCGATAAATTCAAATTTAACTTTTGCTCATCTGATGCTGATGATGTTCTTAAAAAAGAGGATATTAATACAGTATTTATTGCTACTCCCCATTCCTCACATTCTGAACTTGTTATTAAAGCATTGAAAGCAAACAAAAATGTGTTTGTAGAGAAACCTTTGTCAATAAATCAGGAACAGCTCAAAGCAGTAATTGAAACTAAAGCTGAATTCCTTCAGCCTTTGATGGTAGGCTTTAACAGGCGTTTTGCATCTATATGTGAAACTATAAAAAAGAAATTTAAGAATATAGATGAGCCACTTGTTATAAATATCAGGATCAATGCCGGACTAATTCCTAAAGATCATTGGACTCAGCAGCCTGAAATAGGAGGGGGAAGAATTGTTGGAGAATTATGTCATTTTATTGACCTGATGCAATATTTCACAAACTCCGAGCCTGTTAAAGTCTTTGCAGAATCTATAAGCACTGGTAATACCAAAATAACTCCGGAAGATAACATTGCCATAGTGTTTAAATTTAAGGACGGCTCAATTGGCAATCTGACCTACCTGGCTAATGGTGACAAATCAATGCCTAAAGAAAGAATTGAAGTTTTTGGAGGAGGAAATATTGGCATAATAAATGATTTCAGGGATGGCATGTTTTTCAGAGACGGTAAAACAATCAGGCTGAAATCTTCAGGTAAAGGGCATAAAGAAGAAATTAATGCATTTTTAAATGCAGTAAAAGATGGTAAAGAAAGTCCAATCGGTTTCAGATCAGTTTGTCTTACTACCTTGACTACATTTAAGATTCTAGATAGTCTTTACACAGGATTGCCGCAACAGATAAGCTTAGATCTTCTTTGACAGATTAGGTTTAGACTTTGCCTTTTGCATATTGTACTTTGCACTTTACATTTTACATTTTGATTTTTGCACTTTAGTTCGATGTCTGAGAAAATAGAACAATCTTTTCTAAAGCTTAAAAATTACTGTACGAGCGAGTCTTTTAAAGGTTTTGATCCGTATGATGGTTTAAACAGCACTCTATTTCAGTCAATTCCTTTCATATCAAAAAATCGCCTTGCGAGATTAGCCTTGATACAATTATTTAAACGATCACCTTTAAACCTCCGGGTAATTGCCGGGGTTAAAAAGGATTATAATCCAAAAGCGCTGGGATTGTTTCTTTCAGGATACTATAATCTCTATAAGAAGGTTAAGGAAACGGAGTACCTTGATAAGATAAATTTTTTCTCCGGACAACTTTCTTCATTTGTAAACAAATCGTATAGCGGTGCATGTTGGGGCTACAATTTTGAGTGGCAGGCCAGGGCGTTTTTTCAACCAAAAAACACACCAACTGTAGTCGTAACATCTTTCATTGGTAGTGCTTTACTGGATGCTTATGAAATTACCGGAGAAGATCAGTTACTTACGATGGCGAGGAGCGCATGTGATTTTATTCTTAAGGATCTGAACCGAACATACGATGATAAAGGGAACTTTGCATTTTCCTATTCTCCTTTAGATAAAACTGTTGTTTTTAATGCTTCTCTACAGGGTAGTCGTCTTCTGGCCAGAGTTTATAGTTTTACTCATGAAAAAGAATTGCTGGAACCGGCAAAGAAATCAGTAACATTTTGTTGCGAATGTCAGAAAAATGACGGATCCTGGAGTTACGGAACACTAGACTTCCATCAATGGAAAGATAACTTCCACACCGGATACAACCTGGAATGCATAGCTGATTATATAAAGTATTCAGGAGATAATAATTTTGAAAGGCATTTAGCTAAAGGCTTTGATTATTACATTAATACCTTTTTCACTGACGAAGGAGTATCTAAATATTATAACAATTCTGTTTACCCCATTGATATCCATTCTCCTGCACAATTGATAATCACTCTTACCAGACTTGGCAAGTTTCAAGAATGCAGGAACCTGGCAGACAAAGTTATATCATGGACAATTGATAATATGCAATCGGATAAGGGCTATTTCTATTACCAGAAAAATAAACACTTCACCTCAAAAATCCCATATATGCGTTGGGCTCAGGCATGGATGTTTTATGCGCTAAGTGAGTATTTATTGCATGATAATGATCAAAAAACTTTGTGACAGATTTCTCAATATCATTTAACAATTTGATTCTTTACTCTTTTCCCTGTTTTCAGTTTAATATTCTAAAATCAATGAAGATTTTATCAGTTGTGGGAGCCCGTCCGAATTTCATGAAGATAGCGCCGTTCATCAGGGCAATAGAAAAATATAATCATGAAAATCGAGGAGGGATACAACATGTTTTGGTTCACTCGGGTCAGCATTATGATATACGGATGTCGGAAGCTTTTTTTACGGCCCTCGGAATCCCGGATCCTGATATCAATCTCGAAATAGGATCAGGGAGCCATGCCGAGCAGATCGGATATACCATGGTGGCGTTTGAAAAGATTCTTCTCGAACAAAAGCCGGACTGGGTTGTGGTTGTAGGTGATGTAAATGCAACCCTTTCATGTTCGGTTGTTGCCAAAAAACTAAATATAAAATTATGTCATATTGAAGCAGGTTTACGTTCGGGTGATATGACAATGCCAGAGGAGATAAACCGGCTCGTTACTGACAGGCTTTCAGATCTATTACTTACTCCGGATACTCTTTCTTCGGAAAACCTGAGAAAAGAAGGAACACCTGAAGAAAAAATACATTTCGTGGGTAACATAATGATTGATACCTTTGAAGCTAACAGGGAAAAGTCAGGAGATCTCCAACTTGAAACTATTATAAAAGAAAATCTTGTTGCCGGATGTATCATTCCAAAAAGATCACCTTTTGATTTTTCCTATGTTTTAATGACGCTTCATCGTCCTTCAAACGTTGATCCCGAAGGAGTATTCATCCCTTTGATAAAATTTCTGTTAAACGAAGTTACAAAAGACTATTTGCTCATATGGCCAATTCACCCACGTGCCCGAAAACAATTAATTAAGCTGGGATTGTGGAATAGCGTTATTAATAACCCTTCGCTTATTTTACTTGAGCCTGTCGGTTACCTTGAGATGGTACGTCTTAATATGGGTGCTAAACTAATGTTGACCGATTCGGGTGGCCTTCAGGAAGAATGTTGTGTCCTGGGTACACCTTGTCTTACATTGCGCTGGAACACAGAACGACCGATTACTTTACGAAAAAATGGCGGCGCTAGTGTGCTGGTAGGAAATAACATAGACCGTATCCGAAAAGAATATTTTAACACACTTACTCTTGACCGTATTCCATACAGGCCTGAATTATGGGACGGACATGCAGCTGATCGTATTATCGCAAAATTGATTGAAGCAGATCAAATATTAAAATATTAAGTAATGAAGACGGATTTTTTAGGAATTCCAGTTGATTCTCTTACGATGGAAGAGACACTCGACAGGATAGACCTGGCAATAAGAGAAAATAAGCGTATCAGGCAGGTTTCTATTAATGCCGGTAAAGTAGTCTTAATTCAACATGATAAAGAACTTTACAATAGTGTTGTCTCCTGCGATATAATCAGTCCTGATGGTCAGAGCATTATATGGGCAAGCCGTTTCCTGGGAAAATATTTGCCATGCAGGGTTGCAGGCTGTGATCTGATGCAGGAACTTGTAAATTTGGCATATAAAAATAAATATAAATGTTTTTTCTTTGGAGCTACCGAAGCAGTTATAAAAAGAGTGGTTGATATTTATAAACACCTTTATGGAACTGATATAATTGCCGGTTACAGAAACGGCTATTTTAAAAAAACAGAAGGGCCTTTGATTGCCAAACAAATCGTGGATAGTGGAGCACAAATATTATTTGTTGCCATTACTTCACCAAAAAAGGAAAATTTTCTTTGCGAGAACGCGGATATACTAAAAAAAGTCAATTATACGATGGGTGTCGGGGGTACCTTTGATATCATTGCCGGAGTTACTAAAAGAGCACCTAAATGGATGCAAAACTATGGATTGGAGTGGTTTTATCGTTTTCTGCTGGAACCACGACGGATGTGGCGACGGTACCTGGTCGGGAATTCAAAGTTTATTTACCTTGTATTTAGAGAGAAGTTTAGAACCATCTTAAACTGACCAGTTAAATAGTGTTTCTATGAGGAAGTTCTTCATTTCCGCTTATCTCACTATTCTATCCTGCCTAAGTGCCTGGTCCCAGGGGGAAATGCTTAATTTTAATATTGAAACAATAGGAGGCTTCACTTCTCCCGGTCACGTCCCATTCTGGTTACGTTCAAATCAATTTGGAAGTGTCCCCCTTGATAATGCCTCGCTGAGTTTTATTGGGTCAATCCACAAAGATTATGATCTTACCAAGTCCCATATTTTCGACTGGGGAGCTTCTGTTGAAGGTAGGGCAAATATAGGTGATAAGTCAAACTGCAACCTGATTGAAGGATATGCCAAATTACGTGTAAGTATTTTTGAGATACGAGCCGGTCGATCAAAAGAAATAATGGGACTCTGTGATACAAGTTTATCGTCAGGGGCCTTTGCTGTTTCTGGCAATGCGCTGGGTATTCCCAAAGTTCAGATCTCTATACCAGAATTCTACACTCTGCCTATACTTGGCAATTTGTTCGCCTTTAAAGGAAATTTTGTTCATGGTTGGTTAGGAGCAGTTCCGGAGAACTTGTTGAATGACAGCTTCAGATACTTGAAAACCTATTTACATCAAAAATCATTATATGGCAGATTCGGCAAACCGGAATGGAGGTGGAAGCTTTACGGAGGATTTAACCATCAGGTTACCTGGGGCAGTGAGGAAAGTTATTATGGTGATCTTTATACCTTATCTGAATTTGAAACTTACCTGTACGTGGTAATGGGAAGAGCCTATGGGACCAATTCCATACCTCGTTCAAAAATAGGAAATCACTTAGGATCTATCGACATGGGGTTTGAATATGAATTTAATAATGTCAGGTTACTCGCTTACCGTCAATTTATATATGATTGCGGAGCTCTGTATCATCTGGCAAACCTGCGCGATGGACTGAACGGACTCAGCCTTGTAAACATGAGACAAAACATCACCGGTTTCCGGTGGAAAAAGATGCTTGTTGAAGTTTTCTACACGGTAAACCAGGCGGGAGAGCTATGGTCACCGCCAACTCCCTCTGGTGATGAAGATTATTATAATAATTATCAGTACGTTCAGGGCTGGTCATATAAGGGTATCGCTATTGGTAATCCATTCATCAGCACCAGGGCTGATACAAGGGAAGGATTACCGGCAGATCCGGGTGATTACTTCATAAATAACAGGGTAGTTGTTTTTCATTATGGCTTTGAAGGATCCTTGAGAAAATGGAATTTTATCTTAAAAGCATCTTATTCACTAAACTATGGAACTTATGGCACCAGCGTGGTGGGTCATACTCTTGGGAAAATCAGAACCCTTCCTATATATGGGATATTTAGCGAAACAAAACAATTTTCAGCATATCTTGATGCAAACAAAGAATTAAAAAAAGGACTGAATATTGGATTTACAGGTGCATTTGATGTGGGGGGGTTGTATTATGACTCTTTTGGAGTTCTTTTCAGGGTTGGGAAATCTTTCTAGGGGAGAGGATGTTAAAGTTTAATGGTTAAGGGTTTAGGCTTAAAGATGAGTAGTGTCTAGTGAGTAGTGAATCATTAAAAAAATGCCAAACGCTAATCGCGAAAGGCTAAACGAAATACAAAACCTGATAAACATGAAAAGGCTATTAATCATTTTAGTATGTATTGTACTTGACACTTTTACTTATTGTCAGAAACCTGTTATTTTTAACCGCCAATCTGTCACCATTAATCGGAATTCAAGTTATGTAAGTATCAATGATCTTACATATGGTTATGGTTTGGGCAGTACAATATCACCCTACGCAAAACAATACACTGGACTCACAACTATGCATGGTTACCAGTTAAATATTTATGGCTTGCATATTAAAAGAAGCTTAATTGCCGGATTAGGGACAGGAGTTTTGTTTTATGCCGGAGGACCGCTGATACCTCTTTACCTTGATTTCAGATACATATGGAGTTTTAAGAAAATATCACCCTTTATTTATGATGATAATGGTGTACTTCTGAATTATGGGAATTTAATTAACGCGACAAAAATGTTTATTAATTCCGGAGCAGGAATAAAATTTAAAATATCCGGTTCAATAGCTGCCAATTTTGCTGCAGGATTATTTGTTCAAATGGGCCCGATCGTTTCGAGAGACAGTTTTGTCAATCTTAAGGTGGGAGTGATCTATAAACCTGGTGATTAGTGATTTGTTCGGATTGGGTGTTTCTGGTTTAATGTTTCGAGCGCGAGGTTCAAAGTTTTAGAGTTTCAGCGTTCCAGGGATATTCGACCGTGAAACCCTTAAACGTCAAATACTTCACCTTGCACACTAAACTCTGAACCCTAAACATTTAATGCGTTAATCACCACTTATTTAATTTTTAACCTCTATACTATCTGGAAGAGGCTGTCTCAAAAGGCAGCCTTTTTTTTTTCATCCGGGGTCATCTTTCAATTAACATACAAATCCTTTTTAATATTCTGTTCTTCCGAAATAATTTTTAAAAGGACTTTTCGGACAAGTATATGGTTTTTACCAAACTTTATTATGCGAAATAGACTTTTTCGACGTTCTATTATAAGTTTTTTACTATAAAAGGTTCAAAATCATGTCTGTGGGATTAAATTTTATCCTTACATACCTTCCGTTTGTCAAAATGACTACTCTTTAGATAATAAATATAATGCTTGTCTATTATTCAGATAATTAGCACTATAGTTTATTACCTAAGTTAGAAATTCTTATTTCTCCTTTATTTCTGGTAAATATTTACACTTTTTTGACCAATAAACTTATTCTGTTTGTCAATTGATTTTAACTGTTAATAATCCTCCTGATTTTATTGACAGGAAGCTCGTAAACCTCTCTTATTTTCTCATTATTCAGGCTTAAGCGGCTTGACAGGAGTATTCTTTCACATTACTTTTAACATGTATTTTAAAACATAAAGTGATGGGAAATAAAATAGTTTTAAACAATGCTAATATCATTAATGATAATATTGATGAGACAAATATTAACTGGGTAAAGATCTTGTATAAAGAGACCAGTTTTAGTCCATCCATCTTCAAAATGGTTAACAAAGCAGGTAAAAACTTTTTCCGTTACCTTCATATTATTAATCCGTTTAAAAAATCTTATTTAAGGATACTCTTTTCAAAATTCTATTATTTAGGTATAGTTATAGAAGAAATTGTTCTTCTCATACTTTTATTTATTTATTTTATAATTGGAGCTACTGCTGTTATTTTGTACAGAATATTTTATGAACAAGTATATGAAATGATTTTAAATAAAGGTGGAAAGAAAAACATAAATCTCCCTATTATTACTAGTGTAAAAACCAGCATCTTAAACTAAATTGCGAATAGAAATAGTTTGAATTGCCTTCAATATTTGGTAATTTTGATTTTTTCATTTTAAAGCAATTTTAAACTAATGATGGATAATTTCTTGTACCATTTTAAAAGATGTTTAATTGCGATATTCATTATTTTACTTTTATTGTTTTTCCCTGCCCGAAGGTTTCTCAGGGAAAATGGATTATTTGTCTTTGGGAATAAAACTCTGAAAGAGGCATTAATCTGGGCATACAAAGATAGTATTCGTGTTGCTGACTCGTTGAAAAGAATTAAGATTAAATCTAACGTACTGGAAGATAAACAACAAGATTCCTTATTTAAGTCTGACAAGGAAGAAAATCCTGTATTTGCTGGGGATACCGGAGATACTTATTATATTATTGCTGGCAGCTTTGCTAATCATGAAAATGCCAGAATGGCGGCTGGAAAATATCGCAATCTGGGTTATAAAGCAAGAATTATTAGTATGACCAACCGAAATGGAATAAAAGCTGAATTAGTTTCAGTTAAGACTTTTAATAATTTTAATGAGGCTGACAAGTACTTAAAAGAATTCAAGAGTAAATTTGATCCTGAAGCCTGGATATACTCACATAAATAGCGTTTAGCGTTTCGCATTTCGTGTATCACGTTTCGCGTTCCGTATTTCTCAAATCTCTACGCTCAAATAATCTTAATTTGTTAATGCGATTCATTAATTTTGCTTTTGCTAAACAGGAAAACTTTTTTATTTTGTCAAATATACTTCATTAATTGACAAAGTACAGGTATATTAAAATGGATAAACTATATAAAATCATTTCGGGTAAGAACGATTTTCATTATGAAAAGAATACTATTTATTGATTTTTGTAATTATAAAGATTATCAAATCGGAGGACATTTATCTTTTGCAAAAAGCCTCATGTCTGCATTTGGTAATCAATTGAGTTTAATAGGTATTACAACAGATAAAAATGATCCGTTGGGAAAATGGATCAAAAAAGAAATAGATGGATCAGAATATGATTTTTTCGCTTTGGCCAGGTATAATAAATTAAAAACAAAACATTTTATACCAGATCGGATTTCATGCATATTGTTATTAAGGTATTTTAAGAAAAAGATCCTTAAAATGAATTTTCAGAATGTATTTGTTCAACGTCCGGAAGTTTTGCCGGCAATAAAGGAATTTGGTTATAAAAATATATGCTATTGTTTTCCGGGAACAGAAAATGCTTTAAAAACTTCGAAATATTGGTTTGGCAGATATGGAGCATCCTGGTTTGATAAACTTTTCTTTTCAAGTTTAAAAGATGTCAGATTGATATTGGCTTCAGCTGATGAGAATGCCATTTTAAGTCTGGTACAGCGAAGCAATGGACGGTTAACAAGGCAATCGATTATAAAATTCCCCACAAGAATTAATACTGATATTTATAAACCAATAGACAAAAATGTTGCTCGTGAAAAGCTTGGAATCCCAATAACAAAAAAAGTAGTTATTACGGTTGGAAGATTATCCTGGCTTAAAGGTTGGAAACTTATGATCGATAGTTTTGTTTTGTTTGAGAAGAAGGTCCCTGGTTGTTTATTCTATTTTGTAGGTGACGGCGAAGACCTTAATAAAATAAATGAGTATATTGATTTAAATCATTTAAAGGGCAAGGTCTTAATGATTGGATCAAAGACTGCCGCTGAAATTTCACTTTATCTAAATGCATCTGATCTATTTGTTATGGGATCATTTAAAGAGGGATGGTCAACCTCTTTAATGGAGGCAGTAGCTTGTTGGTTACCAGCTTGTGTTACAAATTTTAGTGCTGCTTCAGATATAATTCAGGTGGGTGTAAATGGATATATTGAAGAAAAATGGGATATGAATGAATTTGCAAATCTTATGTTAAAGGCTTTTGCACTTAAAATAAATGAAGTTGATGTTTCCAGATATGCAATTTCAAATATGAAAGCGGATATTTTGCATGATTGGGTTCTCTATTAAAATTTTGAACTGAATGATAAGTGAATAAAGGGGAATATTGATATTAATTTTATAATATTGAGGGAATGGCAGATATTAACAGGGCATATTTATTGAAGGAAATTATTGACGGGAAAGAGAGGATGAGAAACTCATCTGTTTCAATATGCTCAATAGTAAGGGATTGTGAATCAAATTTGAAAAAGAATATACCAAAAATTGAACTTCTGAGATCATTATTCAAAGAATCGGAAATAGTGGTTTTTGAGAATGATAGTATTGACAAAACCAAAGAAATTCTTAAAAACTGGGAAAGTGATTCTGAGAATGTTAATGTATTTACAGATACATTTGGAAATATCACAATTCCATCAAAAGGATCGATTAAAGGGAATCCCTATTATTCGATTTCCAGGATTGAAAAAATGGTTTCATACAGGAACAAATACATGAATTTTTTAAATACTCAGGGCTTAAAAAGAGATTTTGTTATAATTATTGACCTTGATATTTCCGGTTTTGAAATCGATGGAGTATGCGATTCATTTGGTACCACAACAGACTGGGATTGCATATCCGCGAACGGCACATCAATATCATCAAGATTCAGAAGACAATATCACGATGCATATGCATTAATTGAATATGATAAAATAAATCAGATACAAACAGAACAATCAATCAGGCTTAGCCGTATCCGTCATTCTTTTTTACAAAAGGGGATGCCATTGTTCCCTGTCGATTCTGCATATGGTGGTATGGCAATATACAGATGGCCATCAATAAAGGGTATTTATTATTCTTATTTATTAAATGATGATATCAGAGTTCAATGTAAAAGCGAACATGTAGGATTACATAAGACAATGAAAGAAAATGGCTTTGGTAAGATTTTTATTAACCCTGCAATGAGGGTAAAATATCGCTCCCTTTCGGTGCCGTTTTTATTTAAAAAACTCAAAGAAAGGTTTATTATCGACAGGCATAACCGATAGCTGTTTTTGTCAGTCTGTTTTAAATTTGAAGCTTTGGTATAAGTTATTTAGTGTTTATGAAATATCAGAATAGATTTTAAAGCCCAAAATTTTTAATAATTAAAGAGAGAAATAATATGTCAAAACCATTTTTACTTTCAAATGCTAAGTTATTCAGCCAGGACCTTCAAACTCTGCCTATACATAAATTACTTATCAATACTCTCAATGCTTACTGTTTTAAGATGGCCCAAATAGATAAAGCCTATGCTGAAGCGCTTAATAGTTCTGACATATTATTGCCTGACGGGATCAGTGTTGTTATAGCTAAAAAATTGTTAACAAGCACGAGAATTAAGAAAATAGCGGGAGCGGATTTGTTTTATTACGAAATGAACCGTTTAAATATCACCGGAGGATCATGTTTTTTTCTGGGCAGCAGTGAATCTACACTGAAACGCATAATTGACCGTTCCGGAAGAGAATTTCCAAAAGTTAAGGTACAAAAGTACTCTCCTCCATTTAAACCTGAGTTCTCCCCTGAAGATAATGCAAAAATGGTGGAATTGGTAAATGCCTTCAAACCTGATGTGCTTTTTATAGGAATGACTGCTCCCAAGCAGGAGAAATGGGCATATGCTCATTTCGACATCCTTGAAGCCGGACATATCTGTTGCATCGGTGCGGTTTTTGACTTTTATGCCCGAAACATTAAACGAGCCCCCAGATGGTTGAGAGATTTATGGCTGGAATGGTTCTATCGCTTAATAATGGAACCACGCCGGATGTGGCGTCGCTATCTGTTAGGGAATCCAAAATTTATCTGGCTGGTGATTAAAGAATGGTTTATGAGAGACAAAACCTGAATGAACAAATGGTCCTGGCGTAAAATTTTATAAGAGTGAATTAAAAAGGATTAACTGATTTATTTAGATGAAAATTGATCATATTTGTTTTGCAGTTAAGAATCTTCAAGATGGAATTGCCTATTGGGAGGATGTATTTGGCTATAAGCAAATGACAAAAATTGTGGAAAACTCGCTCCAAAAGGTAAGTGTGACTTTCTTAAGCAAGGATGATAGCATAACAATAAAACTTATTGAACCCCTTGAAAGCAATCAATCTTTATTAAATTTTGTAAACAGGGGTGGCGGTTTTCATCATGTTTGTTTTAAATGTTCTGATATTGATGAAAAGATTGATGAGTTAACTAAAAAAGGTTTATTAACTCTTGTCCCGCCTCAGCCGGGTGAGGCCTTTAATAATAATAAAATTGCATTTTTGCTGGCCAGATATGGACTTAATATCGAATTAATTGACACTGATGAAAAAGCCGGAATGCTTTAAGTTGTTTGTCATTGGTTTTGAAAAATATTATTTTACTCAATTCCAAAATGTTTTTTTATGATTTTAGCTTTCTCAGAGTCACTTAGATTTTGTGTTATAAGGAAACCGGGATTTTGAAGATAAAGGAATTTTTGAACATTCATTTTCAGTACTTCTTTTGCCGGATTGCCAAAAATCACAGAATTATCAGGAAATTTCCCCCGAACAACACTGCCTGCTCCAACTATACAATTATCACCGATTATAGTATTTGGAAGAATTGTACAATTGTTTCCAATGAATACATTATTGCCAATTTTTATTTTCCCAAATATGTCTGCATGTCCGAGTTCTTCCCGGAAACACCATATAGCCCCATCATGAGTGATAAAATCTGTACCAGCAGCTATCGCTACATGATTTCCTATTTCTATTAAATAAGGTTCCGTTGAAAACGACATCGTGTTGATATGACAATTTTGTCCGATCTTCATCCCTTGCCTGCGCATATAATTAATTTTTACCTTATCGCTGGCTTTTTTCAGTAATATTATCTCTAAGCGTTGAAAAGTCTTTTTAAAATCCATTGTTCCTTAAAGGATAAATAAAAACAATTATAAATTAGAATCAGATCTAATTACATCGATAATATATTTGCAGAATAAGGGAGCAACTTTCCCGGAAAATTCTCTTCCCGGGTGTGAGTTATTTGGACTGAATGCGTTTTTATCCGGTAAAAACAAATCCCCTTCTGTTTCATATTTATAAAAATCCCAGATAAAAATATTGTCTCCTTTTTCATCCCATTCATTAACCATCCAGTTATAAAATTGTTTAGTTCGTTCAGCCTGGTCTTCAGTCATTTGATTCTTAGTGCACACTGCAGGTGTCCAGACAATAAATTTATTATTTGGAAATTCGTGCATTTTCCGCTTTAATGCGTCATACTGTAATTTATAATTTTCGATCCTCTTTTCATCAGAGTCAATATTTGGTGTTCCTGTATCTTCTACTATTCTACTTCCAGGAAAACAGTGTTTAAAAATAATGACCTCATATTTTTTAGTAAGAATTTCAAGTGTCGGTTCCTCCAAATAGTCTTTTTCTCCTGCATTTTTAACCCAAATATTATAATAATCATACGGATAGTTGTTCCAGCCATATGGAACATTTTTAGGGAACAAAAGTTCGGTTATTTCAAAATTAGTATTATTCTTTTTGTTATAATTATCAAAAAACTTTTGAACGTCACCTTTTTGAGTCAGTTTATAAATGTACATATTGGTATTCCCAACCCAGATGCTTTGTCCTGTACTATGATGCAGAAATACGATATTCTTCACTTCTTTCTGATTTGATTTGCAACTGCTAATTATTAGAAGCCAAATTATAAATAAAACTGACAAACATTTCATAAAGATTTTAATCAAAGATAATAAACATACTAATTATTCAGTATAAAGTACCTTAAAACTATTAATCAATATAAAGTTTAAGGTTGTTTAATGATCAGTTAATTCTTAATAAATTTTTTTGTGACGAGTATTTCTTTGCCGATGATCATCAGTATGTAAATACCAGAATTCAGGTAAGATAAATCAAACTGTTTGGTAAGTTCTTCTTTTAGTAAAATACCATCATATACTTTTTCCCCTGTTAAGTTGGCAACAGATATTTTATTACTTTCATTTTTAAGAGGACTGATTATTTCAATTGTGAAATGACCCATATTTGGATTTGGGAATAAGTTTATTGATTCACTATTAACTTCTTTAGAAGAGGTTACATACACTTCTACTGAAGTTGAAGTAGTAGTAGTATTTGAATTATCAGTGGCATTAGCCGTTAAAAAATAAGTACCCGGGTTCAAAATAGTCCAGGAAAATGAATATGGAGCGGTGTCCTTTTCACCAAGTTTAGTACTCCCATTGTAGAATTCCACTTTGCTTATAGTCCCATCGACATCAGAAGCACTCGCAGTAATGGATATGGTAACCGGTGCTGAAAATGTGCTGTCGTTTCCCGGGGAAGTTATTATTACTGTAGGCTTAACATTAATACAATTATTAACTACTGGCTGCGCAGTAATAGAAACAACCTGATCACCTGAAACTGTCTGCAATGGATTCTCTGTTGGTTTTGAATAAGCAATAGTGATATCATCACCATAAACTATCCGACTTGCTAAAGTCAATTGAACCTTTCTCCCGACAATTGTAATTGAATTAACAGTTCTGGCTTCAGCATTAACCTTAACATCAAAAGCGGAAGTATCAGGGACAATATTTGCCAGACTTAAGCTGTAAGTTATTTCTAATATAGTTGGAGTGGTATTCTCAACAACAGAACTAATGTAAAAGGGAATTATTGAACTTGTGTCATAAATACGTGCTCCAACTTGCCATGAGCTACCCTGATCAGTAGTTGCCGGAGTTGAACCTACAACCCATGTAGCGGTAGTTGCCAATCCTGTTTGAAATTCTGTTCCAAGATTTGTACCTGAAAATAATCCATTTGTAGGGACAAAACTAGTAAAGTCTAAGAAATTTGGATTGACTACGACTGAATTTTTATCGTAGCCTAATGCTTGCCATTGCGCAAAAGTTTTACCCACACCAAGGTATTCAAAGACTGGTGTTCCCGCCTCGCAATAAAAAACATTATAATCAGATTCAAATCCTGTTAAACAAGCAGCATCGTGAACAGAAATATTAGGTATCTGATGCTTAGTATAGAATATATTATTTTTAATTTTAATTCCGGCAGTCGGCCATACAGGACTTACATTTTGATTGTTATTAGTTATATTTATAATACCTCTCCATACGCCTAAATCATTATTTACATAGTATACTTGTTCGCTATAGAAAGTGTTATTATACACAGGAACATTGTTTATTCCTAATAAATTTATGCCTACTAATCCAATATGACTAAAAATATTATAAGCAATACCCCCGGAAGTATAGGTCGTTCCATGTGCCTTAGATATAATTCCTGCAATAACATTATAAACATAATTGTACTTTACAACAGCATCTATATTATTTGAAATCATACATCCGTGTACAAGACCTGAGTTTTCCCCAACACAAGTTCCATTCCATATAAACTGATTACCGGTTATTACTTCTCCGTCAAGGTTATCGAATGTACCAGGATCAGTAAGATTGTCGTCCCCTGCCTGTAACATATAACCTGAAGTATTTACGGATGTAATAGAGTTATTTCGATATGTAAAGGTAGTGGGTACATTTCTTGGAATATTAACACCTGCCCACGTTCCCGGGTCTATATTATTTACTGTTGTTCCTTCTATTGTGAGTGTTGTCTGAGCAAATAAAAGAGATGAATTTATTGCCAGGGATAAAAATATTATTATTCTTTTCATCAGTAAATTATTTTTAGTTTAAGGTTGGATGGAACCACCACTGATTAACATCGTTGAGCTCACTTCGGCCGGTTGAAAGCTAATGTTTATCTCCAGTTTTTAGCTTCACTTAGCTCGAAAGCTCAATTGTGATTTGGATCACTCATTTGGGTTTCATAAGCACCTCATGTTAAAAATAATTGACAGTTTTGTTCAATCTAATCTTAATAGTTTGCTGCTAAAATATTTATTTTTTCTGTCATTGCCGCCTCTTTCAGAAGTATAAAATACTGACGTAGTAGTGTAGTTTTGAAATATAGAAATTCTATCAAAATGATTTAAAACAATTGCCGCTTAGAAGGTTTCAATGGTATCACTAAAATAATTAAGATACAAACGTACAACTTTTGCAGTAAATTGTCTGCCCGGAAGTGAATTCTTTGATTGTATGCATTTTTATTTCGTAAAAAAAAGTCCCTTCTATATAATATTTTTTAAAATCCAGAATAAAAAGATTATATCGTTACTTATTCAGTTTATCAATCATCTCATTAGAGTCCACTTAACTATAATTGATTTTCAGTTACATACAGTTCAGTTCTTTGACATCTTTGTTATCGAGATTTGTAAGTAGCTATTTTAGAGGAGTTTTGACTTAAGGTGAGTTACTT
>Ga0187886_1000429_pt1 | contig 50751 bp, 53 predicted proteins | sample June2016WEW_20_1_FD_133001 | JGI IMG/M metagenome (GOLD analysis project Ga0187886, IMG submission 133001) | Peatland microbial communities from SPRUCE experiment site at the Marcell Experimental Forest, Minnesota, USA - June2016WEW_20_150 | ecosystem: Environmental > Terrestrial > Soil >... | reverse complement strand
GGAATATCTCCCTTGCTGATCCGGTCGACGTAATTCTCAGCTACCTTCAGGGGATTGATCAGGCTATCCAGGGCATCGTTGATCCCCCGGAGGATCTTCCGGTAAACGCCCTTCGAACGGTCCGGGTTGGCCCGCTTCGCCAGATCGCCCTCCCGGGCGAGCCCGATCACCACGCCGACCTCGTCCACCAGGACGCCGATCTCGTCGATGCAGCTGTTCAGGTTGTTCTTGATATTATTGAAGTCACCCTTGTATTCCTCGGTGATCTTCTCCGGGACATCCCCCTTGCCGATGCGGTCTATGTAATCAGCGGCCATGTTTAGCGGATTGATCAGGGCATCCAGCATCTCATTGATGCCACCCACCAGCAGTTGGTAATCCCCCTCGGCCCGAACATCGGCTCTGGCTGACAGATTGCCGGCCTTGGCCTTTCCCACCAGGTCCTGGACCGCCTGTAAGACTAGCTTCTGGCCGGTCCGGTCGACGATCGTCTCAATGGCGCCGGTGATATTGCCCTTGGAGTCATAGGTAGGGGTGGGCATATACTCGAAGAAATACTTTCTATCCTTGATTGTCGCCCATGTCTCAATGTGGGAAGAATCGCCGGTAGCAAGAGCGTTCTCCACGCCGCTAATCTCTGATTTGATCAGCGATGTAACCAGGGCGCCCTCCAGATGTTCCTTTCTCTTACCTACCAGTTCTGCAAAGGAATCGTTCCCATAAACAACTTTCCGATTCTTGTCTACCACGAATACGGGCGTTTGAAGCATTTCCAACACCGATAGGTCTTTCTTGCTGCCCTTGACAGTGGCTTCCGTGGCACTGTTCGTTTCCATCTAAGCACTCTCCTCTTCGTCGAAAAGTAGTTTATTGGCGTTTAACAGAATCTTTACCTGCTCCCCGACCTTGCCCATGCCCTGGATAAACTTATTGTTCTTCCCCTTCCTCATCTTTGGAGGGGGTTCGATCTCACTTTTTTGGATGTCCAGCACCTCCAGCACCCGGTCGACGATCAGCCCGACCGGCTGCTCGTCGATGTTGATCACAATGATGCAGGTGCGGTCATCATAAGGGCGCTCTTCGATACCAAAACGCAGCCGCACGTCCATAACCGGGATCACCTTACCCCGCAGGTTGATCACCCCCTTGACATAAAGAGGCATGTCTGGGACTTCTGTGACGTTCTGAATGCCGATAATCTCCGTCACATATCTGATCTCAATGCCAAAATCCTCTTTATTGAGGACAAATGTCAAATATTTATCCTCTTGAGTATCTTCGTTTTCCTCTTCTTCATCTTCCAGCAGATCTGCCTCGAGCTTCTCCCTTTCACTCATCTATCCCGCCTCCGTAATTAATGTACTTTTCTATGAAGTTACGAAGCGTTCTTTTCGATCGAGCTGACGAGATCGGCAATATCCATAATCATGCCAACCTCACCATCCCCCATGATCGCGCAGCCGGAAATGCCCCGTACCCGTTTCAGATAAGCAGGCAGCCCTTTGATCACGATCTGCTGCTGGCCGATCAGTTCATCTACGAAAAGGCAGCATTTATTGTCATTACTGTCCACGTAGATGAGTATTCCTTCAGTCAAGTCTTTGTACTTTGGATCTATGTGGTACAGCTCGTGCAACCTGGCGACGGGCAGTAGTTCTCCCCGGATGCGTACAATTTCCAGATTGTCAGGCGTGCAGGTGATCTGATCTGACTTAGGCCGGAACGACTCCTTGATGGAACTGATCGGGATTATGTAACGATTGTGGCCAACCCTGATCACCATTCCTTCAATGATGGCAAGAGTGAGCGGGATCCGAACGGCGAACATCGTCCCAATGCCGGGTTTACTGCGGATATTCAGTTTACCTCGCAGTTTTTCTATATTTCGCCTTACCACATCCATGCCCACACCACGCCCCGAAATGTTGGAGACCTGTTCCGCCGTTGAGAAACCGGGTTCAAAGATCAGGCGCCAGACATCTTCATCCTTCATATCCCGGTCTTCTTCTCTGATCAGCCCTTTTTCCACTCCCTTTCGGAAAATCTTTTCACGGTTCAGCCCACCACCGTCATCCTCGACCGTAATCCATACCTCTCCTGCCGAGTGCTTGGCTTCAATGGTAACCTTGCCGGTTTCCGGCTTGCCTGCGAGCCTGCGCTCGGCGACGCTTTCAATTCCGTGATCAACAGCGTTTCTGATCAGATGTACTAAGGGATCAGAGATCTGCTCGATGATCGTCTTGTCCACTTCCGTATCTTCACCGATGATCTCCAGTTCTACCTGTTTATTCGCCTTGTTGGCAAGATCACGGACCAGGCGCAGCATTCTGCGGAATACTCCGGCCAGAGGGATCATGCGCATGGACATGGCCACTTCCTGGATCTCTCTGGAGATCTTGTCCAGCTGCAGAAATGCCTTGCCAAAACGGGCATCCTGCGAAATATCGACCGTCTCGTCGTTAGTCACCATTGCCTCGGCGATCACTAATTCACCGACCAGATCCAGCAGCTTATCCAGTTTCTCGATATCCACTCTGATCACTTGTTGTACATTACTCGACGCTGGTTGCTTGGGGAGTATACTCGAATCAACGATCCCCGGATCCTCTATCCTGGCATCAGGCAGTACTTTATCAGTTGCAGATTTTACAGCCCGATCTTGGGCCGCTGCAACCGGTTTATATTCTTGGCTTTGTAGTAAAAAGTTGGAGGCGCTATAATTTAGGCCAGTCAGGTCCTGTTCCTGTGATGAAGCAGTTTCTTCATGTTCGGACTCTAACTCTGCAGTAATTTTCTCCAAGCTGCCGATCAATTGCTGAAAATTGGGGATTGCTTGATTAACTCCGCTTGTTGTACCGAGGACTTTATTGCTGATGGCATCAAGAACGCTCAATAAAACTGGCATCGTTGCCTGATCACAGACCTGTTTCCGTTCTCGAATAATGCCCAGGACGTTTTCAGCCAGGTGGCTCAGGTTTTCAATGTCACCGTATCCGAAGAAACCGGCATTTCCCTTAATACTGTGAAACGCTCTAAAAACCTGGGAGGAGAGTTCAGCGTTGGCGGTTTTTTCTAGGCTCAGCAGGGCCATTTCCGCTTCTTCACAGAGTTCCTGAGTTTCTTCGGCAAAACGCCGGGCCATCTCCGGTGTTATGGTCAGAACCATTCCTGTAAGATCCAGGGGTTCCGCAAGCCCGTCGGGTTCAACGCTCTCTATCAGCTGTTTAACCGTGGCCGTAACCGGGGCATCCATACTCTCGATCTGTTTGTATTCCTCTTCTTGTTCAGGCCCGGTCTCCTGTGCTGAACTGTCGGCGCCAGGGCTTAAAATCCCAGGGCCTGCAACATCCAGTTCAGCAGGTGGATTGATGGCATTTCTAAGATCATTGATGATAAACCCCGCTTCAACTTCAAAACCATCGTCAGTGAGCTGGCGCTCAACAGTATCCAGGATGTTTCTGATCAGATCGCTGGTACGGCAGAGCAGATCGACGTGTTCCGTTTTTATGTACGCCTTATTTTTGCGCAGGATGTCCAGCAGCGTTTCTGCCTCGTGAGTGACACTGATGATTGTCTGCAGATCTAAAAAGGCGGCTGTTCCTTTAAGGGAGTGAAAAAGACGAAAAACCTCGTTTAAAATCTCCTCGTCCACCACCCCGGAGTCGGTTGCAGTCCTTTCCATGTCTATGATGCGAGGCTCAACGCTGTCCAGCAGCTCGCGGCTCTCGGTTACAAAGTCCTTGACCATTTCCAGCCTTTCTTCAAGGTCGCTGTCCAATTGTTTCCCCCCGTGCACGGAACTTTGTTTTCATCGATTTTCATTAAATGAGGCTGGAATATAGCTGCTCTGAGGCCTGAGATTCAGTGATAGAGAACCCTGCATTTATATCGGTCTGCTTTTAGGAACTCTTTAGCGTCAAACATCCTCTCTGGGTCTTTGCCTTTTTCCAGACCATTGCTATTCTTGAATGTACAAATTGAACAGCGTTTATGCTTATCAGAAATAGGGAGTGCTGCTGGAATCTGAGGAAAATATCGACATGAATATTCAAAATATTCTATAAATAGCAATTTATTGACAATTTATATCATTAGTATTAATATAACAGGAGGAAAACTACTTTTCAATAAATAGACGGTAAAATAGTGAGTCTAGCTAGATATGTTTAATTAAGGAATTTATTTATCCAAACATTATGCTAAAACTTATGAAGCAGTTGAGATAAAAGCAACGGATAATTTTTTTAATATTTTTTGAACTGGTGGATTGGGTATGGAAGGGCAAGTTTTGACGCAAGAGGAACTTAATTTACTATTGGAAGGAGTTTCTTCTGACGGCGTTAATGGCGTTAATGGCGTTAATGCTGATATGTCAGAAATTGAAGATTTTACGCTGTCTTTAAGCGGTAGAGAAACATTGGTAAGAATAGTCGATATTTCCATGAAAAAGTCAGCCGAGTCTCTATCGCAGTTGATAAAAAGACCGGTTAGAAGCAATATTCCGATTATTTCGGAAACAACCTGGGACAGAATTGTAAAAGAGGGCATTATCTCATCGGAGCGCATTGTCACAAAAGTGAGTTTCATAGAGGGACTCCAGCATGATAACCTCCTGGTGATAAAAGTTAAAGATGCGGAAGTCATCGTCGATCTGATGATGGGAGGCAAAGGCCGGGTTATAACCGGAGAGTTAGACGAATTGAGAATGAGCGCGGTCGGAGAGGCCATGAATCAGATGATGGGAACGTCAGCAACGGCGCTGGCGGATATATTTGATAAAAAAGTGATTATTTCCACACCGACGATAAAAATAGTAAATGACGAGAAACAACTGTTCTCCAGTTATCGGAATGAAAAAATAATACTGGTCCGGATAGCATTTTCCATGGACCTAGATGAGAATGTGCAAACGGAGATCTGTCAAGTCATACCGATCACGAATGCTCTGGAAATGATCAAAAGAGCTAAAAATGAAGCGACTCTCATCCCTGACCAAGCACCAGAACCCTTGAAACCGCTGAAGACCGCCAGGGAACATACGGAAAAAACGGTGGCTGCGCAACCGGTTCAATTTCTTCCCTTGGAAACGAGTGTGACTATGAAGAACGATCCCGTAAGACAGGCGGAGTATAACAAATTGGAATTGATCTATGACGTTCCCTTGCAGTTTACTGTGGAACTGGGAAGAACCGAAAAGTCATTAAAAGAAATTTTAGAATTAGGACCAGGCTCGGTCATCGGATTGGAGAAACTGGCAGGAGAATCCTTGGATATCTTAGTAAATGGCAAGTATATTGCAAAAGGTGAAGTTATTGTCATTGATGAAAACTACGGAGTCAGGATAAAGGAAATTCTCAATTGTGAAGAGAGATTTGGCAGCATTAAGACCCGCGGGTAATGGGAAGGGGGCATCCTCTTTTTGGGCAAAAGGGTATTGATCATAGATGATGCCAAATTCATGCGTGCGATGATCAAGGATATTCTTATCGGCGGAGGCTATGAAGTAGCTGGTGAGGCTGAGAATGGAATAGAGGCTATCAGGCTTTATAAAGAATTGCAACCGGATGTGGCGACGATGGACATCACCATGCCGGAGATGAATGGTATTGATGCCTTGAAGGAGATTCGAAAGATTGATGCCAACGCCAAGGTTGTCATGTGTACTGCGATGGGCCAAAAATCCCTAGTGATAGAAGCGGTCCAATCTGGAGCAAGTGATTTTATCGTCAAGCCGTTTCAGCCGGAGCGTATCTTACAGACCCTCGCCAAAGTATTGGGTATTTAACTGGATTCGCTACTAAGGCAGTGATGAACGAAGGCAGTGATGAATGAAGTGAAAGTAAAACGTTTTTACGGAGATAATATGCCCGATCTCCTGGGCAAGGTCAAGTCTGAATTAGGTAGCGAGGCTATCATTATTCAGTCACGCAAGGTGCGGCAAGGCGGTATTTTTGGGCTCTTCGGCCCGTCTCTATTAGAGGTCATCGCTGCCGCAGACAACGATAGCCGTAAAGCGCTGGTTGACAGCGACCAAGATGGTAGGCTCGAACAACTTCGTCTGATCCAAAATGATGCTGTTTCCAGGCAGGTATCTGAACTCAAAAAGATACTTGAAAAGAATATGCCCGCCCCATCATATAGCAAACCCCGCCGAGTATTCCCCGGTTGCTTTGAGCAGATCTTCCAAGTCCTATTATCTAACGATGTTGGTGAAGGTACAGCCAGAGAGATCATCGATCGCGCCATGTATACAATCAATCAGTCCCGGTGGCAGGATCTGGCGACGATCAAGGCTGATGTCCTGGAAATTATCACCGATTACTTTAAAGAATATATCAGTACAGCAAGCGAAGAGAAAGAGCGCATCGCTTTGGTCGGTCCCACCGGGGTTGGCAAGACGACAACGTTGGCCAAACTGGCTGCCATCGCTTCGGTCTTAAAAGAGAAAAAAGTGGCCCTGATCACCATAGACACTTTTCGAATTGCCGCTTTAGACCAGTTAAGAACGTATGCGGACATTATTTCTGTGTCCATGGATGTGGCTCATACTCCAAAGGAGCTTAAAAGCTTACTGGACAAGCATCAGGATAAGGATCTGGTACTGGTGGATACTGCCGGAAGAAGTCCTTTTAACAAGTTACAAATAGCTGAAATCAAGGGTTTTTTAGATGCTTGCCCGGAATTGAAAATTTATCTGGTTTTAAACGTGGCCACCAATCAGAAGGACTTGAATGAGATCATTTTAAGCTTTGAGAAATTCTCGATCGCTAAACTGATCTTTACAAAGCTCGACGAAACTCATCGGTATGGAACAATATTAAATATTGTTACAGGCTTTAAAAAAGAATTGGCGTATGTTACCACCGGACAGAATGTGCCCGACGATATTGAAATTCCCATCCCCTTAAATATTGCACAACTAGTATTGCGGGAGGGATGACAGTGTTAGACCAGGCTGAAAACCTTAGATTGATGGTCAGGTCTATCCATAAAAAAATGGAGGATGAACTGTTTCATTCCTTACCCAGGCGTTGCCGGGTTATAGCTATCACCAGCGGCAAGGGAGGGGTTGGCAAGACTAATATCGCCCTGGGGCTGGCGATTACGCTTGCTAAGGCCAGCTACCGTGTCATGCTGATGGACGGGGATATGGGACTGGCAAACGTAGATGTAATTCTGGGTATGTACGGGAAGTACAATCTATCACATGTGATCAAAGGTGAAAAATCACTGCAGGAAATTATTATAGATGGTCCTCATGGGCTAAAAATTATCCCGGGAGGTTCCGGAATTTACGAATTGGCTAATGCTGATTCCCAGACTTTGCTAAGGATCTTGAAGGATGTCAATATATTAGATCAGCAGATGGACTTTTTTTTTATTGATACCGGTGCTGGAGTATCAAACCAAGTCATGACATTCCTGCTCTCTGCCCAGGAGATATTGCTGGTAACAACACCTGAACCGACCGCTATCACTGATGCCTATAGCCTGATCAAGCTTTATCACCAACATCATGGCGGGGGACAATTAAAAATTATTGTCAACATGATCGGCGATAAACAGGATGGCTATCTTGCGGCCAAAAGATTGCAAAATGCAGTTCGTTCTTTCTTGCATGTCGAGTTGGTGATCCTCGGTTACGTAGCACAGGACGTGGCGGTGCAAAATGCGGTCAGTAACCATGAATCATATGTACTGGCCTCTCCATATACCCAGGCTTCGATGGACACGATCAGGCTCGCCTCTGAGCTGGGCGACCTTCCGATCGAGCCCCCCGCTGGCGTGAAAAACTTTTTTAGTTACGTTGTTTCCAATCTGAAGTCAACTGAGAATAGAGCAAATAAAAAGTGAAACTAACCTGGGAGAAAGGAGAACAATGATGAATGAAGAATGATCCTAATAGTGCAATTATCGACAAATTACTTAGCTATATCCAAAATATACCAGGATTCTTTAACAGTTTTGATAAAAACAAGAAAACGTTGTTTATCAGTGGCCTTGCCTTTATTTTATTGGTCATCACTGTCTTGACAGTATTCGTCACCAATCCACGCTATACGCCGCTCTATACCAATCTTGATACCCAGGATGCGGCGTCGATCGCGCAATACTTGAAGGATAAAAAAATACCCTATCAGATAGCAGATGAGGGAAATACCATTCTCGTTCCAGATGCTCAGAAATACCAGGTAAGGCTTGATCTGGCAAATAACAATCTGCCAAAGGGCAATATAGTCGGTTTTGAAACCTTTGATCAAAATCATTTCGGTGAGACCGAAAGTGAACAAAAAATCAGGTATAACGTTGCCCTGCAGGGTGAATTGGAGAGGACTATCGGCAAGATTGACGGGGTGGCAGACGTTCGGGTTCATATAGTCAGTCCGGACCAGTCCCTCTTCGTACAGGACAACAAAGATGCCACCGCCTCCGTTCTTTTAAAACTCAAGCCAGGGTATAGCCTGCAGGATTCTCAGGTGTTGGGCGTCGCCCGCCTGGTTGCCAGCGGCGTGGAGGGCCTGAAGCCCGAAAACGTAAGTATCATTGATGCTACCGGCAATATTCTTTCGGATAACCTGGGCACTGGAGCGAAAATAGCTCTTTCCTCCGACCAGTTGAAGATCAAACAGGATTACGACAACCAACTGCAGTCCTCGATCCAGTCGATGCTGGAGCGTGTTGCAGGACCAGGAAAAGTCATCGTTAGGGCCAACACTGCCTTAAACTTTGATCAGGTGGAAATAAACGATCAAACTTATGGTGACAAACAGGTTCGCAACGATCATACCATCCAGGAAACTGATACTAATGCCGCGCAGCAAGGGGCTCCGGGCACTTCCTCCAATATTCCTAGTTATCAACAGGTTAACGGCCAGAACAACAATCAGACTCAAAAGGTTGATAAAACAACAAATTATGAAATAAACACCCAGACTGAGCACCGGATCGTTGCTCCGGGTCAGATCAAGCAAATTTCTTTATCCGTTATTCTGGATCAGGACAACCTCGACCCGCAGCAGCAAAAACAGATCGAGGAGATGGTGATCGCCGCTGCAGGGGTCAATACGGCCAGGGGCGATAAAATTACCGTTGCCGCCATGAAATTCAACAACGATCTGGCAGTGCAGACAGCAGCCCAGATGAATGCAGATAATATACATCGCGAGTTGTTTACAGCCTTATATGCTATTTTAGGATTTATACTGATCCTGCTGGTGTTGAGCTACCTAAATAAAGCCATTCAGGCATGGAGAGCGCCGGTGTATACAGGTCCTGGCGCCATCACAGATCTGTTGGCATCAACCCAACCAACAACAGCAGCGGAAACAAACATGGAAGAGCTTAAAAAGAATAAGGATCAGGTAATAGAAAAGTTGCGTAAACTGGTCAGGAATAATCCGGATGAGACAGTTGAAGTTCTGAGGTCTTGGCTTGCCAGCGAATAGAGGAGAGGGAGGGCTATGAAGAATACGTTGACTGGGAGACAGAAGGCCGCAGTATTGATGCTTTCCCTAGGAGAAGAAATATCCTCTAAAATCATCGAGAAGTTGGATGAAAATGAGATCGAGCAGCTTTTTTTGGAGATCGCCAACCTCGGGAAGGTATCACAGGACACGACAGAACAGGTCTCTCAAGAATTTTATGATATGTGTCTGGTCAGTGATTACATCAATCAGGGAGGGGTAGCTTATGCCCGTGACCTGCTGGAAAAAGCTTTAGGCCCGGAGAAGGCAGAGGGCATAATTAAAAATTTAACAGCCTCGCTGCGAGTGCGGCCATTTGATTTTGCTCGCAAGGCTGATGCTGCCCAGTTGTTGAACTTCATTCAGGGGGAACACCCGCAAACGATAGCCCTGATTTTAGCCCACCTGGACCCGGACCAGACAGCGCGCATCTTTTCAGGACTTCCCCCAGACAAGCAGGAAGAAGTCGCTTATCGCATGGCCACTATTGATGGCACGTCACCGGGGATCATCAGCGAGGTTGAGGGCATCCTGGAAAAACAACTATCCACTGTGGTGTCAAGAAGTTACACCAGCGCCGGAGGATTAAAACCGGTGGCCGAGATCCTTAACCGGGTGGACCGGGCAACAGAGAAAAAGATTATTGAAGGCTTTGAAGATCGGGACCCGGAACTGGCAGAACAAGTGAAAAAGTTGCTGTTTGTGTTTGAAGACATAATGCAACTCGACGATCGCTACGTGCAGATCATCTTACGCGAGGTTGACACTCATGATTTGGCTATGGCCCTTAAGGGAGCCTCAGAAAGTGTGTATCAGAAGATAGCTAATAATATTTCCAAGCGCGCTGCCGAAAATCTGAAGGATGAGATCGGCTATCTCGGCCCGGTCAGAATTAAAGATGTGGAGGAGGCTCAACAAAAAATCGTATCGGTTATTCGTAGATTAGAGGAACAGGGCCAGGTGATCATCTTTAGGGGCGAAGAGAACCAGATTATCGCCTAAATATTAAAATATACACGCTGGAAAGGAGGTGATCTGATGGTCAGGGGATTATATACTGCCGCCAAGGGAATGATGGTCGCACAGGTGAATGTCGATGTTGCCTCTCAGAACATGGCCAATGTGAATACTCCGGGCTACCGCAAGGATGATACCTTGGTTTCGGCTTTCCCAAGCATGCTTTTGGCCAGACTCGACGGCAACGGTACGGCAACAATCGGTCAGACGGCAACGGGTAGCGCTCTGGATGGCATCTACACATCATTTGAAGAGGGGGCAGTGCACGAAACAGGGGACCCATTAAACATGGCCGTGAGCGGTAATGCTTTTTTCACCGTAAAGGGCCCGCAAGGACAGTTGTTTTTCACCAGAAATGGAGACTTCCAGTTAAACCTGAACAAGCAGTTGATAACCAGTACAGGAGACTCTGTTGTAGGGGATCTGAATGGACAGGCCGAGGAGATCTTTGCTCCCGACGGCAAGTTGAGCGTGGCTAGCGACGGTACCTTGAGCGGTGCCACTGATAGTCAGGGAAGAGCGATCGCCAAGCTTTATTTGACAGCCAAGCCGGCTGGCGCAACCTGGTTAAAAGCTGGCAGTTCTCTCTTTTCCGGTTCCTCTGCGAGCCCGGCGCCAGGCTATGCGGTGAGGCAGGGGGCCAGCGAAGATTCCAACGTGAATGCGGTCGCAGAAATGGTCAAAATGCTTGACTCCATGAGGGCATACGAAGCCAATGCCAAGGTGATTCAAGTAACAGACAGCACACTGGAAAAGGCGGTGAGCAGTATCGGGAACGTTTAATCTTGAGGCTGGACCCACTTGGGGAGCCTCCTGAGCACCGATTCGAAGGACGTGCTCAAAAAACAAAGCCATTTAAGGAGGTTTTTAGATGTTGCGGTCTCTTTTAACTGCTGCATCAGGGATGATGGCACAGCAGTTCAATGTGGATACGATATCCAACAATCTGGCCAATGCCAACACCACGGGTTTTAAAAAGATCAGGCCGGAATTTCAAGATTTGCTCTATCTGAACATCCAGCAACCGGTCACTTCCCAACAGGGGGGACAGAGTGCCGCTAGCGCCCCGTCGGGATTGTTTATCGGTCTGGGTGTCAGGGATTCTGGTTCGCAAACGATCTTTTCGCAGGGCAACCTGGAATCTACCAGTAACCCCCTCGACGTGGGCATTTCGGGCCCCGGCTTTTTTACGGTCAGTCCGGACAGTAGCGGCAGCACCAAGTTCTATACCAGGGACGGCAGCTTCAAGCTCGACGCCAGCAGCAATCTGGTAACCAGCGATGGTTATCATGTCTTGGACGACAGCGGGGCGGCCATCCAGGTTAGCAGCAGCAGTTCCGGCAGTTCTAGTAGTTCCAGTGTCGATACCAGCAGCATCACCATAGGCAGTGATGGCACGATCGGCTCTCAGAAACTGGGAGTTGCGGAGTTTGCCAACCCTGGCGGGCTTGAACACGTTGGTCACAATCTTTATCAGGCGACGGCGACGTCCGGTGATCCTACAACCCAGCAGAGTGGCAGCACCCCAGATTATACGATCGAACAGGATTATCTGGAATCGTCAAACGTGCAGGCAGTGGAAGAGATGGTCAACCTGATCACCGCACAGCGTGCATACGAGTTGAACTCCAAGGCGGTCACGGCCTCAGATCAGATGCTCAGCATGGCCAATAATTTACGGGGTTCTTGATATGCAGGTAACTAATGTGAGCGCTAAACAGGATCTGACCGGCACCGACACCCGGCTCAGGAACGCCTGCCAGCAAGTGGAGTCCTTTTTTTGGAATCAGTTGCTGGCAGCGATGGATCAAACTATTCCGGATGATGGAGTGCTGGGCGCTAGCTTTGCCAAGGATGTCTGGCAGGACATGCAAAACCAGCAGTACGCTCTCCTGTTGGCCCAGCAAAATTCCGGCAACAGCCTGAGCGATGTTCTGTATCAACAGCTGAGCAGCCAGCAGCAGGTTGTTAAAAACAACAACAGCATTGCTCCATTGGTTGGTTCATGAATTGATTTTCGAAGGCGGTACCGGGAAGAGGGTTGGCCATGTCTGTCAAGGGCACCGATCTCCAGACTCTGATCTGGAGGGCCCCGGAGGCGGGGAAGATCCAGCAAGCCCAGAAGACGGGAGAGTCTGCTCAGCAGCAAAACTTTGCTGTGTCATTAACAAAGCAGGCTGAACTGGCTGGTAGTGCCGTCCAAAATCTTCCTAAACCCGAGCAAGGGAAAGTCAACAGTGATGAATCAAAGAAAGAAAAGCAGGAACTAAGCAAACGGGATGATGAGGAAAAGGACGAAGAAAGTGCGGACGAGATGATGGTCACATCAGGCCACATCATTGATTACAGGATCTAGCACTTGACAACGGCCCAAAGGGGGTTGATACGGTGTCATCCGGAAACTCGGTTCTAAATGTAGTAGAAAGGGCCATGGATATCAACTGGTTCCGCCAGCAGTTGATCGCTAACAATCTCGCCAATGTCGATACTCCTCAGTATAAAAGACAGGACATCGATTTTCAAAAGACGCTGGCCAATGCCCTCAGCGGCGACGGACAGCCTGTCTTTATCGATTCGTCCAACACCAGCAGTGCCGAGAATGGGAACAATGTTGACCTGGAAAGCGAGTTGACCCAGCAGGCCATGAATCTGTTGCAGTATAACGCCCTGGCCAGGATCGAGAGCGACCAGTTAGGCATGCTCAGAACAGCTATTACAGAAGGGAAGTAATAGATCGTGGGATTGTTTACCGGAATGGAGATTAGCGGTAGTGGCCTCACAGCCCAGAGGCTGCGCATGGATATCATATCAAATAATATTGCCAATGCAGGTACCACCAGATCCGGAAATATCGATGCTAATGGCAGGCCATTGCCATATCGCAGGGAATTCCCCGTTTTTGCAGCCGTAGCTTTCAACCAGTTGTTACAAAGTGCGGAGAGCAACACGGCAAGCAGCGCTGTTCCCGGGGTCAGGGTTACGGCCATTGCTGAAGACAACAGCCCCTTCCCGATGGTCTATAACCCGAACCACCCCGATGCCAACGCTCAGGGATACGTGCAAATGCCCAACGTCAATACGGCACAGGAGATGGTAGACATGATCGATGCCAGCCGCTCGTATGAGGCCAATATATCAGCGCTGAACGCATCGAAAGAAATGTGTACCCATGCCTTGGATATAGGAAAATAATCAATTAAGAGGAGGCGTGCCGCCTTGGAAATCCAATTAGTACCGCTTTTATCCCCTACGCCTACGACGACGTCGCAGCAAAGCCCGGCACAAGATGGGATCAATTCCTTTAAAGACCTACTGGATCAAGCTTTGCAAGGAGTGGACGCACTGCAAAAAAATGCGGAGCAGACGGCAGCTAATGTCGCTACCGGAAACGCCAGCAGTTTCCACGAGGCGATAATTGCCGGCGAAAAGGCGTCATTGGCTCTGTTGCTCACGACGCAAGTTCAAAATAAAATAGTCGATGCCTATAACGAAATAATGCGTATGCAATTGTAATCAGGCATTTCTTGTTTACAGGCACACCGGGGTGGTGGTTACTGTTGGTAGAGATTCTATCTCAATCCGAAATAGACATGCTGATCAGGGCTATACAGTCTGGCGAAGCAACTGAAGAAACGCTGCAAGAGCAACCAAAGCAGAAGATCAGGCCGTATGATTTCCGTAACCCTGATAAGTTCTCCAAAGAACAGATCAATACTTTTCAGGTTATTTACGATAACTATGCGAGATTGGTCAGTACTTTTTTGTCTGTCAACCTGAGATCCAATTTTCATGTCGCCCTATTGTCTATTGAGCAAGTAAGCTATGGGGAATTTATTATTTCGCTCTTGGATCCGTCTATTAGCATCCTGTTTAATATGGATCCGATGGAAGGGACCGCTATCTTTGAGATTTCTCCCGAGGTAATGTTCGCCCTGCTGGAAAGACTGATGGGGGGAAGGGGACAAAAGACGACGCATCTGTTCCGGTCGTTGACGGAGATCGAACGCACCCTGATCGAGAATTTATGCCAGGAGATACTCGATCTCTCCTGCACGGCCTGGAGCAACATCATAAACTTTCACCCTAAAATTGAACATATCGAAACTAATCCCCAGTTTGTGCAGGTAGTTGCTCCTACCGAAACTGTCTTGCTCGTTTCGCTGGAACTAAAAATTGATAATGTGAGTGGAGTGCTGCAGTTCATTTTCCCCTATATTGTGCTCGAGCCGATTTTGGACAAGTTCAGCACCAAGCACTGGTTTGCAAAAACTTCTAAAGTTCCTGGCAGTGATTACCGTAATAATATCAGGATGCAGATCAATTCAGTCCGGATACCTGTCAGCGTTATTCTCGGTGACGCCACGGTCACAGTTCGCGAGCTGATGGAACTCCAAAGTGGAGATGTCGTTATGCTAAATAGGAAAAAAGACCAGCAACTGGATGTCTGGATTGGTGGTTCTAAAAAATATCTGGCCTCTCCCGGTCTCCATGATCATCAACTGGCTGTAAAAATTACGAGTCTCCCAGAAGAAGAAACAGAGAATGCCAATGATCTTGATGGCTAGAGTGCACTGGAGAGCCAGCTTTATTGTATGGGAAGGACCGGCCACAAAAGCCAACAGGATGAGAGTCAGCACTTATTCAATATGAGAGCGTACAGAAGAGTCGCCACAGGCGTTGGTCTGCCAGTCAACCGCAGAAAGCATAGCTCTACCTGCACTCTTCTGTTGATTTTGCTTGTTATTTTCATAGCCTTGGAGATTATGCAGGATCTATCGTACCCGCAGTTTTCGTTGGAATTACCGGCATTGCCTATAAAGTCCATAGTGGGCCGGATCGATGCCCAGCGGCAATTAATTGGTATGTCCGTGTCCGTGATCAACAGTGATGGGAAATACCTGTTAGATCCTGCAAGAGACAGCTGGGCCGACAGCGATACCAGCATCAAACTTCATGCAGTAAACATTGCTGCTACGAGCGACCACTATACATACAGATGGCAGATACCATTGGGCTTTATACTGCCAACTGGTGCTTACAAGCTGGTGGTGACCGTGCGACAGTGGCCAAATTTAGTGTTCAAGAAAGTCCTGCCTGTGAACATCTTGGAAGAAGCAGACGCCAATATGCTGCTGAACAGCGTTAAATATCTGGCATCTTCAGAATTGCAGGGGCGTGCCCCCGGGCAGGATGGAGGCAATATGGCAGCGCAGTTTATAGCCAATCAGTTTCAAGCTTATGGCCTGCGGCCTGGAGGCATGGACGGCTGGTACCAGCCTGTTAAGTGTTATCTTTTCAAGCTCATTTACTTGAATCTCAGATGGGTACCCGTGCTAGCTCCAAATAGCCCGATACCGTCGGAGAATGTGATTGGAATAGTGCCGGGCAGAAGCAAGCAGGCGATTATCGTCTCAGCTCACTATGACCACCTGGGTGTCTACGACGGCGCTACTTATTACGGCGCCAACGACAATGCGTCGGGAGTATCGGTGTTAATGGAAGCGGCACGCATCCTGGCCAAAGAACCCCCTCCTCAATATACGCTGATTTTTGCGGCCTGGACCGGTGAGGAGCAAGGCTTCCTCGGTTCCGACTGCTTTGCCAGCCAGTACCATGGTAAAGTGCTGGCGGTGCTCAACGTCGATTCTGTGGGGAATAATGCCGGCCAGTTGGCAGCTCACAGTGATAATGAAAGGCTCAACGAGGCCATCAGGGACGCGGCTATCCGTTCCGGAACGAAGCTGATCAATAATCCGGAGCAATTGATGCCTGGTGATGCAGTATCGTTTTCCAAGAGAGGAATTCCGGCAGTGGATATCTATTCACCCTTCTGGCTTAGAAACAACCATACCACCAGGGATGATCTGACGAATGTTGATGCTGCGGATCTTCAGAAAGCGGCCCAATTCTTGCTTGATCTGGTGGGATCATTGGAGGAACATCAGCATAATTGACACTTTTTTAAAGGAGCGCGTAAAGGATGGCTATAGATGAGGAAGAAACTGTTGCCGTTTCCAAAAGTGCTGGTTCCAAGATCGATGGGAAAGCGATTTTCATCGCCGTAGGGCTGGTGGCGGTTTTATTTGTCGTCATAATGGGTTTTATTCTTGTCAAAAAAACATCTGGCGCCGCCAAACCGGTACCAGAAAAGGCTATCTTGCACGACATGGGTGAATTTACCACCAATCTGTCGGACATCAGCCAGCTGAAGTATATCAAGGTAAAAGTGGTTCTGAGGCTGGACAACAATAAGCTGGAAAATGAGATCAAGGATCAGGAGCCGATCCTACAGGATAACCTGATCAGTCTATTGAACAGCAAGACAAGCACAGATATTATGGGTGAACGCTCCAAGCTCAAATCGGAGGCCATAACTGCGCTTAACAGTCATTTGACTACAGGCAAGGTCATCGATGTCTATTTTTCTGATCTGGTAATGCAGTAGGCGTATTTACGGTGCGCTTGATCAAGTCCTTATAAATAACTGGAGTGTTTTCAGATGGATTTAACTACTCTGCTGGGATTGATCATCGGGTTTGCCTGCGTTATAACAGCATTCCTGATCGAGGGAGGCAAGATCGGGGCCTTATTCTCCAGCTCCGCTTTATTGATTGTGCTGGGCGGCACCGTTGGGGCCACCACCATTTCTTTCGGGCTAGATAATTTAAAAAATATTCCCGCCCTGTTCACTATTGCATTTAAAATCAAAAAGTATGATTTGAATAAACTGATCCAGCAATTTGTGGCCTTTGCCGATCAGGCCAGGCGCGAAGGCATTTTAAGCCTGGAAAACAGCCTGGAGAAGATTGATGATGAACTTTTGAAGACGGGACTGCAATTGATCATTGACGGTATTGAAACACCGGTTTTTCGTGATCTCTTGGAAAATCAGGTTGCCTATATGGAAGATAGGCACGAGCAGGGCATCGCCCTGTTTGAGGCGGCTGGGGGCTATTCCCCGACCATGGGGATTATTGGCACTGTCATGGGCCTGGTGCACGTGCTATCCAATATGAGTTCGCCTGAATCCTTGGCGCCGGCGATCGCGGTCGCTTTCATCGCCACGCTCTACGGCATCGGCTTTGCCAACCTCCTGTGGTTGCCGATCGCCGCCAAACTGAAAGCCAAGAGCAGCCAGGAAATACTCTACCACAGCCTCGCCGTAGAGGGGCTGCTGTCGATCCAGGAAAAAGAGAACCCTAACTTTATCAGGGAGAAACTCGTCGCTTTACTGAGTTCGCAAAGTATGCGTAATCCTAAGGGGTCAATGAAGGATGAGGCCGAAGCGTAAGGCGAAGGCGGCAAACTCGGAGCGTTGGCTCCTCACGTATTCTGACATGATCACTCTCCTCATGATCTTTTTTATCATGATGTACGTGATCAGCAACGTCAATACTCAGAAGTTTCAAGCATTGGCGAGGGTTCTGGGTTCGGCGTTCGGCACTTCCAATATTCTCGACAACGGCAATGCCATTCTGCCCGAAGATGTTAGCAATAACGGTCCCATTAGCAGTGATACCTCGCAACTGGCTATGTTAAAAAAACAAATTGACCAACAAGTTGCCGAGGCGGGTTTCGGCGGGAAGGTGACAGTCAGCGTGGAACAGCGCGGCCTGGTAGTCAGCATTCAGGACACCATACTTTTCGTTAGCGGTTCAGCCTCTCTGACGCCTGAGGCCGGATCGATCATCACGAAAATTGGCATGACACTCAAGCCGTTGCCAAATTTCATCCGTATCGAGGGGCACACTGACAACATGCCTATTCACAACCAGCAATTCCCCTCCAATTGGGAGCTGTCAGTGGCTAGAGCGACCAATGTGGTGCAGGAACTGATTACGCAATGCGGCATCTCTCCCGGCCGCCTGTCGGCGACCGGTTACGGCGAATATCGTCCAGTTGCCGCCAATGACACGGATGAGCACCGGCAAATAAACAGAAGAGTGGATATCCTGATCCTGAACGGCACCTTCAACCCGGTAGAACCGCAGGCATAGATCGCCCTGATGCTTGGAGTCGATCGCCAGCGGGTGGAAAAGTATCTACCAATTTATCAGTGAAGTTGCTGTATACCAATGGCCAGATCCACATATCGGGAGTGGTTAGCTTGACACCAATAGACTTGACCCGGATTTCTGACCCTGCACAGGCGCCGGTCAGGGAAGATCGGCATATCGGACCGGCGACTTTTGGAATCACGCTTGCCAATCGCTTCAGGACAATGCTGGAAGGGGCGTTTCAAGCTGCGGGCAGCAAGTATAACCTCGATCCGGCGCTATTAAAAGCAATTGCCGCTGCCGAATCGAGTTTTGACCCCAACGCTGTGTCCGCACAGGGCGCCAGCGGGTTAATGCAGATCATGCCTGACACTGCCAGCTCCCTGGGCGTGGATCCTCGCAACCCTGGCCAGAGCATTCTTGGCGCTGCCAAATACCTGCGGGCGCTGATAGATGATTTTCAAGGGAACCTACAGTTGGCTATCGCCGCTTACAATGCAGGGCCGGGCGCAGTCAAAAAGTATAACGGGATTCCTCCCTATAAGGAAACGCAGGATTATGTGAATCGTGTCATCGGCTTCATTAAAAAGTACCAGGGTCCGGCAGAGAGCCAGAGTTCCGGTGGCAAGGATGTCTCTAGCACCACCAGCCTTCCTCAGGATGCCAGCACGATGGCCGAGACGCTCTCGATCTGGACGCAACTAGAGTTGTACGATGCATTATCAAATTTGAAATGAGCGTTCCATAAGGCGCCGGAAGCGAGGTTGAGGCTATGATTAATAAGATTTTGAAGGCTGCCTCAGTAAGAGTATCTACTATCCTGCCTCTTGAAGTGGGAATCATCAAGAACTATCCGGCGCAATTCCGGATGCCGGATGAGACCAGCAAGGAATCTGAAATGATCATTGCTGAAACCAAACTGATTGCCTGCCAGCTGTTGAACGATGCCAAACTGCAGGCTGAAAAGATCCTTGCTGAAGCTAAACAACAGGCTGCTCAGATTCTGGACAAGACTGCAGCAGATGCTGAGGCGATCAAGGAGCAGGCCAAGCAGGCCGGCTACAAGGCAGGTCACCGGGACGGCTTGCTGGTACTGGCGCGAGAAAGGAAAGCAGTGGCCAATGAAGGGTTATTGCAGAAAAACAGCCTAGATCAGGAAAGGCTGCGCATGATCAAAGAGCTTGAACCCTCACTGATTCAGTTATCACTGCAGATAGCCAAGAAGATCATCCATGCAGATCTCCGGTTGTTTCCAGAACAGGCGTCCAGGATTGCGGAGGCGGTGCTCGCCCAAGTTAGAGAGTCTGGCCAAGTAATTCTCAAAACCAGTCCCTCCAATAAAAATATGGTGACTCCACTGATCGATAACAATAAAAACGGCAACAGGATTGAAATAGTGACCGACGACGCTCTTAATAGCGGGGACTTTGTTGCCCAGACCACTTTCGGCATGATTGACGGTACTGTCGATGGCCAGCTGGATGTGGTCAAGCACCAACTGATGGAGGCCGCCAAGAATGATTGATCTCTGCAAGTATGTGCGCTATCTCGATGATTTCGATCCGATCAAGTATCGGGGCGAGATCACCCAGGTAATCGGATTGGCTATCGAATCCCATGGCCCGCCTGGCAGTATCGGAGAACTCTGCTATATAGCCTCTCCGGATGCCCAGATCAGGGCAGAAATTGTGGGGTTCCGGGATCAATCGACGCTGCTGATGCCGTTGGGAGAAACGCAGGAAGTTAGGCCTGGCTGCCAGGTGATCGCCTCAGGAGACATCTTTCGGGTCAAGGTCGGGTTTGGCCTGATTGGGCGCATCCTCAGCGGTCTAGGCGATCCGATCGATGAGGGCGAGCCGATCTTAACCTCAGAGTGGCGTCCGGTCAGTTCTGCCCCTCCCAATCCTTTAAAGCGAAGCAATATCCGTGATGTACTCACCTTAGGGATCAAGGCCATAGACGGCCTGTTAACCGTCGGCAAGGGACAGCGCATGGGGATCTTTGCCGGTAGCGGGGTGGGCAAGAGCACCTTGCTGGGGATGATTGCCAGGAATACTGCCGCCGATATCAATGTCATTGCTCTGATCGGCGAACGCGGCAGAGAGGTCAAGGAATTTATCGAGAAAAACCTCGGGCCGGAGGGATTGAAACGCTCTGTGGTGGTGGTGGCCACCTCTGATCAGCCGCCCCTGGTCCGGATCAAGGGAGCGTTTGTGGCTACTGCCATTGCCGAATATTTTCGGGAGCAGGGGAAAGATGTGCTGTTGATGATGGATTCCATCACCAGGTTTGCCATGGCCCAGAGAGAGGTCGGGCTGGCCGTCGGAGAACCCCCGGCCACCCGGGGATACACCCCCTCTGTCTTTGCCGCCCTGCCGAAACTGCTTGAGCGAGCCGGATCAGCAAATACGGGGACGATCACCGGTCTATACACGGTCCTGGTAGATGGGGACGATTTTAATGAACCGATCACAGATGCTGTAAGAGGCATCCTGGACGGCCATATCATATTATCCCGCCAACTGGCGTCCCAGAACCACTACCCCGCCATCGATGTTCTGGGGTCGGTCAGCCGCTTGCTGACCGATCTGGTGGCGCCGGATTACCTGGAACAGGTCGGGCACTTTAAGAGGATCCTGGCCACCTATCAAGAGGCCAAGGACCTCATCGAAGTAGGGGCGTATAAAACCGGGGCCAATGCCCAGATCGACGAGGCAATAGCGATGATCGACCAATGCGGGAGTTTTTTAAGACAGAAAGTTGATGAAGTGTTCACCTTTGACGATACGAAGAATATCCTTGGCCAGCTAGTTAACGTTAACCGCGGGGCGCTGTCATGAACCGCTTCCGCTTCCGCCTGCAAAAATATATGAATCTCAAGCAGCAGCAGGAAGATCTGCAGCGCCCCGCGGTTGCCAGCGCTCGGGTCGCCTACGAAGAGGAAAAGAGGAAACTGGAGGCAGTCGACCAGGGGATCGCTGACCTGCTTAAGGATAACGCCGCTCTTCGCCAGAGGGGCCTGGATATCGAGTTGCTGCTGTCCGCGGAATCTTACTATGCATTCCTGATCAGCGTTCGTCAGGCACAGGCCGCTGCGGTGGAGAGCGCCGGGGTACGACTGGCGGAGGCCAGGGACATACTGCTGGCGTTTCAAAGGGACCGGAAGCTGCTACAGCGGCTCCGGGCCAAGCGTTGGCTGGGATATTACCAGGATTTCCTGGCTACTGAGCAAAAAAATCTTGATGAAATCGGAACTGTCAGGTCGGGTCAGCAGGGGAGGCGGCTCAGGCGAAGCATCTAAAAATAGTGGGGATCATTCTTCTCTGCCTGTTACTGGCCGGCGCCGGGGTGGCGGTGGCTTCAGTAGCCGGTTTGATCAACATCAAAGACATTCTGGGCAAGATGCCCCTGGCCAATTCTGCTGCCTCTCAAAATGCGGGCGGAACCGATGCGGCGGCCTATAACGCCCTGAAGCAGGAAAACAGCAGCCTGAAACAGCAGGTGGCCATGCTCCAGAAAGAGGTCGCCCTTAGTCAGGGGGGCCAGCCAGGCATGTCCATAACCACACTGGGCATTACCACTCTGGCGGGTGTGGTGCAGCAACAGGCCACTTTCAAGGACCTGGCCGGCTACTACGGCAGCATGAAACCGGCCGAAGCTGTGGCCATCCTCAACAACCTGGACCCCCAGATGACCGCCGGTATTTTACACGCCATGGACAAGGACCAGGCCGGCCAGATCCTGGCCGCTATGGACCCGGCACAGGCAGCCAGGGCGATCGGGCTCATTGCTGCGATCAGCAATGCCATCAATAATCAGGCAAACAACCTGGGAACGGGGGCAACACCTTGAGAAACAGGGTAAGAGCAGCAAGTGTTTGTGTGAACACCGCCCTCTTCTGGTTGCTATCTATTGGCCTGACCGGGTGCCTAGCCATTTTTGGCGGGTACCCGGCGGGCGCAGCCCCGCAGGATAATCTGCAACTGGGGGCGTCGTTACCATCCCCGAGTATCGGGGGCATCCTGCTGCGGCTGGTGCTCAGCCTGGTCATCGTGATCGGCCTGATGCTGGTGCTGGTCAAGCTGTTGCAGAAGAATAACCTGCTCTCCCGGCAGAGCGCCTGGGCAAAAATAGTCGACCAGGTGGCCATCGGGCCGAACAGGATGCTGGTTCTGGCCGAGATCTTCGGCAAAGTCTACGTGCTCGGCGTCACCGACCATAATATTACCACGCTGTTGGGTGAGAACGAGATCGATCTCTCAGAATTCAGGCAGGTGGTGGCGGATGCCGAGAGAAAAAGGGGGATCCCTTCATATTTCAATAAACCATTCTTACAGATATTGGAATCGAAGCTGCAGGATTTAAAAAGAAGTTATCCGGGCGCGGGGAAGGGTGGCCGGCCAAGGTGAGCATCAAAAAGAAGGGCGCGGTCACCATCGTCTCACTGGTGCTGGGAATCCTGCTCTACTGCGCTTTCTACGCCGGGTGGGCCAGGGCGGCATCCCCTCCCGTGCCTGGCATCAGCCTGAATCTGGGAACTTCCAACAGTCCTCAGGATGTTTCGCAGTCACTGCAGATCCTGTTAATGCTCACCGTGCTGTCGCTGGCCCCGGCCATCCTGATCATGATGACCTCCTTTATCAGGATCATTGTGGTGTTTTCGTTCTTGCGCAGTGCCCTGGCAACACAGCAGATGCCCCCGAACCAGGTACTTGTCGGGCTGGCGCTCTTTTTAACTTTCTTTATCATGGCGCCGACCTTCCAACAAGTAAACACCGTAGCCGTGCAGCCATACCTGCAGGGGCAGGTCACCCAGGCAGTGGCTTTCCAGCGCGGCATGGAGCCGTTGCGTGCATTCATGTTCAAGCAGACACGGCAAGAGGACCTGGCCTTGTTCATGTCCCTGTCCCAGTTGCCCAACCCCAATAACTATGTTGACATCCCGACCTACGTGGTAATTCCGGCCTTTGCCATCAGCGAGTTGAAAACCGCGTTCGAGATCGGATTTATACTCTTTGTGCCTTTCCTGATCATCGATATGGTGGTGGCCAGCACCTTGATGTCCATGGGCATGCTGATGCTGCCCCCGATGATGATCTCGCTGCCTTTTAAATTGCTCCTGTTTATTATGGTGGACGGATGGGCACTGTTGATCAAGTCATTGGTCCTAAGTTTTCATTAGGATGAAGTATCAACCCCGATCGGAGGATATAAAAGTGACAGAAGGGTATGTCGTCACCCTCGGCCAGAACGCTCTCTATACCGCTTTGCTGATCGCCGCTCCCCTGCTGGGCATTAGCCTGATCATCGGCCTTGTCGTCGGAATTTTTCAAGCCACGACCCAGCTACAGGACCAGACGCTGAGTTTTGTTCCCAAGATCATCGCCGTTCTAGTTGCTGTAGTCCTGTTAGCTCCATGGATGATGAAGATCATGGACTCTTTCACGCAGAACCTGTATCTGAGCATTCAATACCTTACTAGGTGAGGATCGCTGATATGCGGTGGGATCTCTTCCTGTACCAGGGGTTAACGCTCTATCTGCTCATTTGGGGCCGGACTGCCGGCTTTTTCATGACGGCCATCCCCTTCAGCGGGAACACTATCCCGGTCCAGATCAAAGTGTGGCTGGCTGCCCTACTGGCTTTTCTGGTGTTCATGGTCACCTACCAGGAGCCGATAGTGGTTTCCACAAACCTGTTCGGGTATGTTTTGCAGTTTGGCGGTGAGGTGCTGATCGGCTGCATGCTGGGTTTTATCACTCAGATTACCTTTGCCGTCTTCCAACTGGCGGGTCAGGTGATCGATATGCAGATCGGTTTTGGGATAGTCAATGTGATCGACCCGCAATCGGGCATTCAGGTCCCGTTGCTCGGTAATTTCCAATACCTGCTCGCCCTGCTGTGCTTTTTTGTGATCAACGGGCATCATGTTTTGTTGAGCGGTCTGGTAAGAAGCTATCAACTGCTGCCCATCGGCGGCGGTGCTTACATAAATAACAATGTCTGTGCCTTTATCTTCGATCTGGCGGGAGCGATGTTCGCTGATGCTTTCAAGTTGGCGCTTCCAGTTCTGGGCGCCCTGTTCATCGCCGACCTGGTGGTGGGCATTATAGCCAGGGCCGTGCCGCAGGTGAACGTTTTCATAGTCTCCATGCCGCTCAAGATCGGGCTTGGTCTGGGGTTGATGATGATCGTCATTCCGGCGCTGGTTTGGGCATTTGAGATGCAGTTCAATGCTCTCTTTCAGCATTACAGCGATCTGCTGCTGATCCTGAGGCGGTGATCTTAGCTGGCTAGCGAGGACCGCACCGAACAACCAACTCAAAAGCGGCGGGAGGAAACCCGTAAAAAGGGTATGGTGGCGCGCAGTGTGGAGCTGAACTCCGCCCTGATCCTGCTGGCCACCTTTTACTGCTTAAAACTTCTGGGGTTGTGGATCGGTGGCCGCTCGCTGGAGTTCACAACGCAGATCATGGAGATGATCGGGCAGCAGTGGGGAAGCAGTACCTTCAATCAACTGCTGATCCTATCGGCTGCAGCATTTGCCGAAATCGCTGTCCCGATCATGCTGGTAGCCATGACAGCCGGATGCGTCGCCAATCTCGTCCAAGTGGGCTTCATGTTCATACCGGAGCTGATCATGCCCAAACTGGAAAGAATCAACCCCCTCGAGGGTTTAAAAAGGATCATCTCCCGGCGGGCGCTGGTCGAGTTGCTGAAAGCGGTAATAAAAATCGGGGTGGCGGGCTATATCGCCTTTGGTGTCGTCAATTCCAGCGCTTACATTTTTCCACGCCTGATGGATATGGGATTGCCGGACACTATCGCCATCCTGGGCAATCTTGGCAGCACGATTGTCTTTCGGGTGGGGCTGTTCTTTTTGGTGCTGGCTGTGGCTGATTATGCTTTTCAGTACACAGAGCATATGAAAATGATGCGCATGACCAAACAGGAAGTAAAAGAGGAACTGCGACAGTTTGAGGGAGATCCTCAGATCAAGGGTAGAATACGCCAGCGCCAGCGGCAGTTTGCCATGCAGCGGATGATGCAGCAGGTGCCCAAGGCGGATGTCGTCATCACCAACCCGACGCACTATGCTGTTGCCCTCAAATACGAGGCCCGCAGGAACCGAGCGCCCGTCGTGCTGGCCAAAGGTGTTGACGAGTTGGCTCAGCGGATCAGGGATACTGCCAGGGAGCATGACGTGATCATTTACGAGGATCCCCTGCTGGCCCAGACCCTGTACAAGACGGTGGAGATCGGCCAGGCGATACCGGAGAGCCTCTATGAAGCGGTGGCCAACGTGCTGGCCTTCGTGTACAGATTGCGGCCCGGTTACTTTAAAAATAAGGGAAGGCGCTAACAAGCAATGCCAGAGATGTCTCCGACTCCGCCCCAGTTTCGTTACAATGATATAATAGTGGCCGTGGCCGTGATCCTGGTCGTGGTGATGATGATCATCCCGCTCCCGGCCGGCCTGCTCAGCATCTTGCTGATCTTCAACATCTCCCTGTCCCTGCTGGTGCTGTTGGTGGCGCTGTTCGTGCAAGAAACCCTGGAGTTTTCAGTATTTCCGACCCTGATCCTGGTGATGACGATCTTCCGGCTCTCGCTCAACATCTCCACCACCAGGCAGATCTTATTAAACGCCTATGCCGGTGAGGTGGTCCAGAAGTTTGGCGGCCTGGTCATCGGCGGAAACCCAGTGGTGGGATTTATCATCTTTTTGATCCTGGTGGTGATCCAGTTCGTCGTCATCACCAAGGGTGCCGAACGGGTTTCCGAGGTGGCGGCCCGGTTCACCCTGGACGCCATGCCCGGCAAGCAGATGAGCATTGATGCCGACCTGAACGCCGGACTGATCGCCGAACAGGAGGCCAAGCTGAGGCGGGCGAAAATACAGCAGGAGGCCGATTTCTACGGGTCTATGGACGGCGCCAGCAAGTTCGTGCGGGGAGATTCCATCGCCGCCCTGATCATTTTGGTGATCAACGTGCTGGGCGGCTTCATCATCGGTATTGCCCAGAAGAACATGGGCTTATCATCCGCCCTGCAGACGTACACCCTTTTAACCGTGGGCGACGGGTTGGTGACCCAGATCCCGGCCCTGCTGATCTCTACGGCGGCAGGCATCATCGTCACCAGGACCGGAAGCGGCGGCAGCTTCGGGGTTGACCTGACCAGGCAGCTGTTCGGCTTACCAAAGGCGCTCGGTATAGCCAGCGGCATCCTGATCCTGCTGGCGCTGCTGGGCATGCCCCCGTTTCCTGTCATCCTGATGTCGGCTCTCCTGGGCGGCCTCGCCTACACCCTGAATCGCTCCTCCAAACAGTCGCAGCGGCAGGAGACAGAATCTGCCCGCAGCCGGGAACTGGATGAGATGAAAAAACCGGAACACGTGCTGGCTCTTGTCCAGGTGGATACCCTGGAGATCGAACTGGGGTACAGCCTGATCCCGCTGGTGGATGCCAAGAGGGGAGGAGACCTGCTGGACCGGGTCCTGATGGTCAGAAAGCAGTGCGCCCTGGACCTCGGGTTCATCATCCCTCCGGTGCGCCTGCGCGACAACATGCAGTTGGAAAACAGCTCCTACTCAATCAAGATCAGGGGTTCGGTGGTTGGCAAGGGGATCATCATGATGGAACACTGCCTGGCGATAGGCCCTGATGTCAAATCGCAGTTTAAGGGGATCGAAACAACGGAGCCCACCTTCGGGTTGCCGGCACTGTGGATCTCCGATAGCATCAAAGATGAGGTGGAGGTGGCGGGCTTTACGGTGGTCGAGCCCTCAGCCGTGATCGCCACCCATCTCACCGAGATCGTAAAAAAACATGCCTATGAGATCATCAGCAGACAGGATGTCCAGAGCCTGCTCGATTTTGTCAAGAAAACCAACAGCGCTGTCGTCAGCGAACTGGTGCCGGAACTGTTGAGCCTGGGAGAAGCCCAGAAGGTGCTGTCCAATCTGCTGCGAGAGCGCGTACCTATTCGCGATCTGATAACCATCCTGGAGGCCCTGGCCAACTCCGCCCGCCACACCAAGGATACCGCCCTGCTCACGGAGTACGTGCGGCAGGCTCTGGGCCGGCAGATCACCGGGGGCCTGCTGGAGGCGGACCAGAAACTCTATGTGCTGACCTTCGAGCCAGGCCTGGAGCAGTCTCTGAAAGAAAGCCTGCCCCAGAATGAACAGGGGCATCTGGCGCTGGACCCGCAGCGGGCTCAGCAGATTATGGAACACCTGCGCCTGGCCGTAGAAAATGCGGTCCGGTCCGGGCACCAGCCGCTGTTGTTGTGTGCCCCGGGGCTGAGATTCTATTTTAAGCGCCTGTCCGAGAAAGTATTGCCAGCCCTGACTGTGATCTCCTATAATGAAATGCAACCGGATACTCCTGTGGAGTCGTTGGGGATGGTGGGCGTCAATTAAACCCTGGAGGCAGCCGATGTGACCGAGTTATCAGCAAAAAGCGACGATTGCTCTCTGTTGTGGGAGAAGTTGAGCAGAGAGAAGGACAAGGAAGCCCGGGATCAGCTGATCCTGGCCTATGTCTCCCTGGTTAAATACATCGCCGGCAGGCTGGCGATCTTTTTTCAGGGCTACTATGATATGGATGACCTGATCAGCGCCGGGATCCCCGGGCTGATCAATGCCGTCGACAGGTACAGCCCCGATAAGGGGGCCAAGTTTGAGACCTTTGCCACCATCAAAATTCGCGGCGCCATTCTGGATTGGGTCAGGTCTTTCAGTTGGGTGCCGCGGTCAGTCTATTCAGAGGCGCGGAAAGTGGAAGAGGCGATCGCTCAGTTGGAGCAAGAACTGGGGAGAACTCCCGACGAGGCTGAAGTGGCCGGGTTCCTGGGTCTGCCGGTAGAGCAATACGATCATTTGCTGGAAAGGATAGCGCCGGTGACCCTGCTGGCCCTGGATGACCCCAGGCACCAGGAAATTAGTTTTTTAGATCAGAGTGATCAGGCCAAGGGTACCGATGCGGTGGTCGAGCAGCTTGCTCTCGAGGAGATGAAGCAGGAGTTGGCTGCCGGTATCTCCAGGCTGCCAGAGAAGGAACAACTGGTCATATCCCTGTACTACTATAGCGGCCTGACCCTGAAAGAGATCGGAAAGGTCTTGCACGTGACCGAATCCCGGGTATCGCAACTGCACACCAAAGCGGTATTGAGGCTCAGGAAATATTTCAAGCTGCATCTCCCGGAGGCTGTTGGTTCATGATCGCGATCGATAAAACTTGACAACGGACGATATCAAGTTTTATCTAAGAGTGACGATATACAATTAGGGGTGAACGAGATGGAAGTGATCATACCACCGAGCAACGCCACAGCAGTCTCTAAAGCATATAAAACTGTCGTGAAAAAAACCAACCAGGCAGGAGGCGGCCAGTCTACAGTCGCAGATGCTGCCGACAGCGTGGCCCTGTCTTCGGATGCCAAGGCTGCGTTGGAGATTACCAAGGCGGCGGCAGCCAAGGCCCGTACGCTTCCGGAGACCAGAGACAAACTGGTCGAGTCTCTCCAAGAGGAGATCCAGAACGAACAATACCAGCCTGATCATTTGCAGACAGCTGCCAACATGCTGTCAGACCTGATCACCGGGGAGCAACGGTAATACCATGAGCGGCAACCGTGCTAACCTACTCGCTGTTTTAAAAGAACAGTCTGATGCCGTCAATCTGCTTATCGAGCTCGGGCTGGCTGAGATTGATGCCTTTAAAAAGGATGATATCCCGAGCCTGATCTCCATCACGGAGAGGCAGCGGGATGCTGTGGACAGGACGCAGCGCCTGGAGCAGTGGAAAGTGGTTTTATTGAGGGAGATCGGGTCTCAACAGGTGGTAGATAATATCAGCCAATGCCAAGTTCTGGAGTCCATAACCGATTTCAGCCAGGAGATAGAAGCGGAGACCAGGCATCTGGGCGAACTTGTCAAGAGACTCAAGGAGATCAATGAAACCAATCGTTTGCTGGCAAGCATGTCCATGGGCTTCGTCAAGACGATCCAGAGAGCGCTGGGAATGGCGACCGGGAGTTACGATGCCAGGGGGATGCTATCCGGGCCTCCGGTATGTGTAGGGAGACTCGACGCTTCGGTATAAGTGGAGGTGCGACCTTGTCCGATCTAGGTTTATCAATTGCGGTGAGCGGGCTTCTCGCCCAGAAGCAGAGCATCGATGTCATCAGCCAGAACATCGCCAACGCCAGCACTGACGGCTATAGCAGACAGAGGGTGGAGTTGGAGACCAAGAACCCGTGGCCAAGCCCCTCCGTGCAGATGGCGTCCGGCCCCGGCCAGTTCGGTACCGGGGTGGAGGTAGAGGCTATCAGCCGTACCCGTGACCTGTTTCTGGATCAGCAGATCAGGCAGCAGAACGGCCTGCAGGGGGAGTGGCAGCAGCGCAGCGATGCCCTGAGCCAGGTAGAGACCGTCTTCACGGAGCCCTCCACTACCGGACTGAGTTCGGTCATGAGTAGTTTCTGGTCCGCCTGGAACCAGCTTAGCGAGACTGCTGACAGTTCACCGGTGCGAGCCACCGTGGCAGCGTCTGCCACCACCCTGGCAGACACCTTGAGGAGCACTTACGGGCAGTTGCAGACGCTGCAGGGCAACTTGAATGATCAGATCGGTATCAAAGTGAGCCACGTAAACGACGACCTTACCCAGATCGGTGCTTTGAACAAGCAGATTCAGATTATCAGTATCTCCGGATTAACTCCCAACGACCTGATGGACCGGCGGGATGCCCTTTTGAAAGACCTCAGCCAGACGGTTAACATTCAGACAACGATGCAAAAGGACAACACTGTAACGGTTGCGGTGGGCAACGCTACCGTGGTGAGCGGCCCGGATGTCACCAAACTGCAGCTGGTGACGGACAGCAAGGGCAACAACCAGGTAGGACTTGAGCTGGGGAGCAACAGCAATATTATCTCCTGGGCCGACCTGAGCGGCGAGTTGCAGGGCCTGGCTTATGCCCGGGATAATGATGTGGGCGGGTATATGACCGGCCTGGACCAACTGGCGACTAGCCTGGCCAATCAGGTCAACACCCAGCACATGCAGGGGTATGGGCTTAACGGAGAGACCGGCATCCCCTTTTTTGTGGGAAGCGATAATGCAGTTGCTCCCCCTGCCACTGCCAGCCAGGTCACCAGCGCTGGATCCATCTACGTCAATCCCTACATTACCGCCAACACGGACCGGATCGGGGCCGCCACTGGCCTGACCCAATCAACCACCACCACGCAAGGCGTTGCTTCGAGTACTGCTCAAGTGGAGACGCTGACAGTGGGCAGCGGAGCAACAGCGAGCGGGACCCTCAAGGTCGTGTTAACGGCGGCGGGAATGGGCAATTCTCCTAAAACACTCTCGGTGGCTGTGGCAGCCGGCGACAGCGCCTCGGCAATCGCCGGCAAGATCCAGACTGCCCTGAACAGTGACAGTGATATTCAGGGTTTTTTTACCGTCGGGGGCACTAACGCCGACGTGACCTTGACTGCGAAAACCGCCTCCGCCAATGATGACACCATGAAGCTGGCTGTCTATGGCAACAACATCGCCTCCGGTGACAACGGCAACGCCCTGCTGATCTCCCAGTTAAAGGATCAGCAGACAACCTTTAAAGATGGCACGGGTACGGTCATATCCACGGCTACTACCGATAGTTTCTTTAACAGCATGATCTCTAAGCTGGGAGTAGACTCCAGCCAGGCCAAGAACATGGTAACAAACCAGAAGGCCCTGGTGGCACAGCTCCAAAATAAAGCAGATTCAGTTTCCGGGGTCTCCCTGGATGAGGAGATGGCCAGCCTGACTCAGTACCAGACAGCTTACGAGGCTTCGGCCAAGCTGATCAATGTGATCGACGCGATGATGGCCACCGTCATCAACATGGTGCCGGCGCAATGATGACCACCGTCATCGAGGCGAGAAGGGAGTAGGAGTATGCGTATCACCAACCATATGCTGATGACAAACACTCTCAACAACCTGCAGAACAACCTGGCCAGCCTGCAGAATGCGCAAAACCAGATGTCTTCAGGCAAGACTGTGAGCGAGCCTTCGGACAATCCGGTGGCCACCAGCCGGATCATGACCCTGAATTCCAGCCTGGCGGCCCAGGATCGCTATAACAGCAACATCGGAGATGCTGAGAATTTTCTAAGCATCTCGGACACGGCACTGGGTAGTCTCTCAAGCTCCCTGCAGAACATCAGGAACCTGATGCTTCAGGGAGGCACTGATACAACTACTGCCGACGACAGGGCTGCTATCGGGGAGCAGGTCGACCAGATCATCAGCCAGATGGTAGAGGACGGCAACAGCATGAACGGCAGCCAGTACATGTTCGGGGGGTACAGCACCTCGTCCCAGCCGCTGACCAGGAATGGTGATGCCATCACCTACAACGGGGATGGCGGGCAGATCGATTACCCACTTGCTCAGGGTGTTCAGATGAGCGTCAATACCGATGGCAACAGCCTCTTCCAGGTTAGCGCCAGCGCGGCTTCCTCAGGGCCAGGCAACTCCGACCTGTTCAATACCCTGATCGAGATCAAGAACGATTTGAAGAGCAACACCAACGTCTCGGATCTGACGGGGACTTTGCTGACCAAGCTTGATGATATCAGCAGCCAGGTGCTCTCTCTGCGATCTGTCGTCGGGGCCAAGACCAACCGTCTCGATGCAGCCAAGAGCAGGAACGAGACCGACAAGACAGCGATGACCACTGTCCTATCCAGCTTGCAGGATGTCGACGTTGCCCAGGCCTCCGTAGAGTATAGCGAGAAGTCCTATGTCTACCAGGCTGCCCTGGCCACCGCTGCCAAGGTGTTGACTCCCTCCCTGGTGGATTACCTGAAGTAATCTCCGTGCTACAAACTACAAAAGCAGCGCGCCAGGCGCTTAGGCGCCCCACCTATTCATTCTGTCCGGCCCATTATCAGTCCCGGCCGCCTGTTGGCGCGCCCCTGTGCGGTTTCGCAGGTTAGCGGTGGTCTCACCGGCTATAAAAGCAGCGATGGGGATATCCTGCAAAAAAACAGGGTCTTGCATTGGTGATGAATGGCAGGAATTCGGGTTTATAAATGAAAATATATAATGGAAGCACTAGCATTTTCGGAGGGAGCATCAGGAGATGAAAATGCCCGTATCGCACCTCGTCTCTGGTATGAGACTCCTGAGGCCGGTTTATGGGCTGAGAGGGCAGCTACTTTTGAATAGAGGAGTAGAACTGACTTCTTCATACATCGAAGCCTTGCAGAAGCATAGAGTGCTGGCTGTCTCCATCGAAAGCATGCCGGATCTGGATGACATTGTGGCGGAGAACACGCTTGAGGAAAGAATTCGAGCCCAGGCGATGGTGTCCATCAAAAAATGGACGGAGTCCCGCAAGCGAAGCGTGGGGTTCTCCAGTGTGGTAGATACCGTGGGCTCCATTATCAGCGAGATTCTTTCCGGAAAGACGCCTTCCGGTGGGCTGGCGGAAATATCCGCGGCTGATGTCTACACCTTCGCCCATTCAGTGGACGTTTGCGCCTTCGCCGTATTCCTGGGCGTCAATTACGGTTATAAGAAGAACGCCTTGTTAAGGCTGGGTATTGGCAGCATCTTGCATGACCTGGGAAAGGTAAAAATCAATCCCGATATTCTAAATAAAACATCGTTCCTGACTGAGGAAGAGTACGAAGAGATCAAACATCACCCGGCCATGGGCTATGACATGCTCCTGAATGACGCCTCCCGTCATCTTAGCGACAGTTCGTTGGAAATAGTCTTGGGACACCACGAGCGGCATAATGGCAAGGGATATCCCCGGGGCCTCGCTGGCGACGAGATCGGCGACATGGTGGCCATCTGCGCCATTTCGGACGTCTATAACGCCATGACCACAGACCGGGTATACCGCAAGGCCCTGCCCGTCAATGAGGTTTACGAGATGATCACGGGCTTGGGCGATATCAACTTTAAACATGAACTGATCAAGCTGCTGCAGTCGAGCGTCTATCCCTATCCGGTAGAGACTCTGGTAATGTTGAGCACGGGCCAGACCGGACTGGTCACGGCTAACAACCGCAATCTGCCTTTGCGACCCATCGTCGCCATCCTCGACACGTCTGAGAAAATTGACCTGAGCAAGGAACTGTCGGTGGTCATCGAGCGGACATTGACAGCCGACGAAGCCGCCAGCGTCATTATCAAAGGCGCCCTGGCAAAAGACCGGCATAGTTCTGTGATTCCAGTCTCCGGCTGGAAAAATATTAGCGGATAATTAGGGGGTCGATATTTAGGCTGTCAGATCGTAGGGTAGGCCGCGGCTTGATCACCGCTTGGTGTCGATGAAGGCCCCGGTATTGGTAGGCTGGCGGGTCCGGTAGGTGTGGCTGGCCACCCTGGTCTGCCGCACCTGGTCGATCTCCTGCGCCAGAGTCCTCAGCCGCGCTTGCATGGCCTGCTTGATCCGTTCGTTAGCCTCGGTAAGGCGCTGCAGGGTTGCGCCGACCTCTTCCCGGATCACTGTCATTTCAGCGGTCTGGCTGCCCGGAGTCGGCTGCGCCGCCCAGGAGACGATTCCATGCCGCTCCTTCAGGGCATCCAGCCGGTCGGACAACTGTTGGCGCTCCTGAAGCAATGGCGCTATCTTGCCGGTTTCATTGCCTACCACCAGCGCTTCGATCTCACCGGTAAGCTCGTCCCAGCGTTTTAGCAGATTCCTGGCCTCAGACCATATTTCCCGTTCAACGTTCTCCGGCATCTTCATCACCCGGCAGGAGTCTGCCTCGCTGCGGTTGCCCAGGCAGCCCGCAGTTCTTCTACTATATTCAATACTTCTTCAATGATCTCCGGTTCTTTCTTGATGTTGGCCGTGATCAGGCGCCGCCGCAGATAGTCGTAGAGCCGATAGATGTCCAGGGAGATCTCATACTCCATCTTCAGCGTGCTCATCAGCTCGGTGATGATATTCTGCCCCTTCACCAGCCAGCCGTGGGCGCTGGCGGGATCTTTCTGTTCCAACGCCCGCCTGGCCTGCTTCAGATCGAGCGCCAGCCCGTCATAGAGCATGAGCAGCAGTTTCTCCGGTCTGGCAGTGGCGATAGCGGTGGTGCGATACTGGTTATAAGCATTCTCCAATTCTGGTGACACATGATCACTCCATTCAGATAATCACTAAACTCGCTTATTGACCAGAATTCCTGCCGTCTGCTGGAGATTGGCTGCCAGGTTAAGAAGCTCCTGGGGCGGGATCTGCCTGATCACTTCGTTGGTAACCGGATTGATCACTTTTACTACCAGTTCTTTGGATCCCTTGTCGATGCTGAAGCTGAGCTGGAAGTTGACATCGGCCCCACCCTGCTTCAGCAGATCGACAAGCGAGCTTTCCGATGGCTGCTGCGGGCTTGTCTCAACCTGCCCTTTGGCCTTAACGTTCCCGGCAACGGTGGCTATTGTCCTATCGCCGGTAATGTTTACTGGTGTTTGGGTGATAAGCGCCACATTACCTTCAATTTGCATCGCTTCTCCTCCTCTCCTAGGAAATTTTATTTCGAGGTGCTGCTGCCAAACATCTGTGACAGCCAGGCGCCCTGGGAATTCAGCTGGGATATGGCTTGTTCCATGGCCGTGAACTGGTTGTAGTAGCGCGTCTCCAGGGCCTGCAACTGAGTGTCCGTGTCAGAGATCTGCGTGTTAATGCCCTTCATAGACTGCCCCATATAGCTGGTGTCGACGAGATCGCTGGAGGAGCCAGCCTTGCTGGTGATCTGCGATATGGAGCTGCCCAGGGCATTGTAGAGGCGCACCGACAGCCCCTGCTGGCTGCTGTCGGTGATCTGAGCGCCTGAGGTGTTGGCGCTCTTCGTGAAGAGATCTATCACTGCCTGCGGGTTGGACTGCAGCGCCTCCCGCAGCTTGTTCTCGTCCAGGGTGAGCTTGCCGTTATCTGTGTAGCTGCCCGTGGTGATGCCGATCACATCCATCTGGTTGGCCGTGGTGGTCACCTGCTGCGATCCGACGGTGACAGTCACCTGCCCGGTCAGTCCGCTCACTGGGGAGGCCATGGCGTTGCGCATGGCGTAGACGGCGCTATTCAAGAGGCTGTCGTTATTGAGCAGGCCGCTCTTGGCCTTGGCATTCCACTCGTCGATCTGGGTGCTGGTCAGCTTCCCGGTAGACAGCTGCGCATCGGTCAGGGGCTGGTAATTCGAATAGCGCGTCTCGGTCAGCTTCCCGTTGATGTCGGCCAGGGTGCTGTTGTACTGGGTGATGAAATCCTTGATGGTGCTCACTATCGCATCGACATCGTTGCTCACGGTGACTGTGGTGATGCCCCCCGTCGTCCCTTTGAGGTTATAGGTGACGCCGTTCACCTGGATCTGGTTGCTGTTAAAGGAGTAGGATGTGCCGTCGATCTTCACCTGGGCGTCGGTGCCACTGACCGTTTGCGTGGTATTGCTGGAGCCGAACAACTGCTGCATCAGGTTACCGCTCTCGTCGGTATAGCTGACGCTGTTGCTCTGCCCCGGTTTGGTGGAAGAGAGGTAGAAGCGCTTGAGGCTGTCGTCCCAGGAAGCCTTGAGGTTGAGGCTGCTGCTGTTGATCTGATTGATCAGGTCGTTCAACGACTGTGTGCCAGGATTGATGGTGAACTCCTGGGTTGTGGCGCCGTCTCCGATTAATAACTTAACGTTACCGTCAGACCCGGTAGTCAGTCCAGTCAGCATGGCATTCAGATTGCCGGTATAGGTGCCATTGGTGGCTATCGGCGCCGCGGAAGTCATCACCTCCGCCGTGGCCAGATTGGTTACCTCGATGGTGTGGGTCAGGTTCAAGGCGTCGATACCGGCACTGGCAGTGACTGCCGTGCTGGAGGAGTCCACCTGCTTACCCATGAATGACCCCTGCAGCTTCATATTGAAGACAGTATTTTGCAGGTTGTTGAGATCGGTGTTGACGGTGCGGTAGGCATCCTGCTGCCACTCCAGGACCTGCAGGTTCTGCTTGAGGGCGTCCTCCGGGGCGCGCGCCGCGGTCATCAGGTTCGCGACTATCTTATCGATATCCATTCCCGAGGCCAGCCCGGAAATCCGGTTAAAGGTGTTCGAGTCGATACTCGAGGAACTAGTCGTCGATGAACTTAACGAGGAGATACTGGACATTTCTTGCATTCACCTCTGTTGTTCCATCTTATCTGAAAAAAACCGCTCATAGTAGTTATCGTCACGGGCGGGATGAACTTTAGCGGAAAAAGAAAAGAGGCCACGGATCTCCGCAGCCCCCTGTGTGGAAAAGTTTACTTGAGCAACGTGAGCACCGACTGCGGTGCCTGGTTGGCCTGGGCCAGCATGGCCGTGGCTGCCTGGGTAAGAATGTTGTCCTTGGTGTATTCAGACATCTCCTTGGCCATGTCCACGTCGACGATCCGTGAATTGGCGGATGTTAGGTTTTGGGATGAGGTGCTCAGGTTGTTGATGGTGTGCTGCAGCCTGTTCTGTAAGGCGCCTAGTGTGGCACGCTCTGCCGATACGGTATTGATGGCCGTGTCGATGGTAGTGATGGCAGTGCTGGCATTGGCCTGCGTGGTGACATCGATCCCGCCGAGAGCCAAGGCATCGGCGGTCTTGGCGCCGTTGGCGAATGTTGCCGTCGCAGCGATATTGTTGGCAACAGTGACGGTAGTGACACCGAATGTTGCCGCAGTCGTGGCAGCAGAGTTCTTGGTCAGTGTCAGCCCGTTAAAACCGGCGGCAAAGACCACGCTCGTGGCATTGGTGGCTACGTTGACGGTCTCATTTGTACCACCGTTAGTAGCCGTTACGGCGATGGCCGCATCTGCGCCAGTCGTGCCAGCATGCATTGTCGTGGCGCCTGGGATAAGTGTGAGGTGCACAAGGGGGGCAGATGCAACCGCTGTCCAGTTGGAAACATCGACACCATTGACCGAGCCCAGGCCTCTAATCGCCGCCTGAATGTTGGCCGTAGTGTTGTTTGCATCTGTGGTGCCGACTGCAAGAGTGATAATATTGCCGCCAGCAGTGGCAGTCGGAGAAGCACTGCCACCGACTGTCAAGTTGATGGAGATAGCGTTGGCGCTGGCGCCGTTTGCCGCTACTGCGGTCACTGTCAGAGTATTAGCACTACCGTCTGCAACGATCGCGCCGGTGGAAGCCGCCACCGCAGCCACGTTTGCAGCAGTTATTGCTGCGGCGCCGGTGGGGACAGTATTGGAAGCACCGATTGAGGCACCGGTAACTGCAGTCCCAGTGGTGCCCACGACAGCAGTCTTAACATCTCTTGCCACCCCAAGGGTTTTAGCGTCCATAGCATCGATCGAGATCGACAAGCTCTGGTTGGTGTTGGCGCCGATCTGGAAACTGTCTTGACCAATAGCTCCGGTTTTGACGCCACCGTTCAATAGCTTCTGGGTGTTGAACTCGGTGGTGTTGGAGATGCGGGTGATTTCTGTGGCTAGCTGGTCAACTTCAGACTGAATATTGGTGCGGTCAGCAGCAGTGTTGGTATCGTTTGAAGACTGGACAGCAAGCTCCCGCATCCTCTGCAGGATGCTCTGGGTCTCGTTCAGGGCGCCCTCAGCCGTCTGAATGAGAGAGATGCCATCCTGGGAGTTTCTAGTCGCCTGGTCAAGGCCACTGATCTGCCCCTGCATCTTCTGGCTGATGGCCAGCCCGGCAGCGTCGTCGGCGGCCGAGTTGATGCGCTGGCCGGAGGACAGCTTTGCCAGGGCGCTGTTCATCGACGTGGTGTTGTTGTTCAGGGCGTTGAAGGTGTTGAGGGCGGCAATGTTGTGGTTGATGATCATACAGTTAACCTCCTTGTTAATTTTTTGTGAGACTTTGTCCTGTTTTTATATCAAGCAGCCGCCTACCCGGGATAATTGGCTGCCTAATACCTGATAGGAAATCGTCGTGATATGCTCTTCTCTTCTTATTATCGTTTGACGAATTGGAGACTTTAGTGCATACCATAAAAAATGTTGCTGATGCAGGCGAATTAAAGGTAGCTGAACATTATAAACAGGACATAAGACCTATACAGAGGAGTTATCCATAGGCAAGATCCCTCCACTTAAAGAGCGCATTTTCACTAAAGCTAACTGCCGGGTGCTGATTCTGCTCCGCCGTCAGTACCAGAAAAAAATGCCTGCGCCGTTATTCGGCGCAGGCATTTGTTGCTACGAACCGGGCTACCGGATCATGCTGACTAGGTCCGACAGCATCGTATCGGAGGTGGTGATCACCTTGGAGTTGGCCTCGAAGCCTCGCTGGGCAGTGATCATGTCGGTAAACTCGGTGGACAGGTCGACGTTGGACGCCTCCAGGGAACCGGGCTTGATGCTGCCATAGCCGGACTTGCCGGCATAGCCGGTCTGGGGGGCCCCCGAGTTGTTGGATTCGGAGAACATGGTGTCGCCCTCTTTCTGCAAACCGGAGGGGTTGGCGAAGTTGGTCAGGGCCACCTGGGCCAGGGCCTGGGAGACGCCGTTGGAGTATACCCCGTTGATGGTGCCGCTGGTGTCGAAGGTGATGCTGCTCAGGGCGCCTGCCGTGTAACCATCCTGGCTCTGCGCCAGGGCGCTGGTGTCGGCGGCATTCTGGGTCATGGTGCTGAAATCGGGGGTGATGGCGACCAGATTGGCGCCGTTGCCCGGGTCGAAGGAGATGGTGGTATCTCCCGCAGCCGATTGAAAGTGGCCGGTGGCATCGAAAGTCACTGTGCCGCTGCCTGTCCCTGGACTTGGCGTGATCGTGCCACCGCTGCTGTTGGTGATATTGCTTTGCCAGCCCCAGGTGTTGTTGCCGGTCCTGGTGAAAGTGGTCGTGACGGTATAGGGGTCCCCTTTGGAATCATAGACGGTCTGCGGCACCGAGGTTGATGATGCGGCAGTGAAGCTGACCGAAGGATCGGTGATGGCCACACCAGCCGGTCCAGCAGCAGTAAAGTGATCAATCGTGGTGGTGAGCGCAGGTGGAGAGACGGTGTAGGTATCAGTACCGACAACAACGGTTGTCGATCCTGTTGCAGCTGTAACTTTCCCGGCATTATCCACAGTTATTGTTCCAGTGCCATTGGTTACCGTGCCATTCGTGGAAGTTATGGAATAGTTCCAGGTGTTGAAGGCATTGCTGGGAGTCAGGGTCAATGTCAGGGAAGCGTCATGTCCAGCAGTATCCGAAACAGCGAAGGTCGAAACAAGAGGGCTGACTGTGCCATCGGTGGTTGAGCTGAGGTTGCCTGCCAGAGAGGATTTAGTTGTTGCATTGGCATTGGTGGTGGCCCCCAGGATGGGCACAACGATATCGCCCGGTTTGGTGTTGTTGGGGTCCGGAAGCACGCCGCCGGTTGCTGTCCAACCCTGGACTTTCATCCCGTTGGCGCTGGCCAGGGTGCCGTTGCTGTCGAAACTGAAATTGCCGGTCCTGGTGTAATAATCCTGATTTCCGTTGGCCAGACAGAAGAAACCGTCGCCGTCGATGCCCAGGTCAGTGTTCTTATCGGTGCTCTGCAGGGTATTGCCGCTCATGATGGTGTCGATGCTGCTGACGCTGACCCCGGGGCCGATCTGCATCGGGTTGGTGCCGCCGATGGTTGTTGACGGACGGCTGGCGCTCTGCATGGTCTGGTAGAGCATGTCTTCGAAGGAAACCCGGCTCTTCTTGAAGCCGGAGGTGTTGATGTTGGCGATGTTGTCGCCGATCACGTCGATCCACTCCTGATGGGCCTTGAGCCCGGAAACGGCGGAGGAAAGGGAACGCATCATAAGACATAACCTCCTTTGTGAGAGTGGTTTACGCTGTCGCTGCTGTAAACCTGAGCCCCCTCCGAGAGGTCCGGCTCATTTCTCTCCTGATTTTATTTGTTTGAGATCAGGCAATGACCGCGCTGTCGATGTTGGTGAACACATTGCCCTTGATACTCGGGCCGTCGATGGCCGTGATCACCGTGCGGTTCTTGACGCTGACCACCAATGCCAGGTCATCCACCAGGATCAGCGAGTCCCTCGCCCCTTTTGCTGTCGCCTTCTCCACGGCGTCTGTGATCCGTCCCATCCGGTCTGCCGTGATGTTGATCGACCTTTTGGCGATCATCTCGCTGGCGTGACGGGAAAACTTGAGCGTTTTCTGCGCCAGGATCTCCTCGAATGAGGTGGCCGGCGCCTTGGCCTCGCTGTTGCTGCCCGTGCTGCCCGGCGGTCCTACCGGTTGTATCGGCTGTGGCATGAAGATATTGTCCACCATCTAGCTCGCCTCCGAGTCTGCAAGAGAAGCGCTGCTGATCCAGGATGCGGGGATCTCAGTCCCATTTACCGTAAAATAGATCTCCTTGTCTTTAACTTGGTAGCCCTGGACCTTGCCACTATAAGTGGTGTTCGTATCCGGATCCGTCGCTTCCACATTCTTGCCCAGCATATTGACAGCGAACAGGAGAGAGTTGTTGTCTGCGCTGTTTTGCTGGAGCGTGACCAGCGAGCCCATACTGCTGTTCAGGTTGGTTAACTGGTCGAGGGAGCTGAACTGGGCCAGTTGAGCCATATATGTGGCGTTGTCTACCGGCGACATAGGATCTTGGTTCTTGATTTGCGCTACCAGCAACTTTAAGAAATCATCCTCTCCCATCTGACCGGAGGCTGTTGTAGCTGTATTCTGGCTGCTGGTCGCGGTTGTTGCGGAGATATTATTGACCGACATGGTTTTCACCTCCTTGCCGTGTAGTTTTTTAGCCTTGGATTTAGATTATGCAGTTTAGCGCTCCTGTTCCGGTCCATTGATAGGACTGTGGCGTTTGAGGCTCATCGATGCCGGCGCCACCGTCATACCCGGCAGCAAACTGCAATGGAGACTGGCCGGTCTGCTGCTGGGACTGGTCAGATGCGCCCTGGGAGTTGCCTTGGCCTGCGTTGCAAGAAACACTCAGGTGTTGCCAGGAGACTCCCTGGTCGTTGAGTGCCTGTCTGAGTTCCGGCAGCCGCGCGGCGATCAGGTTGGCCGTTGCCTGGTTTTGAGCAACGAAGCGAGCGTTGACAATGCCGTGTTCCACCTCCACGACGAGCTTGAGGTCGCCCAGGAACTCCGGTTTGAGTTGGATGCTCATCGAGGGGTTGGCGCCTTTCAGTACCAACTGCGCATTGTCGACAATCTGGCCGATCACCTTGCTGGCCAATGTGCCGTCTCCTGCTGCTCCTGCAGTGGATACCACTGCCCCGGCCGGTGAGAAGGTATGCTGTGCCAGGATGGGCTGTACCGAAAAAATAGTGGCTGCCTGATCGCTCGTCCGTGTTGCCTGCGGATCTCCCTGCGGCGCTTTGGCTACGACCGTTTTTTCCAGCGTGAAGAGCGAGGATGTTTGGGCCTGCGCTTTTTGAAATAACTGTCCGGTAGCGCCAGGCGTTTGTCTTGCCTGCGCCGGTGCTCCTAAAGCAAAAAGCTGACTGGCATCTCCTGGCGTCGGGCTGGTTCCTGGCCCATCTGAGCTTGTTGTCGTCATGAGATCGGGTTGTTTTAGAACCGGTTCGGGGGTTTTTGCGAACACGTTCGTGGGCATATTGCCGGTGGCGATATTCGTTGTTCCTGGAAAAAGGGTTGTGTCTGGCGCTGCTTTGTCTCCCGTCCCGGACGCTTCGATCAATCCCTGCGCTAGTGGAACAGCGCTTGCAAAGCTTTGCAGGAGCTTGACCAGGGCACAGGGGGCGCCGGTTAAGGAAACCGTATCCCCGGTGCTGGCTCCGGTGCTGGCTGACAGCAGGGCCGTAGCATTCTCCGGCGATTGGCCGAGCAACTGCTGCAACAGCGCCGTCAATAAAGCTTGTGCAGCAGTATTGTCTGTCGGATCGCTTTTTTTCTCCGGTTGGGCGTCGGATATTTTCGCCTGGTTGTCAGCTGGTGCTGATGCGCTTTTGGCGAATTGAGACAAGAGCTTCGAGAATGTACCCTGGGAGCCGCTCTTTCCGCCGGTATTACCAGGGACTTGCTCTCGATTGGAGATTCCCGTCGCCAAGAGTAGTGCCGTTTCCAAATAATCACCTCCTTTCTATGTTTTGTTATTGTTACAAAATGATAATTCGTTTTTTAGTCCGGAAACTCCTTTTTGTTATATTATTTTTACAACTTTTTTCAGCAAAAAAATGCCGTGTGCTCTGAACTGATTAGTGGCTTCTCTTTGGTCAAAGGCATATTGCGTGAAGGAGAGCGCCGGCAATCGCTGCTCGCTGCTTACTAGGACCAAGGTATGATCAGGCAGATCGGTCAGTGAGGTCTGTGGTATAGAGACAAGGAAAAACGGCAATGGCGGCGAACAAGAGATTAAAACACCCAGAACGCAGGCTGGCTCTGAAGGGCGATGAACAGCAGGGAGTGTTCGTACTGATGGCAGGAATCCTCGGCATCACAGCTAATACAAACACACCACTGGCTTTCCCCGAACGATTGGTGCTCACTGTTTTAAGCGTCCGGGGCAACACAGCCATTGTATCAGCCAATAACAAGACGTTCGAGGTGCAATCAGAGATCCCCCTCAGGCCCGGGCAGGTCCTTAACGTCAGACCGGAGCAGGGCTTGCAGGGGGAGATCAGGCTGCGTGTGATCGGAGAGGCGCCGGGTACGGATGCCAGTGGGGTGCAACCTGGAACAGGAGCGGCCAGGCAGCTCGATCTGGTGACCGCCTTCCGCCTGGCAGGACTGCCGGTAACGACGGAAGATACCAACAGCGTGAACGCTTCATTGAAGGTGCTTGGAGAGTTGACTCTGCCAAACTTACTGGCTTCCGTAGCCCTGCTGAAAACTGGCCTGGTTTCAAACCAACTGCTGGAATCGGTGGCTTTGTTCCTGAGAAATCTGTTGGCATCCTCGCAAACAGATCAATCGGATGGTCCTGCCGAGGAGATCGACCCTGAAAATGCTGGCAGCGGCCGGGCGATCAGAGAGATGGTTCTGGTTCGCTCGGCGGCGGTGGCAGAAGCATTGCAGGAGTTGCCGCCACTGCTTGCCGGCAGTGGGCAGAACCTGGAGGCTGCGCTGAAAGCGCTATTGGCCAGAAACGGTGAACCGGGACAGCGGTTGTTAGGGGGACAGGTCTATACCTGGACGCAGGGCGACCGGGCCAACCCCTGTTTCTACCTGCCCCTGTTCTCCTTTCTGAGCAGTTACGGTTTGCCCAATAGCGAACTGTTCATCTACCCGCCTGCTGAAGAAGAGAAGGGCAACCCGCAGCAGCGTCCCTGGCTTTTGGTGCTGACACTGCAGACAGAGACCCTGGGATGGATGCAGTTTCAACTCTCCTACCAGCAGCGCCAGGTATCTATCCAGGCCCTGGTGGAGCAGCCTGGGACCAAGCGGGTCCTGGATGAGAACTGGCCTCTGCTTGCTGATCGGCTGGGGAGCCTGAACCTGCAACTGGCCGCGCATCAATGTGCAGTCGGTTCCGTTGACACCCAGGCACGGCAGCTGCAGGAGATCGGGGAGCGTTTTGAACGATACAATCCCTTTGACGTTTCTATCTGAGCGGGTGATCGCATGGATGATGAAGTGAAACAGGCAGCAGCCTTGAGGTACGTGCAAGGCAAAGATGCGGCCCCCCGGGTTGTAGCCTCGGGAAAGGGTATTGTTGCCGAGCGCATCATCAGGGAAGCCGAGCAGCATGGTGTTCCCGTCCATGATGACCCGGACCTGGCCAGACTGCTGGCGATGCTGCCCCTGGGAGCGGAAATCCCGCCCGAGCTCTATGCCGCGGTAGCTGAAGTGTTGGCGTTTGTTTATGGCCTCTCCCACCGGAAGCGGGGTGGATAGCATTCCTGATCTGACTGGGGCGCGGCAATATGCTCCTGCTCCATTGACGAAAAGTTGGAGCTGTTAGCTTGGGTGACGGCTGGTGTGGGCCGTTTTGTTAATGCTTGTGTGGTTCTGAAAGGTCTCGACGAACAGCTGGACCAGGTGCGGATCAAACTGCGTGCCTGCGCACCTCTTGATCTCTTCTATGGCCTCATTATGGCTGATCGCTTTCTTGTAGGGGCGTCCGTTGGTCATCACGTCATAGGCGTCGGCAATGGCCAGGATGCGGGCGAGCAGAGGGATCTGCTCCTCTTTCAGCCCCCGGGGATAGCCTGTTCCATCCCAGTATTCGTGGTGAGATAGAATCGCTTCGGCAATGTCCGCCAGACTGGGCACTGTTCGGACGATCTTATTACCGATTTCGGGATGCTGCTTCATCAGTTCCCATTCCTCATCGGTCAAGTAACGGGGCTTCACGAGAATATCCGATGGTATGGCGATCTGTCCGATATCGTGCAGGGCGGCCAGAATATCCAGTTCGTCCTTTTCTTTGATAGTCAGGCCTAAAAGATCTCCTATCCTCACCACCAGATCCTGGAGCCGTTTCCCGTGTTCCAGGGTTTCCGGGGATTTCTTGGCCAGGGCTCTTTGGAAGAAGGTGATAATGGAGAAGCGTGTTTTGCCGGGGTCCTGCAGCTTGTCGCGATACATCATGTCTTCAGCTTCCCGGAGGACCAGTTCGATGCTCTGATCATCCTCCTCCTTTGTGCTAAAACCTAGGGCAAAGCTGAAAGGAATTGATTCCCCATTATTCGCTTCCTGACAGGCCTTTCTGATCCGGTTGCAGAATTTCTCGGCTGCTGCCTTTCTGGTCTTCGGCAACAGGAGGGCAAATTCATCGCCGCCCCAGCGGCAGATAATCTCGTCTTTACGGCAGATCTTCTTAAGAACCTCGCCAGCCTCGATCAGCAACTTATCGCCTGCCTGGTGACCGAGAGTATCGTTAACAATCTTGAGGCCATTGACATCGCCCATGATAATGCTCAAGGGTCTTTGTCTTTCGACATCCAGCCGGTTCAACTCTTCCTCGAAGTAGGACCGGTTGTAGGCGCCGGTCAGGATGTCGTGAAAGCTCAGGTATTTGAGGCGTTCCTCCGCTTGTTTGCGTTCAGTGGTGTTGCGGACGACTACCACAACCTGGTCCTCGAGAAACGGGAGAAACCTTGCTTCAAAGAATCTTGTCTCTCCCTCCAAAGTGAGAGGATATTCGATCACGGCCAGCGATTTTGTTTGCAGAACCTGGCCAATCACATGCTTGAATTGCTTGCCCAGCTGTTTGGCGACGTCCTGAATACGCTTTCCCAACACCTTTTCTGATGGTACAAAGAGGTCAGAAGGCCGTCCCGCCAGCAGTTCCAGAAAGGTTCCGTCTGCGCCTAACCTGAAAAATAGATCGGGTAGAGCTTGAAAAACCGCCTGAATTTCTGAGGTCAGCTTGCGCAGTTCCTCCTCCGACTGCTTACGCTTGGTGATGTCGATGATCGCGCCCACCAGCCCCGAGAGATGCCCGGGTGTATTCTCGTACGTAGCCTTGTGAAATATGACATCGTGGTCCAGGCCGTCGGCAAATCGTAGCTTGGATTCGTAGATCTGTGTGCCGGGGGTGTTAAAGAGTTCGTTGTCCATCTCTGTATAGATATCTGCCATTTCTGCCGCCACTAGATCATAGACAGTCTTGCCGATGAATTCCTCCTTGCTTTGTCCCAGTGCTTCCAGGCAAGCCTTATTGCAGCCCCGGGAAAGTCCCTGTCGATCAGTGTAATAAATGGGAGTTGGGATAGCATCGATGATTGTTTGCAGAAAGTGCAACTGTTCACCCACACTTTGCTCTGCCTGCTGGTGTCCGGGAAGGGGGACGCTGTCGTATTCTGACAACAGCAGTTTCAGTTCTTCGACCTGTTGCACCAGCCGGTTTATATCTTCAAGCTGTGGTTCTGCACCGTTATTATCGTCCATTATAAACCCCCTGCCTCTTGATTCTTGGATCCGGTCAACAGATATTTGCCTATTGCAAGACAATAATTTATGTTAGAATACAGATAATTTGGATATGTTCGACTTTCGACAAAAAAATAAAAAATCCTTTTTAATCCGCAGCTTTTTCACCAGTTGTTTAAAACTTCGGACTTTTACTTTAGCCTGGCTCAGTTGTCCATAATTTTAGGAAGAAACAGCCATATGGAGGAGGAGCGTCTTTAAAGTATGAGGTTGCCCATATCGCATCTAACTCCTGGCATGAGGCTCGTGAGGCCGGTTTACGGACTAAAGGGCCAGATACTTTTAAATAGGGGGGTAGAACTGACCACCTCCTACATTCTAGGTTTGAAGCGGCATAACGTTCTGGCCGTGACGGTTGAAGGCGTGTTGGGCCTAGACGAAAAAGAGGCGGAAAACATTCTGGAAGAGAGCACGCGCGCCCAGGCGATGTTATCCATTCAAAACTGGGTGCAGACCAACAAGAAGCAGAGGGATTTCGATTCCGTAGCCGATAGTGTGAATTCTATCGTGGATGAAATCCTGGCCGGCAAGGTTCCTTCCGGCGGTCTGGCAGAAATATCCAGTGCCGACGTCTATACTTTTGCACACTCCGTAGATGTCTGCGCCTTTTCTGTGTACATGGGATTGAGATACGGCTATAAGAAAAGTGCGTTGCTCATGCTGGGAGCCGGCAGTATCTTGCACGACCTGGGCAAGATCAAGGTACCGCCCGAAATTCTGAACAAACCGACCATGTTGACAGCGGATGAGTTTGAGGAGATCAAAAATCATCCGCTGTTTGGCTATAACATGCTCATCGATGATGCATCGGGGCAGCTGAGCGACAGTTCGCTGGAAATAGTGCTGAACCATCATGAAAGATGTGATGGGAAGGGCTATCCTCGAGGCATCAGGGGCGATGAGATCAGCGATATGGTCGCCATCTGTGCCCTGTCGGATGTCTATAGCGCCATGACCACAGAGCGCGTATATCGCCGGGCCGTTCCTGCCAATGAAGCCTATGAGATGATCATGACTTCTGGCGACCGCCACTTCAAGATGCGGCTGGTCAGGCTGTTTGCTTCTTGTGTATGCCCATATACTGTCGGTACTCTGGTGCTCTTGAGCAATGGGGAGATAGCACAGGTGACGGAAACTGACCGCAACTTGCCGTTCCGGCCGGTGCTTGTGCTGCTCAAGACGAGAAGGCAGGTTGATCTGAGGTTGGAGTTATCGGTCGTCATCAAGCGCGTGCTGACAGATGATGAGGCGCAAGCTGTTATTATCCGGTTTAAGCTGGGACAATGAGGTTCAAGTGCCTTGCCGGGACTGTCAGCGGAGCTTGAAGGCATGGGGCAGCAATTCACCTAGGGTATACACCTCGTAACTGTCGTTGCTGTTGCTGCAGATGACCCTGGTGTCCTGATCGCCGAACTCGGCCAACACCTGCCGGCAGATGCCGCAGGGATAAGGAATAGTATCACCGCTTCCAGCGACGGCAACAGCCATGATCTTTCTTTCTCCCTCCGACACCGCTTTGAAAACTGCCGTCCGTTCCGCACAGTTGGTGGCTCCAAAAGAGACATTCTCCACGTTCACCCCGGTGTAAACATGCTCTCCACTCGTCAGCACCGCTGCCCCCACCTGGTAATGGGAATAGGGGGCATAAGCGCCTTTTTTTGCTTTCATGGCTACCTGCAACAGCTCTGTGTCTTCCATCTCATCGGCTCCCTTTCTGGCCGTTATGTTATGCGGGCAGGCCAACGGCAATATCCCTGCCTGGGACCAGTTTATCCGATAACTAACCGTCCCTATACCCCCGCTTCTGCAAGGCAAACTTGGTTTGTTTTATGTATTATTCTTCAAAAAACTCAGCGGCTCCTGCTCCATAAATCTATTAGAGGAGTGTGCTCAGATATGATCAGTACTGCTATCCAATGGTTTGATGCCTCTTGTGAGAACACCCGGGCTGACTAGGGTGTCTTCGGGTAATTTCGAGCATGGCGATAGTTCTCCAGGCGTGATCTTGCTAGCGGTATGCAACCAGCTACGTCCTCTTTTTTCTATAGTAGATTTCATAGCGGTGATTATTTTTTACGTTATCAGGGAATATATAGTATGAGACGGTCAACGGGTATTGCAGGTACTAGTTTATTGTTTCCTGCGCCCAGATTCTTCAAAGACAGATCAGAAAGAGGCAGCCTATGCCGGCAGCGAAGAAAAAACCTAAAAAAATTTATATGCCGAGCGACCTTGGTGATAGAAAAACCAGACGGGAGTATCGCAAACCGGGACCGGTGATCATTTACAAAAAGATGGAGGCGTTTAACGAGATGGGAGAAGTTTTGGCCTTGGAAGAGCTGTTGGCACTTCCGATTGACCAGGCTAAAGTGGTGATGTTGGACCTGAGCAAGACCATCAGCGATCAGAAGCTCGCCGAGGCCTGGTCGACTCACTTCACGCTGGTCAGAAAGCTGCGTTCGATTCTGGGAATTCACAAAAATCACAACGGCACCATCGTCAATGTCACCGAGATCCAGGGAGACAAGTGGCCGCCGGCCTTCCGCCTGCCAGCCCGCAGGGCTAAGGCTAGACCGGAAAAAGTGGTAGTCATGCAGGGAGCTGCCGATCACGTGGCGGCTGCCCAGTTAGCCGAGATCAGGGGGTTAAGCCTGTCCATCAAGGGCACTTACAACGGCGCCGAACTGGAGCCACGCATCGAGGCGATCAGGACGCTGCTTTTAAGCTGCGCCGGCAGCAGGTACGCCATCAATCTATCGCTAGACGAGGTGATACCGGCCGGGGCGGCCGACCGGGGGTTGGCCCGGGGTGCCGCGGCTGCCACCAGCGCTGCTGCAAGTGGAGAGGATGGATTTTACGAAGAACAGCAGGTGGCGCGCTGAGCTTCTTGATGATCTGCCTGTACTAGGATGGGCCGGAAGGTCAACTGAAATGTGGCAACATGTTTTAGAGGTTTGAAGAGGGGTTGTCGATCAGGCAACTCCTCATTATTTTCCCTGCAACCCGCAGGAGTTTTGCCAGTCATGGAAGTTGCTTGACGGTTTCTGTTGTTTTCCGTAAGATAGAAGGAAAAATGAGATAAGTTGACGAGTGCAAGGGAAAACAGGCGATCGGGGAAATAGGTACATGGAGCAACGGCAGGCAGCGATCCAGTCATTGAGCAGACGGATCAGAGAACTGAGGGATCTACGCAAGGCGGTGATCCTGGCGCATTTTTATCAGCGCCCGGAGGTCCAGGACGTGGCCGATTTTGTAGGCGATTCCCTGCAACTGGCTCAACAGGCTGCCACCACCTCTGCAGAGGTGATCGTCTTCTGCGGCGTCTACTTCATGGCCGAGAGCGCCAAGATCCTATCGCCCGCGAAGATCGTGCTTCTGCCGGATGAAGAAGCAGGCTGCCCTCTGGCCGATATGGCCACCCCGGAGGCGGTGCGCCTCCGGAAGCAGGAGTTGCCCGGCTGCATCGTCGTCACCTACGTCAACTCTTCCGCCGCTGTCAAGGCCGAGAGCGACTTCTGCTGCACCTCTTCCAACGCCCTGCAAGTGGTCAAGGCCCAGCCGCAGGACCGTCCGGTACTGTTCGTGCCGGATCGCAACCTGGGAGACTATATCGCACGCCGCACCGGACGCCGGTTGGAACTGTGGGACGGCTACTGCCACGTTCATGACCGGCTGACAGTCGAGGATATCAAATCCGCTCAGACCAGGCACCCGGAGGCCCCGGTGGTGGTGCATCCGGAGTGCCGGCCCGAGATAATCGACCTGGCCGATCATGTGACCAGCACCGGCGGTATGCTGAAGTACGCCGGGGCCTCATCAGCGTCAACCTTTATCATCGGCACCGAACAGGGAATGTTGTATCCATTACAACGAGCCTTCCCTGATAAGTCTTTTTATTCGGCAGCTCCGCACATGGTTTGCCCCAACATGAAGCTGACCACTCTGGAGAAAGTCAGATGGGCGCTGGAAGACATGGCCCCGCAGGTGGAGGTGCCACCCCGGGTTCATGAACGCGCCCGGCAAGCCCTGGTCCGGATGCTGGAGATTACCTAAAGAAGTGAGAAACGAGAAGCGGGAAGCGGCACCTCTCTCAACTCGCAACTCTCATGGATGATGGGAGTAGGGTGGAGGAAATCATGGCGCAACATTGTCTATTTTCACTGGAACTGGATCGGCTGCCCTCTTTGCAGTCCGACTTTTTAATTATTGGGAGCGGTATCGCCGGCCTTTTTGCCGCCTATAAGGCCAGGCAGTTTGGTTCGGTGCTGGTGGCGACCAAGCAGCGGGCCGAGGACAGCAACACCGAGATGGCCCAGGGGGGCATCGCCGCTGCTGTGGACGAGGCTGATTCTCCGGTACTGCACCTGGAGGATACCCTGGAGGCCGGGGCTGGCTTGTGCGATGCCCGGGCGGTGGAGATACTG
>Ga0187886_1000427_pt1 | contig 50835 bp, 44 predicted proteins | sample June2016WEW_20_1_FD_133001 | JGI IMG/M metagenome (GOLD analysis project Ga0187886, IMG submission 133001) | Peatland microbial communities from SPRUCE experiment site at the Marcell Experimental Forest, Minnesota, USA - June2016WEW_20_150 | ecosystem: Environmental > Terrestrial > Soil >... | reverse complement strand
GGGCGAGTTCCCCGAAGGCAGCCGCGTGCTGCGCGCCAAAATCGACATGGCCCATCCCAACATCGTCATGCGCGACCCGGTCATGTACCGCATCCTGCACGCGCTTCACCACCGCACCGGAGACAAGTGGAATATCTATCCGATGTACGATTGGTCGCACGGACAGAATGATTCGATGGAAGGAATCACGCACTCGCTGTGCTCGCAGGAATATATCATCCACCGGCCGCTCTACGAGTGGTTCCTGGAGCAGTTGGGCGAGTTCAAGACGCGCCAGATCGAGTTTGCGCGCCTCAACCTCACCCACGCGATGATGAGCAAGCGCAAAGTGCGCAAGCTGGTGGAGACGGGCGTTGTGAAAGGCTGGGACGATCCGCGCCTCACCACATTGCGCGGGTTGCGCCGGCGCGGCGTCAACCCGGAGGCGATCCTGGAGTTCGTCCGCGCCGTCGGCGAAACCAAGAACGACAGCTGGGTCGACATGTCCCTGTTCGAAGCATACATCCGCGACGATCTGAACCGGCGTTCCCTCCGGCGCATGGGGGTGCTCCGGCCGATTAAACTCGTTATCGACAACTACCCGGTAGACCGGGTGGCGGAGATGGAAGCCGTCAATAATCCCGAAGATTCCTCCGCCGGAATGCGCAAGATCCCCTTTTCCAAAGTGCTCTACATTGAACAGGACGACTTCCGCGAATCACCTCCGCCAAAATATTTCCGCCTTTTCCCGGGCAACGAAGTCCGGCTGCGGTATGCCTACTTCGTCAAGTGCACCGGCGTGGTCAAGGATCCAGCCACCGGAGAGGCCACCGAGGTTCACTGCACCTACGATCCGACGACGCGCGGCGGCGACGCGGCTGACGGACGCAAGGTCAAATCCACCATCCATTGGGTCTCGGCGCGGCACGCCGTGAAGGCGGAAGTCCGGCTTTACGAGCAACTGTTCACCGCCGAGCAGCCGGACGAGGGGGAAGGCATCGATCAGGTGATCAATGCCAATTCGCTCGAGGTGCTTGCCGGTTGCATGCTCGAGCCGGCGCTGGCGGATGTCCAACCGGGCGATAAATTCCAATTCGAACGCAACGGATATTTTTGTGCCGACCCGGACGGTCAACCCGGAAAACCGGTATTCAACCGGACGGCGACCCTGCGGGATACCTGGGCGAAGATCGAGAAGGGGATGAAGAAAGATTAAAGAGACACCGATAAAATTTTCTTGCTAGATATTCAATCCGGCAGGGCCTCTGTGCCGGTTTTCCATGCCGGGAGCTATCCCGGCGCTAGTATAGAATACCCATCCGGGGCGTCGTCTTGTGGTTTATTAAAAAAAGGCATGGTAAACTCTTAATATTGGAGAACCTATGACCACTGCCACCGCCATCGCACACCCCAACATCGCCTTCGTCAAGTAACCACAACCGACCACCAATTGAAGTAACCGCCAGACTGGTAATTGAGCGATTAAACCGGGAAAAAAGTACCAGATATCCCACTGACCCCGTCTCATCCCAAGAAATAACAATCCCAAATGCAGTCCATAAGGGGAACTATGCTATCGAGCCCAATGGCTTTGATAGTACTTACCGATTCCCCCATGAAGGAGGGAAGTTGTAATGGGTGCCCGAAAAGATAAGATGCTGGTCAAGAATAGCGTGGATATGGATCCCCGCGGAATGCCGTTGGGAACGAGGGTATGGGTTTATCTACGCCATTCGCCTGGAGATAACCAAACGCTTGAATCCCAAGAAGCGGCTATCCTGAAATTGGTCAAAGAGAAAAAATGGCAAGTAGACAGAACTTTCAGGGATGTTGGCATCTCTGGGAAATCGGTCGATACCCGTAAGGACTTTGGACGAATGATTTACCTGGCCAAGCAAAAACCGCGGCCGGCGGACCTGATCATTATTTGGGATCTATCGCGTTTTTCGAGAGATCAGATCCATGCCCAACTTTATCGTGCACAAATTAGAAGCGATGGTTGGCAAATCCTATCAATGAACGATGATATTCCATCCGGGCCACTTGGTCACATCTTCGAATCTTTGATTGACTGGAAAAACGAGACTTATCTGTTGGATCTTCGCGCTAATACCGTGAGGGGCTTGCGCTACATCGCCGAACGCGGTTGCATCCCGGTGGGGGGCGTTTGTCAGGGATACATTGCCCATGATGTCCAGATTGGCACTTATCATGATGGAACGATACGTTATGGTCGAAAGCCGGAGATCGATCCGAAGATAGCGCCTCTGGTTATTCAGGCATTTGAGATGAAAGCCCAAGGTGCTCCACATAGCGCCATCTCGGAAAAGACCGGGCTGTACCCTCCTCAAGCAGGCAGTTGGGATTACTTATTCAGAAACCGTGCTTTCATTGGAGAATTTGAGTTTCAGGATGAAGTCTTTACAGACATCTATCCCGTAATTTTGACCAAGGAGCTATTTGATGCCGTACAGAAGAGATTAACGAAAAGGAAGCAGACCAAAATAAAAGGTTCTCACCATCCTCGAAGAAAGGGAAGTACTTTTTTTCTAGCCGATATCGCTATTTGCATGCATTGCGGAAGCCCTATGGAAGGAAAAAGTGCAGGCAAATACCGGTATTACATCTGTAGCCATCACAACTCAGAAGCGGCGCTTTGCCCCAAAGCAGGCCCGATTCCAGCTGACGAACTGGAAACGAAATTTTTCTCGATCATTTCCAAGCATGTGTTGCAGGAAAATTACCTTCAAGATCTGTTAACTTGGACAAACGAGCAATTGAACAGCGGATTGGAAGAGTTGAACTTGCGATTGGAAAAGATTGAAAAGGAATATTCCGAATCCGAATGGATTTTACAGAAGATGACAAGGAATTTTGGATTAATGGATCAACCAACACGGACAGCCGAAACCGCTTTGCATGATCAGGAAAACAAATCGGAGCAATTACGCCTTGAATTGATTAACACCAAGCAGGAAATAGAAGAAAGCCAGATAAAGGTCGAGCCGGATTTTATAAGCCGATTTATTACGCAAGCGCAAACGATCATAGAACGCGCTGAGTTGTTTGACTTACGGGAATTTTGCGAGCAAATCTGTTCCCAGATAGTAATGAGCCGTGATGAATGCCGGATTGAACTGCATTTTCCAGTAATCTGAAGGCCTGTTTGTAACTGGGCAGGGTAGGCTGCCAGATTGTCCAGGATACAAATAAGACCTTAAAAAAGTGTCTTTCAATTTAGCGTATGTATCGAATTACGAACGTTATTCGATACATACGCTAAATACCAAGTTTGATCGAAAAGGATTTTGCGTATGTCATCCAAGGTCAAATACTCCGAGATATCCGTAAAAAAGGTAGTTTACGACCATTCTACACGGCTTTTCCCCTTTTCGCCGCGGAAGGAGATAGATATATCCCTAATTGAGCGGCTAAAACGCAGCATCGCAGAAACCGGGAACTGGCAACCAATTGTCGTCCGATCCGGGACGTTGGAGGGGATTGCCGGCAACCATCGATTTCTAGCGTTGCTTGAATTGGCCAAGGAACAAAACGCAGATATTGATGAATTAACCATTCCTGCGATGCTTGTCAAATGCGATGAAGGAATGGCGGTGACGATCGCCTTGGCGGAAAATGAATTTCGCGAGAATTTGACACAATGGGAGATGGTTCGGGCTCTTATCAAATCCGTTGAGAAAAAGCCGAAGGTTGCCGAAACGGTTTTTGATGTGGATGGAGAAACAATCGAGCAATTGCGACTGTGGGATAAGGAGCTTGATTATGACGTGGAATATCAAGCGCGCAGGCGCGAACTACAGGCTCGACTGACGCGGGAATGGGTGGCGGTAATAAATTCACGGTTGGGGGCTTACCCGGAATTGAGGATTAGGTTCTTGGAGCAATTGCGGCATCCCACATGGGTACAAGCTCAATCATTGGGGGAATTGAGCCGCGGTATTACTAACGCACTTAGGACATATGGTGTTCGTTTTGAAATAGGAAAAACCTGGAATGGTGTTCCCACACCCAATTGTTTAGGAAATTTGATGGAATATAAGAATGTTCATGAAAAATTAAGTCCACCCAATCCCAGTCTTATCCTTAGTGCAGATGGAGGAGTTGAGGGGTTTTGTCCATACTTGAGACTATTTCCAGAATACATTTCACAGTTCTTACCGAAACTAGATGGAAGTGAAACTCAGCCAATCATTCCGGGAAGTAAAGTCTATCAATACCCTCTTGAGGATCTTAAGGAGGGAAAAGAAATTAGCGGTGAAAAAACCGCAATACTTGATCGCATCGAAGCATGCTGCATTGCCCCTGACGTTCATCAAATAGGGAGTTGTTTTCAAAGTCAAGAAGCAAGGGCTACGATAACCTCAAAACAACTCTTGGACAAACATGGATTACAGGCAGTATTTCCGAGTTATATTGGGAATATGATTAGGGTAGGTCAATTTTGTTGGAAATTTCCCCAACGGGAAGGGGAGGTCTGTACACCAGAGAATTGCAAGCATAATCACGATAACAAGCCCGGTATTGTCGCTTTGGCGAAACCGGGCGGCGCATTTGAACTGATATGTATCCATGAAAAATGCGGTCAGGCGGCGAAGGATAAGCTGGTTGATTGGGAGGCCAAGCAAGTCCAAGAAACTCAACAACGGCAAAAAGAGGCTTTGGAATCACTAAGGAGATTAACGATTGAGCAAACTCTATTGGCGCCTGATCGAAAGGGAATCGACTGGTTGAATCGAGCAATATTGAATGAAATTGAGACGCTGTTAGTGCAAGAATGGGATATTTCTACCATGTTCCACATAGTCTATGGCTGGCAGGCTGCTATGCTTGACAATATAGCGAAAGAAATAAGCAAACCCGGCTTGTCCCGTGAGGCAAGACAGATATTTAAAGAGCGATTTAATGATTTGACCGAGAATCCTACCAACGCCTCCATCCAGAATATTTTTAAATCGTTGCGTACTAATATAATCCACTCGGATGAAGACCTTTGCCGCTGGTTGGCTTGCCTGGTTTTGGTACGAATGTGGCGAGATAATTCGACGACGATAGAGCAAATTGAGCAAGCTTCGCGGAAGATATTGACATATATTTGAATATATCATCAAGAAATAGAAGAAGTGGGCGCCTCCTGGAGAAGGGAGCAAACGATCGTGCAGAAATAATTGAATTATGCAGCCTGTAATTACTGGTAGACAAGTTTGGAAAAAAATGTGTTGGTCTCATACCGGGCGTTTTGCCAAAATGATTTCAACCGGCAAGCCCCACATGGACTGCTCTTTACTCTCCAAGGTTTCAAACCCTGCCTGTTTTAAGAATAATTGTGCCTGGATCGGTCTGCAATCCGCCCAAGCGGGGAAGGTGCGATGCGCCCATTCATACAATCCGACCATCATACTGGGTCTCTCCTGTTGGGTCATGGAAACCACGCACAAGCGTCCACCGCGACGGAGAACACGGCGACATTCCGCGACGACATTGGGGATCTCAGGCGTATCAAACAATTCGAGGGTAAAAGAAATAAAAATGGCGTCGATGGATTCTGATGGAAAGGGCAATTCAGCCGCGTCGCCGATTTTCAATTCGACGCGGTCGGCGAGACCGGCTTTTCGTAGCAAGGATTGGGAAAGGCGGTACATCCCCGGCGAAATATCGATGCCGTATACTTTTCCCGACGTTCTCACCGATCGAGCCAATGCCAGAAGCGACCGCCCCGTCCCGAACCCAATCTCGAGAACGGCTTCCCCGGATTGCACGTTCAACATTTGCAGACCTTGTTCTTTGAATCGCTGCTCGCTTCCGCCGGCCAGCAAATCGTACCATCCGCTCATTCGATCGTAGGCGGTCTGCGCTTCTGCTTTCGATCTTGTAACTCGGCTGATCTTGTTCATTAGATCGTCCCTCCTCCGGCTATCCCCTTTCCGTGGTTTTCTATCTTGGTAATTTAACGGGGTTCGACTGAAAAGACCTCATCGCACAAACAAGGGGTAAGCCAGCGCGTACATCACGGATGTCACGGCGCAGGCGGCCAGCATCACCGGCAGACCGCGCCGGTTCCATAATTTCGTCGTGATGGGCGTGTGCGTTTTCCGGGAAAGGTTGGCGATGACAATCGTCGCCGACGAGCCGATGATCGTGCCGTTTCCGCCGAAGCCGGCTCCAAAAACCAGCGCCCACCAAAGCGGCCCGGTATCCATTCCCCTCGCTCCCAAGCCCTGGATCACCGGGATCAGGGCGATGGTGATGGGCACATTATCCACGACCGCGGATAACGCGGCGATCACCCAGATAAACAGAATCCCGAACAGCACCGGAGGGAGCGCGCTGGCGACCGCTACGAATCGAACAATGAAACCCAGCACGCCCGCCGCTTCCAAACCTCCCACCATCACGAACAACGAGGTAAAAAATATCAACAGCCCCCAATCCACTTTGTGGATGGCTTCGTCGAAATCGGGGCGGACCCACACGAGCGCGGCGGCGGCCGCCCCGAGAGAGATGAACGCGGGGCTCAGGTTAAGGGCACCGTGGAGGAAGAAGAATACTATCGCCGTTCCCAGAACCGCCAACACCCTCCACGCCATGGCGCGATCGGCTATTGTCTCGGCGGGGTTCAGCTGGAGGAGAACATCGGCATTGGCCGGGCGAACGGATAATTCCTTGTGAAAGAGAAATCTCAGCAGGATCAGCGAGCTCAGCCAGACGACGATCACCACGGGCAATGCGCGGGTCAGAAAATCATCGAAGGTATATCCGGCGGCGGAGGCGATCAGGATGTTCGGTGGATCGCCAACCAGCGTCGCCACGCCGCCGACATTTGAGAGTAGTGCCTCCGTTACCAGGTACGGCAGCGGCGCAATCCCAAGGATCTCGCACAGGAGAATGGTGACCGGTGCGATCAATACCACAGTGGTTACATTGTTTAAAACCATCGAGAGCGCCGCCGTGATCGTGCCCAATAGGAACAGTAACCAAACCGGCCGGCCGCGTGAAACCTTCCCGGCCCAGACCGCGAGATATTGAAAGACACCGCTCGGTTCCAGCAGGGCGACTAGGAGCATCATTCCCAGCAGCAACCCAATGGTGTTGAAATCCACAAAGGCAAGGGCTTTCGATTCGGAATAAAAACCGAGTCCTTTGCCCAAACCGACAATCAACACAGCCCCGGCGATGGCGGTGATCGTGCGGTTGATTTTCTCCGTGAAAATTAACCACAAACTGATAATAAAGATCAGGCTGGTTAATAGAGCTGCCATCATTGCGTCTTCGGCCCCGAAGGCCAAATTGAAAGAACGGCTGTCCCAATATCCACGCGGGAGACGATTCCGACCAATCCTCCGATTTTATTTACAACCGGAATATCCGATAATTGATGCTGCAGCATGAGCGCATAGGCGCGCAGCAAACCGTCATCTTCCTCGACGGTTATCACCGTTTGCATCAATGTGGTTACCGGGCGATTCAGCAGTTCGGGATCCGGCCGGGTTGTTTCTACCGCGCCAAAGTTATGGACGAAATCTACATCCGCCACCAGCTTGACGAAATCGGGCAATTCCAGGGATAGCAAATCGCTTAACCGGATGATCCCCAGCGGCTTCCCCAGATCATCGACGACTGGCAATACACTCACATGATGCTTCACGAAGATCCCCGCAGCCTTTGCGATCGTTGCATCCGCCGGGATGGAGATAACATTTCGTTTCATACAATCCTTGACCTGCATTGGATATTCCTCCTCTTGTGACTGAAAGTTGATATCCATCATTCCCGCGGATGAGTCTTTTGATAGGCCCGGATTTCCATGACCGATGGTTCTTTTCGATCGATGAGCTCTTCGACATTAAGATGTTATGGTCCGGTCTTATCCAATTCATGCCTTACCGCCAGAATTTCGGAATGTAGTAAATCGATAAGCGGCAAACGCATAAAGTCAATTTCTTCACTCCATGGTTCGCCGCGGGCTTTCAGAACGCGGACGGGAATAGCCTGCGCCTGCTATATGCCGCGCCTGGTGCACCAGTACGCTTCCCACGCCGCCCACAACGTGCGGGGTGGAAGAATGCATCAGTGCAATGTTCATGAGCAGCCCTCCAACTCTCGGACATGTAATGTCGTTGGAATGCCTATGAATTAATCCGATAACAATGATCCGCATTCTCCGGGAATTAAAAGGAGGCGGCCACAAAGAGTGACAGCCTCCACCATTTCCGGAAGTCAGAAATCTCGGCGTCCGGGTTCCGCCTATTTGATTATTTTCAATATATCAAATTTTCAAATGATTTTCCAGATCGATGAATTTGTACCACGGTCACTTGCGAACCTGGATCGTAGCATCCCAAAGTCCCACTGCGACACACCGCGCCCAACCAGGCGCGACAACCAACCTGGCTTTCGGTTTAAGTTTTATTTCTCCCACATCGGTAAGTATTTCAAAATCCAACGCGTCATATAAATGCCGGCGATGGAGGACACCGCCACTACCGGAATCATTATTACCCACGCCCGCCAATCGAGCGGCACGATGCCGAACAAGTCGCGGAGAGGCGTGTAAAGCGCCAGCAGCTGCAACCCCACCGACGCTGCATAACTCCACAACAGGGCGCGGTTCGACCAGATCGGCAGGCGATCCAGTTGGCGGACAACCATCACCCGCGTGAAGGCGTGCAGTACGATGCTCGTAAACAACATCGTCCGGGCATAGGGTACGCCGCCGAACCGCAAACCAACCCAGAAAATAAACCCGTAAGCAATGAGCGTTCGAAAGATGCTTCCTGCAATGGTGGCGTAGATGGCCTTGTTCAGGATTGGCTCGTCGTGGCGGCGTGGGCGGCGCTTCATCACATCCGGCACAGCAGGGTCGGCTGCCAAGGCGCTGGCTGGGATCAGATCCGTCACGACGTTCACCCACAACAACATCTTGGCCGAGAGCGGGAAGTAACCCGTAAGCGACAGCGCCAAAACCACCAATACCTCGCCCAGGCTTGTGCTCAGCAAATAATTGGTGAATTTGCGGATATTGTCGAAGATGCGGCGGCCTTCTTCGATGGCGGCAACGATGGTGGAAAAGTTATCGTCCAAGAGCACCATTGCCGCCGACTCTTTGGCGATGTCGGTTCCGCGCAGGCCCATAGCCACGCCCACGTCCGACTGCTTCAGTGCGGTGGCGTCGTTCACCCCGTCGCCCGTCATCGCCACAAAGTGTCCGGCATCCTGCAAGGCTCTCAGCACGTATTGCTTGGTCTCCGGGGTGGCGCGTGCCACGATGTCCACCGACTTCATCCGCTCGCGCAGGGCGTCCCCAGAGAGTCCCTCCAGTTCGCGCGCCTCCGCAAACCGTTCGCCGATGCCCAGCTGCTTGCCGACGGTTCGGGCTGCCAACGCGTTGTCGCCGGTGATCATCACCACGCGGATTCCCGCCGTTTGCGCTTGCGCGATGGTCTCGCACGCATCCGGGCGCGGCGGGTCGATCATAGCTTGCAACCCGAGGAATGTCAGTCCGCGCTCCGCCTCATCCGCGTTCGCCGATCCGGTTTCCTTCTTCGCCACCGCCAGCACATACCACGCCTCGCCTTCCAACTGTTCCAGCGTCTGGAGAACCGCAGAACGGCGTGCGGCGTCCATCGGTTCGTTCCGGCCATTCTGCAAAATGGATGTGCATCTCGTCAAAACTGCACCCGGCGCGCCTTTGGTGTAGACCACGAAGTTGCCATCACGCTGATGAATGGTCGTCATCAGCTTGCGTTCGGAACTGAACGGAATTTCGTTGACTCTCCGGAAGGTAGCCCGCTCGTGTTCCACATCCAGCCCCGCCGAGTACGCGGCGCGCAGGAGCGCCGTATCCACCGGATCGCCGATGATTTTCATAGAGACCGGATCTTCCACTGTGGCCTCGTTGCACAGCGCACCCGCCCGCAAGAGTTCCTCCCAAGCGCCGCCGTCAATCTTGCTTTGCGGGGCCGGCACGGTGCGCCCATCGACATACAGCCGTTGCACGGTTAAAAGGTTTTGGGTAAGAGTGCCGGTCTTGTCCGTGCAGATGGTATCCACCGAGCCGAGCGACTCCACTACCGAAAGCCGCCGGACGACAGCCTTACGCCGCGCCATTTGGTGTGCGCCTAGCGCCAGCGCGAACGTCAGCACGATAGTCAGGCTTTCCGGGATGGTGGCGACGGCCAGACTGAGAGTGTTGAGCGCCACATCGATCGGTGACTCGCGCAACAGAAAGAGAAGGATGAGGGCCACGACCGCGGCCAACACGGCCACGATGACCATCATCTGCCGCGCCATGTTTTGTACTTCCACCTGGAACGGGGAGGGACGTTCGGCCATCCGCGCCAACGCGGCGGCGATCTTCCCGACTTCAGTGTTTCCGCCGGTGCCAACCGCCATGGCCAGCCCCGCGCCTTGGGTGATAAATGTGGAGGCGTAGACCATGCAGGCTCGCTCCGCCAGCGGCGCTTCCACCGCGATGGGCTCGGCGGATTTGTCCACGCCCATGCTTTCGCCCGTGAGGGCGGATTCATCCGCGCGGAGGTTGTGGGATTCAATCACGCGCGCGTCGGCGGGCACTTTCTGCCCGTGCGTCAACACCAATATGTCGCCCGGCACGACTTCGGTGGAATCCACCGAGCGGCGTGCGCCGTCTCGCAGGACGGTGGCTTTGGACACCAGCAGTTCGTCTAGGGATTCGAGTTCCTTCTGCGCGCGATACTCTTCATAAAAACTCAGCACGACGCTCAGCGCGACGATGCCGAGAATAAAAAACGACGTCAGCCGGCGTCCACTTTCGCCGGGGAGGAAACTGACCGCAAAGGCTAATGCCGCCGCAAACAACAATACCAGCACGAAGAAAGTGGCAAACTGCTTGAAGAACAGCCATACCGGGGAGATCGGTTTGCGCCGCGCAATCTCATTCCGGCCAAACCGCAACAATCGTTCCGAGGCTTCGCTGGCCGATAGCCCGTCTATATGGGCGCCGATCCGTTGGACTACCTCATTCGATTCAAGGGCATGCCAGGGAGTCTCGGCCATAACTCATCCCAGTAATCCTCAATCGTCTGGCGGGGGAGATATTATCGGTTCCGGCGTTTTATGTTCTTCGCCCTTTCGTTTCCTAAAGACCTGCGCAACTACCAATAATCCTGCGATCGGCCAGATATGGAAAATCATCGGCGCACCGCAATCCGGACAGGGTAATGCGCCAACACCCAGAAAAGCCCCCACCAAAAGGATCCCTTTAACCGTGGAGGCGGTGAGTCGCTTCCTAATACTCGAAATCAAGTTATCCCTCGAATCCATTTTTCAATCTAAGTGGAAGGCGCTTCCGGATGGGTCTCCATTGAATCAGTGCAATTGTTCGGAATGGTCCACCAAGCCACCTTTCAGGTAGGCTTGAACCGCTTCATCAATGCTGGCAATATCTGTCACAATCGGGCGAATATTAGCTTGCTTAATGCTTTCGTATGCACCCCTGCCCATACCCCGCGCCAGGAGAACCTCGCAATCGGAGATGTTGGCAACCATCTGGCCGTGGCGGTTCTGCGCTACCGGGTCAAAGCCGTGCCCGCGCGGGTCTGCCTCGTGGTGGTGTTCCTCGTGTTTCTCCCCGGAAAATTGGGCATGGCCCAACTTGTCGCGGGTTTCGTGCGAAATTATTTTACCGTCTTCCACGGTAATGACGATGTATAACGGGGCGCGGCCAAAGTGCTGGCTAATGGTCACACCATCTTCGGAAATAGCTGCGATTTTCATTTATTCTCCTGTCTCTAGGATTTTACAATAGATTTCTTTGTCCATCGAATGGACGACGCCCTGCTCAATGGTTTTTAACCGCGAGGTTGAATACTTAGGCCACGCGCTGGATAACCCTTCCGTTCCGTATCGGATTATTGGGTTTCAATCGGATAACCCGCCGCCTGCCAGGCAACCATTCCGCCGGTCATGCTGGCGGCATTTGTAAAACCCGCCTGCTGTAATATCTGCAACCCCTGCGCGCTTCTCACGCCCGTTCGGCAAACCACCACCACATCCCGGTTGCGCGGAACTTCCGAAAGGCGGCCGGACAACTGGTCTAGCGGGATCAATACGCTCCCCGGGATGTGGCCCTGATTCCATTCATCGTTCGTCCGCACGTCGAGGATAAACGCCCCGGAGTGATATTTATCCAATACCTGGGCAACGGAAAGCTGCGAAGGGGAAGAATTCCCTTTGCCGGTGAGTAATACCGCCCCAAGTATGATCACTCCAATTACTGCAACGCCTACCAGGATCCAAGGGGAGAAAGGCAGTGTATTTTTCTTTACCGGTTTTCGCCGCGCGCGTCCCATATTCACCTCCTTTTCAACATGTACCCGATTGGTCAACCATTATCCCATATCACTCATGTAGGGAAGTGGTTACATCGATTACCGGAGGGTGCTCGAAGTGTTTTTTTACTTTGCATAATTCCGCAGCCTGGATTACTGCTGACCGGTATTTCTCGGGGAAGGTGGCCGGAAGTTGGATATCAAGCGTTATCTTGGCCACCAATCCGGTCGTCGGATCATCTTCAGATTTTTGCACAAGTCGGATTCCAGCCGGATCCAATCCCCGGTGGCGGCAGAATCCCAAAACATATATCCCCGCACAGGTTCCGAGCGAGGCGAGAAAAGTATCGAAGGGAGTGGGTGCGGATCCATCCCCTCCACCTGCTTTGGGCTGGTCGGTCTTGACGGTGAATTCCCCGAAACGCGCATCCACCCGGGAGCCTCCCGGAAAGTCCACGATCATTTCCATTTCCCTTCTCCTTTTCTTGCGAAAGTCCGAAAAAGTAGGCCGTGGCCGATTCAGCTGGCATTTAGGCCGCTTTTTCCCTCTTCCAAAAACCGGCATTTGGTATTATAACAATATATAGCATTGTATAACAAATGAGCCCTCTTCTGACCACCCATCAGGTAAAAGAATTATTGAAGGTCGATCGGATCACGATCTACCGCATGCTCAATGACGGCCGGTTGAAGGGTGTAAAAATCGGAAAGCAGTGGCGGTTCCACCGGTCGGAGATTGACCAATTGTTGGGAAAACCGGATAGCGCCTCTGCCGATAATACCGCCGAGGAAGTCCTGACTGAATTCCCCTCCGGATGCGTCGAAAAAGTGGAAGACTTGCTCGCCGGGATACTTGGTATCGGCGTCACCACAGTCAACCTGCGAGGAGAACCGCTGAATGCCATCGTCAATTCCAATTCCTTCTGCCAATTAATTCTCTCCAGCGAAACCGGCCGGCAAGCATGCCAGGCGGCATGGCGCGGGCCTGAACCCTCGCAGGCGGACAAACCGTCGTTTCAGGTTTGTCCCGCCGGTTTGTGTTTCTTCCGTTCCCCGGTCGCGGTTTCCGGCCGAAACGTTGCCTGGGTGATATCCGGACAATTCCGTATCTCTCCCTCCAACCGAACTCAGGAAGCCGCATTGATTAGTAGTCTTTCGGAAAACCACAAAATTCCCCGCCGTTCACTAGAGGAAGCACTTCACAACGTTCATTCTTTGACTCGGGAACAGCAGCTCCAAGTGGAAGCATGGACGCCCCGCCTAGCAAAAACAATCCAATCCATCCTTCAGGAACGCAATAGTCTGACGACCCGGTTAAAACAAATTTCGGATCTTAGCACGGTACGGCCGGTGCCGGCCACCCGCGAAGCCAATTAGTTTTTTCTCCTCAGGAGGTTTCCTATGCCCATCACACCCGACCAAACGCTCGACTGCAGCGGAATGGCCTGCCCCATGCCGATCATCAAAACCAAGAAAGCGATCGACAGCTTGCAGATCGGGCAGGTGTTGAAGATGATCTCCACCGACCCGGGCTCCGGCAGCGACATCGACGCTTGGACAAAGAAGACCGGCCACGAACTTGTCGGCAAGGAACAGTCTGGGAGCAGTTACACGTTCTTCATCAAACGAACCAAATAGGGCCGAATAATCCGTCGAACGTATTTGAACACTTGCGGTTTTAAGCAGAAGGAGTCCTCGTATGGCCACTGAACCCAGCAACCGACTGGCCATCATCGCGCTTCACGGCACGATGGATCTGGCCTACCCGCCGTTCATTCTTTCCACGGCCGCCGTCGCCATGGACATGAAGGCGGCGATCTTTTTCACCTTCTACGGTTTGAATATTCTCAAGAAAGGTTACATCGACAAACTCCAGGTGCCGCCGATCGCCAACCCGGCGATGCCGATGCCGATTCCGAACATCATCGGCATGCTGCCCGGCATGACCCCCATGGCCACCTGGATGATGAACGGCTGGATGAAAAAAGCCAAGGTCGCCAAGCTGAGTGAGATGCTGCAAATATGCCTCGAGGGCGGAGTGCGGATGATCGCCTGCCAAATGACGATGGATGTGATGGGCGTGAAGAAATCCCAGCTCATCGACGGGATTGAGATTGGCGGTGCTGCGACCTTCCTGGAATTCGCGAGCCAGAACGCCATCTGTCTTTCATTTTAGCGAATGGAAAGGGGAAACCCCATGGACGATAAAGTCCTGATCATCATGACCAGCGGCCCGGATACACCGCGCCGTTGCGCCACCCCGTTCTTCTTCGGCACCCTCGGCGTTACCATGGAATACGACGTCTCCATGTTTTTCACCATCGACGGCACGCTGCTACTGAAAAAAGGCGTTGCGGAAACGATTCACCCGAAAGCGGGCGGCAAGCCGGTCTCGGATTTCCTGAAGGAAGCGATGGAGGCCGGCGTAAAATTTTACGCCTGCACAGCCTCGACAGAGTTGCACGATCTGAAACCATCGGACCTGATCGATGGTGTGAAGATGGTGGGCGGGGCCACGATGTGGCAACTAGCCGAAGAAAGTAAAACCGTCCTTACTTTCTGACGATGGGAGGGACCATGACGACCGTTCGCGGGTGCAATTTACCGGAAGACCTGTATTACCTGATCGAGAAACATGTTTGGGCGAAGTCGGTGGAAGGCGGCGCGATGCGGGTGGGAATGACCGCCGTCGCCGCCAAACTATCCGGCGGGAAGCTGGCCGCGGTCACCATCCGGAAAAAGAATCTCGGCCAGCCCGTCGCCCAGGGGAAAAGCGTGGCCACAGTAGAAAGCAGCAAATATGTCGGGCCGGTGTCGACGCCGATTTCCGGAACGCTGTTGCGAGGAAACGACAAGCTCGAAACCGATCCCAACCTGGCCGTAACAGATCCGTACGGCGAGGGTTGGATCGCGGAAATCCAGCCCAACGCCTGGGAGACCGAAAAAAGCAGTCTGGTAACTGGCGCGGATGGGATTGCAAAGTATCAAGCCAAGCTGGAAGCGGACGGAATCAGCTGTGAATAGACAAACGAACCGGTAAAGCGCGTGATGCTTTACCGGTTCGTTTTATTCCAAAGGAGGCCGCATGCCTGAAAAAACCATTGCGGAGGAATTGCGCGGGCGCGGGATCTCCCGCCGGGAATTCCTAAAGCTTAGCGGGATTCTGGCCGGAGCGGCTGGATTGATGGAAGCGCCGATCCATGCGTTGGCCAAGCCGATTAACCCGGTGGAACGGGTAATTCAAGCGCTGCAAACCAAGCAGCGCGCGCCGGTGATCTGGTTGGAGTTCCAGGATTGCGCCGGCTGCACCGAGGCTATCTCCCGCTCGCAGGCGCCGACACTGGTGGACCTCGTCCTCAACACGCTCACCATCGAATACCACGAAACGCTTTCCGCGGCGGCGGGCTTCCAAGCCGAGGAAGCCAAACAGGCGGCGATGAAGAAATACGCCGGCGCCTACGTGTTGGTGGTGGAAGGCAGCATCCCGACCGGCGACGGCGGCGTGTATTGCACGGTCGGCGGGCGGACCGCGGTTGATCTTTTACAGGAAGCGGCCGCCGGCGCGGCGGCGATTATCGCCACCGGCAACTGCGCCTCCTTCGGCGGCATCCCCAAGGCTAATCCCAATCCAACCACCGCACACAGCGTGATGGCTTTGGTCAAGGACAAGCCGATCATCAACATCCCCGGCTGCCCGGCCATTCCCGAGGTGACCGCGGGCGTGATTGTCAATTACGTTCTTTTCGGCGTGCCCGAATTGGATTCCCTGAAACGGCCGGTGGCCTTCTACGGCAATACCATCCACGACCGTTGCCTGCGCCGCCCGTTCTACGAAGCCGGAAAATTTGCGGACTCCTTCGACGGCGTAGGCGCGCGCCAGGGCTGGTGCCTCTATAAGCTCGGCTGCAAGGGTCCTACCACGTACAACGCCTGCGCCACCATCAAATGGGACGCCGGGCTTTCCTTCCCGGTGCAATCCGGCCACCCGTGCCTCGGTTGCTCGCAACCGGATTTCTGGGACGGCGGCGGGTTCTACCAGGGCCAGTCCGCTCCGCTCTCCCGCCCGGCGCTCGCGGCCGCGGCCGCGGCGGTCGGGATCGGCGCGGCGGTCGGCATCGGCGCGGCGGTAATCAACCGCTCACAAAAGACACATCCCGCGGTCGAGATGGCGGAAGCGCCGGATGCGAAGGAGGCGAAATGAACTGGAACGCTGCGCTCGAATTCGCACGCGGCCCGTTCTTCTACGCCGCGCTGATCATTTTTATCGGCGGCATGACCTACCGTTTCGTGCGCGTGCTTCTGTTGGGCTGGAAGCCTGATAAGGTTCCCGGAAAAGGAAGCAAGCTGGGCGGAGTGCTGATTTCCTACCTTAAGGGTTTCTTCATCTGGCCGTTCATCCCTTGGGTGAAAAACACCTTCACTCGCAACCCGCTCATTTATCTCGCCGGCGGATTGTTCCACCTAAGCCTGTTCATCGTCCTGATCCTGGGGACGGCGCACATGCTGGTCTGGAAAAGCCTGCTGGGGTTCGGCTGGCCGACGCTGCCCCTGCCGATCGTGGACTGGATGGCGGCCGCAGGGATCGCGGCGATGATCGCGCTCGCGATCAACCGCCTGATCCATCCGGTGCTCAAGCTGCTCACTGGCGCGTCGGAATGGCTGAATCTGCTGTTCGTATTTCTCCCCATGACCACCGGGTACATCCTCACCCATCATCTCTTCTTCCCGTATGAAATGGGATTCACCATCCACATGCTGACCGTCAACATCCTGTTGATCTGGATCCCCTTCAGCCGGATCGCTCACTTCATGTTCTATTTCTTCTCGCGCACGATCCACGGCGCGCAGTTCGGCAAGCGCGCGGTGACGCCGTAAGGAGGCCGATGATGAAAACGCAAACCGCGGTTCAAACGTTCGTCTCCGAAACCGGCGGCTGGGTGGCTTCCCAGCTGGAAGCCTGTACGCGCTGCGGGATGTGCGCCGAGGCCTGCCACTTCTACCAGGCCACCGGCAACCCGGAGTACGCGCCCGTCTGGAAAATCGAGCTACTGCGCCGGGCCTACGAACAGCGTTTCACCGTCTTCGGACGGGTAAAGGTCGCGCTGGGATTGGATCATCCGATTTCGGACGCCGACATTTCCCGCTGGAGCACGATCGATTACGAAGCCTGCACCATGTGCAACAAATGCGCGCTCGTGTGCCCGATGGGGATCGACCTCGGTTCCCTGATCCATGCTGTCCGCGAGGCGCTCTCCGCCGCGGAAGCCGTTCCGGCCGATCTGATGGCCGCCGTGAATAAACAGGTGACGGAGGGCAGTCCGCTCGGCGTGACCGATGCGGTCTTCGACCAGCGCATGGAATGGATCGCCGACGAGTGGGAGGTCGCACTGCCGATCGATCAACCAGGCGCCGAGGTGCTGGTGGTGTTCTCCTCGATCGAAATCATGAAGTTCCCCGGCAACGTCGCGGCGATCGCCAAAATTCTGCATGCGGCCGGCGAGAAGTGGACCCTGAGCCGGAAGGGGCGCGAGGTGGTGAACTTCGGCTTCTACGAGGGCAGCCCGGAGCGCACCGTTCTGTTTATGAAACGGGTATTCGATGCCGCCAAAGAACTCGGCGTCAAGCGGATCCTCGTGACCGAGTGCGGACACGCGTATGACGCGCTGCGCTGGAACGCGGCGAACATGATGGAGGTTCCGGCCGGGATCGAGGTGACGCACATCGCCGGCAAGCTGTGGGATTACATCCGCGACGGAAAGATCAAGGTCAAGCGCGGCGCGCTCGACGGCGGCGGAACCATCACCTTCCACGACGCTTGCAAGATCCAGCGCCGCGGCGGCTTCATCCGCGAACCGCGTGAGGTGCTGGGTGTGCTTGCCCCGCAAACTTTTCGCGAGTTGACGCCCAACAAGGAAGAAGCCGTCTGTTGCGGCGGCGGGGGCGGCGTGATCGCGATCAAGGAAGCCGATCCCAACCGGTACGCCGCGTTCGAACTGAAGATCGAGCAGCTGCGGGCGGTGGGGGCCAAGACGGTCACGATGACCTGCTCCAACTGCCGCCTGCAGTTCACCGATTGCGTCGCGCACTTCGGATTGGATGTGAAGGTGGCCGGGTTGTCTGAGCTGGTCGCCGGCGCGTTGGAATCGTAGGAAGGAGAGCGACATGGCGCAACGAATTGTGATCGACCCGATTACCCGAATCGAAGGGCACCTGCGGATTGAAGCCCAGCTTGATTCTCAGAATGTGATCACCGCGGCCTACTCCTCCGGCACGATGGTGCGCGGGATCGAAAAAATCCTGATCGGCCGCGATCCCCGGGAGGCCTGGGCCTTCACCCAGCGCGCCTGCGGCGTGTGCACCACCGTTCACGCGTTCGCCTCCATCCGCTCGGTGGAAGACGCGCTGAAGATCCGCATCCCTCCGGCGGCGAACGTTCTACGGAACCTAATGGTCGCCCAGCAGTACGTGCACGACCATGTAATGCACTTTTATCATCTCCATGCGCTGGATTGGGTGGACGTGACCGGCGTGCTGAGCGCCGACCCGCAAGCGACGGCCGCGTTGCAACAGTCGCTCTCCGCCTGGCCGAACGCCTCGGCGGGATATTTTGCGGACGTGCAGAAGAAGGTTAAGGCGATCGTCGACAGCGGACAGCTTTCCATTTTCGCCAACGGCTACTGGGGCCATCCCGCCTACATCCTTCCGCCGGAGGTGGACCTGCTGGCGGTGGCGCACTACCTCGAGGCGCTCGATTGGCAGAAGGACGCCGTTAAAATTCACACCATCCTGGGCGGAAAGAATCCGCACCCGAATTTCGTTGTCGGCGGCGTGCCCATGCCGATCGACCTGAACGGCGAGCTCACGCTGAACGCCGAACGGCTGTCGATCATCTCCGAGTCGATCGACAAAATGGTTGCGTTCGTCGAGCAGGTCTACCTGCCAGACCTGCTAGCGGTGGGCGGGCTGTACCTGAAGGACGACGACTATTTTTCGACGCACGCGCTCCTCGGTGAGGGGCTGAAAAACTTCCTGACATGGGGCGAGTTCCCCGGCGACGATCCGCTCGATACCAAGGGCTATCTGGTACCGCGCACGCTCATCCTCAATCGTGATCTTGCGAACGTCCAGGAGCCCGACCCGCGTGACCTGCAGAAGATGAAGGAGTTTATCCCGCATTCCTGGTATCGCTACGGCGCGGGCGACGGCACTGGACTCCACCCATGGAACGGCGAAACCAATTTGAACTACACCGGCCCGCAGCCGCCGTATGACCAGCTCAACGTCGACGGAAAATATTCCTGGCTCAAAGCGCCGCGCTGGGCGGATCAATCGATGGAGGTGGGGCCGCTGGCGCGGGTGCTCGCGCTTTACGCTTCCGGCCATGCGGAGACCAAGGCGCTCGCCGGCCAGGCGATCGCGCGGTTGAGCGAGGTTTCCGGCCGTACCCTGCCGTTCCCAGACGTGCTCTTCACCACGCTCGGACGGACCGCCGCGCGCTGCCTGGAGACAGTGGTAATTGCGCACGCGATGCAATCGATGTATCAATCGATTCTGGATTTGATAAAGGCAGGGAACACCGCCACATTCAACGGCGCGAAGTGGGAGCCGCTCACCTGGCCCGCGCACGCCGAGGGGTTCGGGTTCATGGAAGCGCCGCGCGGCGCGCTCGGTCACTGGATCGTGATCGACGGCGGAAAGATCGCCAACTATCAGATGGTCGTGCCCACCACCTGGAACGCCTCGCCGCGCGACGGAGCGGGCAACCCCGGAGCCTACGAAATGGCGCTGGTCGGCACGAAGCTGGCCGACCCGCAAAAGCCGCTCGAAATCCTGCGTGTGATCCACTCCTTCGACCCATGTATGGCCTGCGCGATCCACCTGACGGACGCGCGCGGGGAAGACCTAGGCGAAACCGCGATCGGCCTAAACGTGTGCGTGTCGTAACGGGCTGCGTCCGCTGATGGCCCGTTCGATCACCGTCCTGGGCGTGGGGAATTTGCTGCTCACCGACGAGGGCGTCGGCGTGCACGCTGTCCGCGCGCTGGCAGAGCGCAATGGCCAATCCCTGCCCGATGTCGAGTTCCTCGACGGCGGAACGCTCGGCTTGAACCTGCTCCCCTATGTGGAGAAAGCCGCGGCGCTCCTAATCCTCGACGCCGTGGATTGCGGCTCTCCGCCGGGAGCTGTAATCGAACTCTCCGGGGATTCCATTCCGAAGTATTCGGGGATCAAACTTTCCGAACACCAGGTAACACTGCAGGAAGTGCTCGGCCTGGCGCGGATCCGCGGCCGTCTGCCGGCGCGGATGATTCTGATCGGGATGCAACCGGCGGATCTTTCAACCGGGGATTCGCTCAGTCCGGTGGCTGTCGGCGCATTACCAGAAATGTTGGCCAAAGCCGAGGCAGTGTTGCGGGAGTGGATCCTCACCCCGCCGTAAGAAGGTAAATAGGTGTAAGGCATGGATCTCTACAATCTCGGTACCCGGCCCTGGCAGGATAGCCAATCGATCTACCATGCGCTTGCACATCTCGGCCGGGAAGGAATGTGTTTGGTGGAACCGGGAACACCGTACGTGTGCCTCGGGTTCCATCAGGATGCGGCCAAGGAACTCGATTTGGAGTACATCGACCACGAAGGGATTCCGGTCTTCCGCCGCGAAGTGGGCGGGGGCGCGGTATACCTCGATCGCGGGCAGCTTTTTTATCAGTTTATCCTACGCAAAGATGATCCGCGGCTTCCGGTGGATAAGGCGGGACTGTTTGAATTCTTGCTTCAACCAGTGATCGACACCTATCGGGAATTCGGGGTCCCGGCGGAATACAAACCCGTCAATGACATCCTTTCCCGCGGGCGGAAAATCTCCGGCAATGGTGCGGCCGAGATTAATGAGCGGATCGTTGTGGTGGGTAACTTCATCCTGGATTTCAACTACGAAAAGATGGCCACGGTTTTGCGGGTACCCGATGAGAAGTTCCGGGACAAGGTTTTTAAGACGCTCCAGGAAAACCTGACGACCGTGCCGCGGGAAACCGGGTCGGCGGCTCCTTCCATCGCGGAAGTCTCGGACCGATTCATCCGGCGGTGTGAAACGCTGATCGGCCCTTTCACCCCGCGAGAGATCGATGGAAAATTGCGCGCCAAAGCGGACGAGTTGGCCGCCGCTTACTCCGCGATGGATTGGGTGATGGAGAACGACCGGCGCGAGAAGGCCGGGCGCGAAGTAAAAATAGCCGAGGGCGTCTACGTAATGGAACGGGTGGTTAAACTGCCGGGAGGATTAGTCCGGGCATCAGCCGTCAATGAGAAGGGCCGTTTAAGGGACGTTCACCTCAGCGGGGATTTCTTTTTCTTTCCCGCCGACCGGTTAATCGATCTGGAGCGGGCTTTGGACAACGCCGAATTCGACGTTGTATCGTTGACTCGCCGCATAGAATGGTTTTTTCAGATCTATGATGTCCGCGCGCCGGGAATCCCTGCCGAGGAGCTGGCAAAGGTTTTTTGTTCATAGGAGGAGTCTTGAAAAAACAACTAGTGAGGGTCTAGTTCGCTTGGTACGCGAGACAATCGAAATCCTGGATATCAAGTCCCTTCGAACTCGCGCCGTTATGTGACTTTGTCACTGACAGAAAATTGTCCAAGGTCTATACTGGCTACAAGATAAAAAACCGCTGGCAAAAGGAGATTTTACAATGAACCCCTTCGTGAAATTCATGGCTTCCACCACAGGCCGCATCGTTCGGATCGTAGCGGGCATCGCACTGATTGCCTTGGGCTTGCTGGCCATCGGCGGCACCGCCGGCATCATTGTCGCCGTAATTGGCGCAGTGCCGTTGCTGGCCGGTCTGTTCGACTTCTGCGTGTTCGCTCCACTGTTTGGAGCTCCGCTTAGCGGCCCAAAGATCCGCGCGGGAAAGTAACCCCTTTCCTTCCCATAGAGAGGCATCACGTGTCGGTGAGCGTGATGCCTCTTGCCTTGTGGGTGAATTCCTCTCGATTGCAACAACACAATCCTCCTTTCCACACAGGCAAGGAGTTGCGCAACTATCTGCGCGACAGCGTCATGGGGCAAAGCTGGTTAATTCATACCGATGGGGAAGAAAATCCATAAATACGTGCGCCGCTGCCGAGAGCAGGGCGAGGCTGCCCGTCAGGATCCCGCCGATCCCTTCGGCAATCAGAACGGCGGCAGCCAACAGCGCGGATCGGACGAAACGATTTTCGATGACTTGATTCGGGCGGAGGTTAATCTCACAGCCATTTTCCAAAACCAAACACCAGAGCGGTGACCAGCATCCCCGCCAGCGCTCCGGCTATCAGTTGCGGAACGCTGTGTTTGCGGCGGTGCAGGCGCGCCCAGGCGACCAGCGGCAGGGAGAGAAACGCCAACAGCGCCGGTGCGCCGAAGACGAAAACCAGCGCGGTGGAAAATCCGCCTACACCCGCCAGGTGCATGCTGATCTTGTAGAAATTGGAAATAGTGAACATCACAATGGCGAGGCAGAAGTAGGCCAGCACAATGACGGTCAGCAAATGGGGACCCGCGAAGAGGAGCAAGACCAGCAGCGCCAGCACGTCGCTGCCCAGACTGACGAGGATGAAACGCGGGCGTTCCTCGCGGCGCGATAGTTCCATGTCGCTCACCCAGCCGCGTTTGCGTCCGATAAGCAAATAGGTGAGTGGAATGCCTGTTACGATGACAACCGTCAGAGTCGCCCAAAGTAGACCGAAGAGATGCCCCGAACCTGTCGAAGGATCCGACGCCGAGACGTAACCGAAGGCGAGGAAAATCGGCAGGGAGAGAACGGAACTATCAAAGAGAATGGAAATCCAGCGAGCGAGACGGTCTTCCATATCGCCTTCTCCCTAACCCTTTCCCAGTCGGAGAGGGGAATCAACCACCAATCGAATCGCGGCAGAGACATGATCGATCATGGATGCGGCCATAGGATCTCCTCATCGAGTAGGGTTTATTCCGCCAAGATCAGGTAAGCATCCTCATCTTCCCAATCGAAGGCGATAAGGCGGAAGCCGTTCTCTTGCAGGGCACGGCGGACAACTTCCGGGTCGAGGCGATGGTGACGAGGAGGGCCGTCCTCGTGAACCGCATCGGGACGCCAGTCGAGCAAGCCAACCCGCCCGCCGGGACGCAATACGCGGCGGGCTTCCTTAATCAAATCTGCCAGCGGCTCCACTTCGTGCGCCATGAACGCGCCCCAGATCCAATCCACGCTGGCGTCGGGCAAGCTAATCTGTGGCAGTTCGGAGCGAAGCGGGTGAACCTGTGCGGGGGGGTGATGTTCAACCAGATCATCCAGCATCTCCTGACTGATATCCAGTGCCCAGACGATTCCTTGTGGACCGGCGATGTCTGCCAGCGGAAACGTCCAAAAGCCGGGACCACACCCCAGGTCGAGAACTGTCTGGCCCGGACGAATATCGAGGCGTTGCAACAGCCGCATGGGCTGCCAGCGGGCGGCGCGCTCGGCGCTATTTAACGCGGCATGATGTTTGGGGTCGAAGCGGCGTTCAGGATGTGACATAGATTTCCCCAAAGTGATTTAGACCCATCCCAGCGCAAGCAATCCGCCCCATAGGACGATGCCGCCCAGGAAGACCCATAGAATGTCAATCTTGAACCAGCGCACGGCGACGAAAGCCACGCCCGCCAACACGAATGTCGCCGGGTTAATCAGCGCCACGCCGCCCAACTGCAACAATACCACAGCCAGCAAGCCGACAAAAGATGCCATGACCCCGGCCAGCGCGCCGCGCACGGCCTGCAGATTACGCAGGCGGGAGAAGACTTCGGTGAAGGCAAGCGTCATGGCGAACGAAGGCGAAAAGATGGCAAAGGTCGCCAGCAGACCTCCCCAAAAGCCGGCCAGTTTGTAGCCAATAAACGCGGCGGTAATCAGGAAGGGGCCGGGTGTAATTTGCCCTAAGGCGACCCCGTCCGCAAACTGGCTGAGCGACATCCAGTGATGCGCATCCACCGTCTCGGACTGAATCAGCGGGATGATGGCGGTCCCATTGCCAAACGCAACCGAACCTATTTTGAACAAGGAGAGCGCTAGCCCGCCGATTTCGGATTTGAGACTCCACGAGAAAACGACCACCACTAGAATCGCCACCGCAACCAATCCGATGCTTACCCAACGCTTCGCCGAGACGGGTTCGACCTTCGAGGTGGGTTTACCTGACGCGACCATTTTTACCGACGCCGGGTGAATGAGTAATGCTCCCAGCGCCAGCGCGATAAGCACAATCAACACCGCGTTGATCTTGAACAACAGGGCGGAAAACGACAGCAGCATGATGACGGCTTGAATCCGCTGCTGGACATTGCGCCCGCCCATCTCCAATGTGACGTTAAGCAGGACTCCCACCACCAGCGCTTCCAGTCCCATAAAGAGCGGATGAACCCAGGGCAGGTTGCCCGCGGCGAAGTAGAAGGCGGAAAGAAACGACATCAGAATAAAAGAAGGGAGGATAAACCCAATCGTTGCCAGAATGGCGCCGATCACGCCGCGCAGTTTGTAACCCACGTAAGCGGTGAAATCCACCATGATGGGTCCGGGGTAGAGTTGCACCATGGCCAGCCCTTCGTTCATCTCCTCTTCGCTCAGCCAGTGGTTGTCCATCACCACCGCTTTGAGTTTTTGGAGGATGGCCATTCCGAAAGCGGTCAAGCCGACGACGAGGTAGGAGGTGAAGATTGTCAGCAACGGAATCCGCAGGCGGGGTTGAATTTCGGGAACTCTAAACGAATTGATTTCCATATTTTCTCATTTTGGCGGCGATGCGCGTTTTTAGAGCATCCTGCTTGGCCATCTTTTCCTTAGGTTCCGCGAGCACGACTTTGAAGTGCTTGTGCTCGCGTTCTACCTTCCAGACCAGGTCGCAGTCGGAAAAGGAGATGGCCTGCACTGGGCAGGGCGTGCTGCAGGTGCTGCTGCCCACCCTGGAGATCATCGCATTGACCGGTACGGCCTAATTATCTCTCATTTCTTACACACCGCGATTGCAGGTGGATTAACAAAGCGTGCAGCTGTTGCAGGAATCAGTGTCTATAGGCGGGAACCAGGATTATTTTTCGGGCGCCGACTCTCGCGGTGAAGGACTTTACCTTGTCAATCTACGAGTTAGGGAGAAGCAATTCGCACAGCCGTCTACCATTTACCACTTGAACGATGTGCCCTTAACGGCTCCATAATAGAGGTTGAAACCGTCGATGTAGACGTAAGTTCTGGGTGGCATTACTTCCTTCCAGGAAGCAGAAACCGTACTCTTTCGAGTACGGTCTCGCGGCTTGCCCCCGAAGGGATAAGTGGTATTTTCATACTCTAGCACGGCTCACCGCTTTGTCAAATCGGGGTCGCCAAAAAGTATTTCATTGTGGAATTGCTTTTCCCTGTGAAAATCACTTTTTTTATGTTTCGTCGCAGCTATGGGTAGAAACATATTAAAGGTATAACACGCAAAGGTTCAAAAACCGCGAGCCGTTTGGATCATGCGAAAAAAAGTTGACGATTTCCTGATTAATTATGCAAATCCAATAAATTTGTCGATTTCCTATAGTAAGCATATAATCTCCTGTATTCAGCCATGGCCTATACTTTTGATCAATCCAAGGATGAAATCGCCCGCCTCGTAAAGCACTTCGAGACCAACCGGGCTGCTTACCTGGCTACAGCCTACAATGAAGCCCAGGCACGCCAGGAATTCATCGACCCTCTGTTCATCGCCCTAAACTGGGACGTGCACAATCAGCAGCAGGCAGCGCCCGATTATCGCGATGTTGTCGTGGAATATTCACTGGAGATGGAGGCTCACGAAGCACGGAAAGCGCCGGATTACGTGTTCCGCGTGGGGCACGACCCGAAGTTTTTTGCGGAGGCGAAGCGGCCGGGGGTGGATCTGAAGACGTCGACCGGGCCGGCCTACCAATTGCGGCGCTACGCCTGGAGCGCCAAGCTGCCGCTTTCGGTGCTGACGGACTTTCAAGAGTGGGCCGCGTACGATTGCCGCATCCGGCCTTCCGAAAAGGATAAATCCTCCGTAGCGCGGTTGGCCTATCTGACCTATGAGGAGTATGCCGATCGATGGCATGAAATCTGGGATATTTATTCGCGCGATGCGGTGTGGGGCGGATCCTTCGATCAGTTTGCACAGGGCAGCAAAGCCAAACGCGGCACGTCGGAAGTTGACGCCGAATTTCTGAAGGAAATCGAAGGATGGCGCAATTCACTGGCGCACAACATCGCCTTGCGCAACCCCGACATTTCGCTAGACGAGTTGAACGACTCCGTGCAACGCACCATCGACCGTATTATTTTTCTTCGCATGGTCGAGGACCGCGGCATGGAAGAGTACGGCCAGCTCCAGCGAATTGGTGAAGGCGAGGATATCTACTCCAAACTTCTCGCGCTTTCCAAAAAGGCGGATGCCAAATACAACTCTGGTTTGTTCGACTTTACCAAATCGGGCGACCAGGTTACCTCTCGGCTTGCAGTGGACGACAAGCCTCTTAAGTCGATCCTGGCCGACCTATACTATCCCCAGCCGTATGAATTTAGATACTTGCCCGTCGAGATCCTTGGTAACATATACGAGCAGTTCCTGGGCAAAGTTATTAAGTTCACTCCAACACATCATGCTAAAGTTGAAGAAAAACCGGAAGTAAAAAAGGCGGGGGGAGTCTATTACACGCCCTCCTATATCGTGGAATATATCGTCAAAAACACGGTTGGCAAGCAGATCGAAGGCAAGAGTCCCGCGCAGCTCAATGGTTTCCGCGTTCTCGATCCGGCATGTGGCTCCGGCTCGTTTCTGTTGGGGGCGTATACGCTTTTATTGGAGTATTACCACGATTGGTACATTGCACACGAGCCAGGGAAGCACAAGGAGGCCGTGGCGCAGCAACCGGATGGAAGCTGGCAGCTTACCTTGCCGGAACGCAAACGCATACTCACCGAGCACATCTACGGAGTGGATATTGACCGGCAGGCGGTCGAAGTCACCAAACTTTCGCTGCTGCTCAAAGTGTTGGAAGGACTGAAACAACTTACTCTCTTTAATGAGCGTGCCTTACCGAACCTTGATAGCAACATCAAATGCGGCAACAGCCTGATCGGGCCGGATTACTTCGCCGGCCAGATGATGCCGGATGACGACGAACTAAGGCGCGTGAACCCATTCGATTGGCAACAGGGATTTCCCGCGGCAATAAAGGAGGGAGGGTTTGATTGCGTAATTGGAAACCCACCATATGTGCGGCAAGAAACAATTGCTGGGTTTAAAGACTATTTTGAGACACATTACCAAGTTTACGATAGCATCGCTGATCTGTTCGCTTACTTTATAGAATGTTCTTTGCGTATAACCCGAGAGCATGGCTTTTTCTCGTATATTGTCTCAAATAAATTTGTGCGAGCAGGTTACGGGAATAAACTTCGAAGTTATTTATCTCAACAAGGCATAATCCATCAGTTTATAGACTTTGGTGACTTGCCGGTATTTTTAGGCGCAACTGTCTATCCTTGCATCTTAGTGATAGAGAAGGAATCTACAACAAAATTAAAAGAAGACAATCAAGTTGTTATTAGTAATGTAAAGAGCCTGAGCTTCCGAGATTTGAGTGATTATGTGAATGATAATCACTTTACCGTTCCCCAATCCACTCTTATGGAAGGAGTCTGGCATCTCCAACCTACCAACGAAAAAAATATATTAGAAAAGATCGCTATGGCTGGACAACTCTTACCGGAATACTGTGGATGCGAACCTCTATTTGGTGTGAAAACAGGTCTCAATGAGGTGTTTATTGTTACTGATACTCAAATTGACGTTATTACGAAAAAGCGGAAAAGTGAACGTGGTATTTTTCTACCTTACCTCCGTGGTCGAAATGTGAAGCGTTACGGTTATGAACATACAGGAGAATATTTGCTGTTCACAGATGGCATAACCGACACCAGTCATCCTAATGTAATGTCCTATCTCAGAGATCATAGAGCTAAGCTGGAAGCTCGGACAGACATAAAGAATACATCAAAGAAATGGTATGAATTGCGGCCATGTAGTTACTATGATCTATTGCGCAAACCTAAGATTATCTATGCAAGCGTTGCCCAACGTGGCACATTTGTCCTCGATGAAGAAGGAACTTTTGTTGATAAGACCTGCTATTTTATTCCTTCCGATGATAAGTATTTGCTAGGATTATTAAATTCTAAAATGATGTTCTACTACTTCGCCAGTCTTGCTGTACAACGGCGAGGTGGTTATTTTGAGTATTTAACTCAATATGTCGTTCAATTGCCCATCCGATCAATTAATAATTCTAACGTTACGGACAAATCTCTAAACGACAAGATGGTAGCTCTGGTTGATCAAATGCTTGATCTTCATAAACGCCAAGCCGAAGCAATAGACGCAACTGAACAAGAGCGATTGCAGCGGGTGATAGATTCCACCGACCAGCAGATTGACGCGCTGGTGTATGAGTTATATGAACTGACGCCAGAAGAGATTGCGATTGTGGAAGAGACCACAGTCAAACACACGAGGACCTGACGACACAGCTAAAAATAAACCAAAAATAATTCAGGGCTATACCTAGTTTAGATAGAAACCGGAGCCTCATTAGGCGATTCCCTTACGATGGATGACAAGACCGCACGGAGGAATTCTCAAACCCTTCGCAACACCTCCCGTAGATGCAATCGATCCTATAGACCATTTTGTGCAGCTGAGGAAACCATACCTCCGTAAAAGGAGCCAAAAATGACAACATTTTTCCGTTTACGCCCAATAATACGATTAAGTATTTCATTGTTTTTTCTAATTGGCTTGTTTTTCCTCAATCTGTTTATCACCTCAAAACAGAATGTTACACCTCTAGCCTACTTTTCACTACTCATCCCATTCGTGGGACTTATAAACGATTTTGCTCCAGAAATCCTTTCGCGCCTTCAAAAATACGTTGGCCCCTCGGATTACCAGCGATCCGTAAAATCCTCTGTAATCAAATTTCGCACTTTCCTACTCGATTATTTTCTTTTATCACTTCCTGAATCACAAGCACGACAATCACTTCCACTCTTTTCTCAACTGGAACTTGTCTGCGCACAGATACCTGCCCGGTCATTGGGTGCATCAGATATTGATGATAAACGCCGTCGTCCCATGGTTATAGCTTTATTCCTTATTTGGTATCGCGAACATCTCCATCCACAAGATCAAGATGCTTCTTTCTTATACATCAAATCCATTTACCGGGGACTTACTGACAAGGGTAAGACCGAGTTTGTTCTCGCATATAATCAGATAGCAATCTTGGATCGGAAATACTCAGTTGTCGAGACTTACTTCTCACCGCTTGATGATACTTTATTTGAGCACGCGCGCTTCCACTTCTATGATCGTTTCCTCAAAGATGATTACGTGGAAGAGGTTGCAAAGAAGCTCAATTACAAAGAAGGCCAGATAAGAACTTTTAAAGCCTCACTTTCTTCAATCGCCAACTCAGGTAGGTTTAACTTAGGCTACCTTAAGCGGTTCATCAGTGATCGTAAATTGTATCGAAAACTCTTCGTGGTTGTAAGTGATAAAAATCTTCCTAAGGCGATACAATCCTATATAACACAATGTCCTCACTTCATTCTTAACTATTCTTCGATTGCAAATTTGCCAGTTCTTGGTCTCTCAAGTAGATACGATGTATTCTTCTTCTCGCCACTCTCGCTTATTTCATCCCCATCCGCACTTCTCGATGAGTTTCGGTCAATAGACCCGTTAATTGAAGAGCATCCGTTAAAAATCTATGAGATTGATCCAACAGAAGCGTTAGCCACCCTAATTGATAGCCGGTCGGATTTCTCACAAACGATAGGATTCTTCGAAAACACATCAATAAATACTTCCTTTATGTCGGATCTGACATATGATCAAATAATGGCATTGTTGGAACGCAACAAGATATCGCTACGCGACCTCTTAAGAGCACTGCCTCCAGCCGAGTTATCACCTTCGGCCCTGCCTTCGGAAAAAGAGTTCCTTAATAAGCTTTCATCTACATACACAGGTACTGGATCGAGTGCTGATATATTTTCCCTAATTGGCCATTCACGAGAAATCAGGCGACGAATAAATAATCTCAAAAACCTACCTGTTCAATATACTTCGCAAGAAGTGTCATCGCTCTATAATAAGAAGATTACATTACATAAGTTAAAATGTCGCTTGGTTATGCTAACCATTGAATTCTTTGATGCACTCCGAAGTTTGAACGAGATGATGGAGGCCATATGAATCAGAATTATCCGCGCCCGATCCACAGCTCCATGCGGTTTAGCTTTTGAATGTGAGAAATGTCAAATATTGCTTCGATGAAGTTTCGGATAAAATGAACCATATGTTGCATAGCCGACCAAGCGCCTGAGCCAACAGCCGTTGGGCGGCTTAATAATTTATGCTTACTTGTCAAAACATGTAATTAATTTATAATATGATGAATATGAAAAAGATATTATTCGTTGACACAAATATATTTATTCACTACTATGATTTTGACCAAATTGATTGGCCTGCTATTTCACATGCCGATTCGGTAATTATATTAATCCCGCCAATAACAATTCGCGAACTTAATAAACATAAAGATGGTAATCAAAGACAAAGGATTCGAAAACGTGCGGGTTTGATACTCCGAAAGATCTCGGGAATAATTGATCAAAACCTTCATGCGCAAATAAATCCATTAATCGAATTAGTCTTAGAACCACGCGATCCCCTTATAGATTTTGGTTCTTTTCAACTAAGCCGTGATATTCAAGATGATCACCTAATTGCAAGTATACTTACCTATCACAATGAGAATCCAGAGGCGGATATTGTTTTATTTACTTCTGATTCTGGGCTTTCTCTATGGGCAAAAGCTAATTCTCATAATATTTCAACTATTAATATTGATGAAAACTTACGTCTCCCAGAAGAACCTGATCCCGAAGTCGCAAAAATGAGGGATCTAGAAGAGGAGCTTAGGCAATTAAAACTAAAAAACCCGCAATTATCATTAGTATTTGAAGATGAAAACCAATATGCAACATTTACTCTTCCTTCTCCAGTTGTTTTAACGGAAGAAAATATTGAAAATCGAATTGCTAAAGTAAAAGAGAAATATCCTCATATGGAAATAAAGCCATATAAATTAGAAATACCAGAAATGTCTGACAAAAAAAGTCAAGAATTGGTTAATTTGGCCACCAAATTACGCGATTCAATGCTTATTGGACTTTCTCCCGAAGATTACGAAAAGTACAATAATGATCTTGACGAGTATTATACTAATTATCCTCAATATTTAACTCTTGAAACAAATTTTGAGAATATTAAACGAAGAGCAATTAAATTATCAATATTGCTTTCAAATGATGGAACAGCACCCGCAGAAGATATAGATGTCTTTATTCATTTTCCTGATGGTTTTCAATTATTCCACAAAGAAGATCTTCCGAAGGCACCTAAACCACCTCAGCCGCCAGAAAAACCTAAATCACAAATGGAACATCTAATGGGTGGATTAAGTGTTCTTGGAAATGTTCCTTATTTACCATCCAATATAAATCCCGTAATGGGACCAATATCTTCTCCGCCAAATATTTCATTTCCTAAAATAAAGCGTACTGGAAGCTATGATGTAAATATTCATGTAAACCGTATTAAGCATCAATTAATTGAACCTTTTGATCCGTTATATGTTATTTTTGAATCCTATGAAACTGCAAAGTCATTTAATATTACATATGAACTTCTTGCAGCCAATTTGCCAAGAAGATCAAATGGAGAATTGCATATAATCATCAAAAAGGAAACTTCAGATTAATTAAGAGAATTACGCCGCCCAACACGCGGCTGCAGACGACTTGGCCTATAGCTGCGAGAGGTAACACAACTTGCTTCGTTGAAATTCCGAGTAAAGTGAACCTGGTGTTGCACAGCCGGCCAAGCGCTTGAGCCGCCAGCCGTTGGGCCTTGAAAATTGATGGGAGTTCACAAGCGGGAGAAAGCTGCTGAATCAGAGGTGATAGAATAATTATATGAGCAGAACATACACATACCTAGCAATCCTCATCGGCGCGGTATGCGTCTACTTCCTCGTCCGCACCGTCCTCTTCCCCCAAAACATGATCTTGCGGAATGCCATCATTCAGGGCGCCCTGATCGGCTTCGGGCTGGCGTTCGTCTCGGCCCAGGTTTACGCCCGGATCAAGGCCAAAAAGATCAACGGCTGGATCACCATGTACGGGTTGGGCGAACCCGGCAACGGCATGTTCTTGCGCGCCGCGCACGCCCAGCTTTTCCCCGGCCCGGTAAATACTCCGCGAGAGGCGATGTACTGGTGGACGAATTCAGACGGCGCCGGCCACACGCTCTCCGGGGCGCACGACTACATCCTGCACTTCCCGCCGGGAGGACTCCCGCCGAACAAGGCATTCTGGTCGATTACGATGGGGGATGCGGGGAATCACTTTGTGGCGAATCCGCTCAACCGGTACAACGTCAGCGATCGCACCGACTTGGCCCAAAACCCCGATGGTTCGATCGATGTTTACATTCAAAAGGCGGCTCCGGCGGGGCACGAGCCCAACTGGCTGCCCGCGCCTGCGGGCAATTTCATCCTCTGGCTGCGCGTCTACATTCCCGGCGAGGCCATCCTCAAGGGCGAGTACATCGTCCCGCCGGTGGTCGAAGCGAGCTGACGGCTATGACCCAGAATTTACTGATCTTCGGTGTGGTGGTGATCGTGGTGTGGTGCGTGGTGATCTACTTTTGGCCGAGCTTGCTGCTGTCAGTCTTCAAGAGAGCGATCCTCGTGAAAGGCTTCGGCGAAGGCCCAGTCCCGATCAATACGCTATACACTGAACCCCAGGCGTTTTTTGCAGACCCGTTCAGCCTGCCCGCCTCGGCCCCAAAAGTGGCGACTTCCGGCGTGAACCACGACACGCTCCTTACGCTCGGCTGGTTGGACCTCCGGAAAGGGCCGCTCGTCTTGCACGTACCCGACATGACCGATCGTTACTACAGCGTGCAATTCACAGATCCGTCGAAAAACACCAATTTCGCATACGTCGGCACGCGCACCACGGGTCCGCAGGCGGGAGACTATCTTATTACGGGGCGGAATTGGAAAGGCCAGGTACCGGGCGGCATGAAGCAGATATCCTCGCCGAACAACTCGGTGTTCGTGGCCGGGCGCGTGCTTGTGAAAAGCGACAGCGACCTGGCAACTGCCCATGCTCTTACATCGCAGATACAACTAAAACCGCTAAGGGGTGGGCCACCCGGACAATAGCAGTTGAAAAACGGCCCAACCCTGCGCTGCGGCTGACGCGGCCACGGGCGGCGAAAAAACCGGCAAATCCCAGCTTTTCGCGGTTTTGGATAAAATGTCGAGCAAATAAAAAATATCGCCATGCACCTGAGCGCTACCGTTGGGCGGTAGTAAATGAATACATATTCGATCCACCGATGATTTTATAAACACTGAAAGGAGCTCAATCATGACCGTAAGTGGTAGTTGGGCTGCTTATACTGGAAGCGGCGCTGTAATCCTGACCATCGTGCTGGGGATCATCGCATTTACTCTCGCAATTGTTGGAACCAGGATGCATCGGGCGATCGGAGCTGCCAGGCCTGGAAAAGCGGTCACTTTTTTCCTGTGTGTTTTATGGTTCTTATCGCTGGTGATGTACCTCAATGCGGTTGGCGTTTATATTCGCGCGTTTGCCCAGCAGATTGCGAGTGGGCAGGTTCCGAAGATCACAGGGGCAGCCAACCCGATCACGCCAATTACGTATATAGGCGTTCTTGTTACCTTTATCGTCATCCTGGTTATAAGTAGACATCATGGCTGGAAAATAGCGCTGGGCAGCGCCGTCCTCGGTGCACTGGTCGCGCCATGGATATTCGAGCTTCCCTTTGATCTTATTATCGTGGGGAAAGTATATACGCCTTTGCCCGCACTCTCGTTCAGGGGGTTGTATTTCCTGCCGTTATTCCTGATAGAGATTTCGACCTATTCTTTGCTGACTTTCTCGCCGTTGGTGAAATTGTCGAGAGCAACTCTTTACTCTCTGTCTGCCATGTTCCTGGTTTTTGCTATCTGGGCCGCATTTGGTTTTACTTTTCCCTCCGCCCCAATCCCGATTGCATTAAATGCAATATCCAAAGTCCTTTGTTTCGTTGTCGCCATCACCCTTTTTTTACCGCATAAAGAAAATGTTGAGTAGTAAAATTACTCACGGTGAACGCACCGAAGAGTAATAAGCTTTCGAGCTAGGCGTAATTAATAATATTTCAGGGTGCCCAACACGCGGCTGCAGGCGACATGGCCAAAGGCCAAGAGGCAAGGCTGCGGGCTTTTTAAGAATCGCGTAAAATGCCTCTAAGTCACAGTGTTTTCCTCGCGACCGGCCAGGCGGCTTAACCGCAGGCCGTTGGCGGTAGGAAGGGAAGGAGAGACAATGTTTGCTGAAATAGGAATTGCTAACCTTGCAGCGATTGGTGTAGTAGTTGCCACACTTGTACTCGCATTCTTTACATATTTAAGCGTAAGACAAGCGCGAGATGCCCAACGCGCTCTAGTTCGCCCCATATTGATCCCAACAAATATCCCCAACACAGAGGATCTTATAAATGCTCAACAAAGGCAATTCGATATTAAAAATGTTGGTAGTGGCGTTGCTACTGATATATGGGGAGTACTTTTTCCTTATTCTGATTCTTTACCATGGGTTCCTCCTCAGTTATCTCTCCGATATAATCTTCCTCTTCAATCAGGGGAAACAGTCGCCATGATATTTAAAACTGGTGGAACAATGTTCACGGTTAGGGACCGAATCGGTAGAGAATCAATTACCGTCCCTTCTAAATTAGCCACCGAAAGCGGAGTACCGAATCTTAACGACCGATATGAACGTGTCATCGCACGGCTCACTTTAACTTGTCGTGATTCCCTTAGTCTCAAGCATTCCTATATATATGATTTAGACTCGCTTGATCATTGGGTTTCGGTTAATAACAGATACTCGATTCGAAAGGACCTGCGAGATCTCGATGTAAAGAAGGGTTCCCGATCTACACGACGTCGTAAATGATCCATGGCCAAGCACGCGATTGCGGGCGACACTTGCTAAGAACACGCGAGGACAGGCTTTGACCAATGTTCAGAGAGAACACGTTTGATTTGGGTTTCGATTTCCTGTTAAAATGGTGATTGAAATGCGGGTGCGGCCAAGCTCCCCGGCCCTCACGGTAGAACCGGGGGTACGTTGAGCCACCAGCCGGCGGGGGATACAATATTATTCTAGTATCTTTGCATCCCCACCTAGATCCCATTTACCGGAGATTTGTGAATTGACAGACCCTATTCACCGCGTATTACGAGAAGGGGGCGATGAAGTTGAATTCAACCGAAACCTAGAAAGGCTTCAGGACCTCAATCCGCGCCGCCTAGAAATTACTATTGAAATATGCGAAAGATTAGAATTCGGTGAACTCCTAAAGTACAATTCCCGCTTTACCCATTTCACTGCTGTCGGAGGACAATTAAACCGCGAATATCAAGTTGATCGTCTTATAACATATCTAGCCCTTACTTCGTTGGATATTATTTCAAGGGAGGAATATCAATGTCGTGAGTTCCGCGATTTCCCAGATTGGTTGTTTGCATCGCTTGAGGACCCCATTACTAAGCCATCCATTGTCTCGATGATTGATGCACTAGAAAATAAAAATGCTGTCTCCATTATTGATATCCTCCGCACGACAATACCAAATCTAAAAACTGCATATTATTACGAAGAGGGTGTCTCTCGCCTCTTCAAGCGAATTCTTCGCGAAGGTGTTGACCATTGGATGCGAGAATGGCTATGCTCAATTTACTTTATAGCTAAAAACGCGCCTTTCAGAGATACGATATCACCTCAAACGCTCCCGTGGAATCAACTTGGAGTGGAAGATCGATATGTTCTACTTGCTGACTACTTATTCTCACTCAGAAATCTATACACTCATACTAGTTCATACATAAATACTCAGGAATTAAACCGGTTCAGAAGTACCGAACGTGATGCCCCTTCTTTTGCCATTCGTTATTCCGATGTCCCCGATGCCATTACGCAAAGAGTCAAGTGGTTTGTCGCCCTAAGATCGGACCTTGCCGAGAGTGAGGTCATTCGAATGATTTCCGTTCATATATTAAGAAAATGGCTTGGATATCATGACAATCTTGGCTATATAGAAACCTATTTACGCCGCTTAACTTTCCGTTACAATACATACTCTCTAGATAATGAACTTATTTATAACTCACATGTGATTGGCAAATGGGCAACGATAGAATCACAAGTAATACTATTGAGCCGATCCGATCTAAATAACTTTCGACTTACAACAACATTTGCGAATCAAATGTTGGCCCTTTCCGACCCATCCAATCGTTATCGCCCATTTATTTTAGAAGAATTACCTCAGTACCTCGACCTATTAACTCGAGTTAATAACAATGTCCAGTTGGCTTTTGATGAAGCTATATCATTCGGCGATGATTTACATAGAGGAGACAATATAATTCGGACTGGACTTCAACAACTCGCTTCTTCCCTCGATGCAAGGAATCTTCTTTATTCAATCACAAAATTGCGTCAAACAATCGACCAAGTAATTTCTGTACCATTCTACTGATTACCATTAGCCATTTATTCCGTCCAACACGCGGCTGAAAACGCCCTCGTTTACGGCCGTAAAAAGTCGAAATTTGAGGTGATGAGCTTTCATGTAAAATGATGAAAGTGTTAAACAACAAGCCAAGCATCTGAGTCGCCTCCGATAAGCGGAATTGCGCCAAAAGGAGCTACATTCACTTCTCCCCACCACTCAAACTGACGTGCTCCTTGACTCCCGTACTGTCATGCGCCAAACTATGGAGTGAGATCAAGCACGGCTCATCGTCTCAGGTGGAACTATGTCGAACCTCTCAAGAGAAACCGTCGAAAGAGACATACAAAAGCTAAGTAAAGAGTCCTCTGGCTCGTCCTTCTGGAGAGTGGACCTCCACACTCACTCACCAGCCTCCGAGGACTCGCGTTGGTTGACCTCTACTACCCCGCATGACTTCGTTGCAGCCTATGCAAAAAAAGGCATCTCATTAGTCGCCATCACTGACCATAGTACCGGAGTCTGGGTAGACCAGCTGAAGGAAGCTGCAAAAAAATATTCTGCAAGAAGTCAGACGCCTTTTACCATCCTTCCGGGAGTGGAACTCAACGCAAATGGTATCCATATCTCTGCGATCCTCCCCGAGAACTCCACGTCTGCGTCCATATCGCTCCTTCTCGGAAGACTTGGCCTCCACCAAGACGATTTCGGCAAGGAGAAGACGTGCGTCTTCAAGTCCATTGCAGATATAGCATCAGAAGTTAATAAGGAAGGCGGTCTTCTAGTAGGGGCCCACTGCAATTCGAAGAATGGGGTCGTTGACGGCCTAGACGGTGTCCCCAGGCAGAACGCCCTTAACGCGATGTCGTTATTAGAGCTCCGCGCCGACCAATCCCGCGCCAAGTCAATTAAGACTTGCAGTTACGTCATCAATGATCTCCGATATCCAGCACTCCCATTCGTATACTCCTCCGACTCACATTCAGAGTCTGAGATTATTCCCGATGTATCTCTTGTCAAGATGCATCGCCCATCCTTTTCCGGTCTTCGCCAACTCTCCTTTGAGCCTCACCTCCGAACAAGTGGCACTTCCCTCGCCGCTTCCGCCTCCGCTACACTTACTGGCATCGTCATCGATCACGGCCTATACCAAGACACTGCCATCCCGTTCAACTCCGATCTCAACGCCATTATTGGTGGCCGAGGCGCCGGTAAATCTGCGCTAATTGACATCCTTTCCTTCTGCATTGGTCACGATGCAATTGCCGCTACGTACCAGCAGGCCGTGAACCATCGGTTAGTGGGTTTCCTCTCCGACGGAGACGAAGTCCGTCTTTATATATCCCTCCAAGGAGCTCAATACTGCGTTCGAAGAGTAATGTCATCGACGCGCGTTCGGGATGAGATTAGGATTTCCTCGCCACCCGATCTGTTCCGTCTGAGAGACACTGGCCCTATGAAAGAAAGCCAAACAATCGGGGACCTTCTCCCCGTCGGTATCTACGGCCAGGGCGAAGTGATGGAGATCTCCAAGAAGGGAGACGACCAGCTAACGCTCATCGACTCATTTACAGACCTGACCGAGATCCATAAAGAACTCAAGATCCAGAGAGAACGGCTTGACGCCGCAAACAAGGCTCGCCTCGAGCAGGCCGAAAAAAGGGGTGCGGTCCTCGAGGAGCTCGCCTCCAAACCAAGCATTACTCAGAGAATTTCGGAGATTGACGCCCACCTCCAGAACCCTGTCTTTGCACACCATCAACGTTGGGAGGACCAGAAGATCTACCTTGATGAGTCTGATAGATTGATTCAGGAAATTTCTGAGATTATCCCTGAGGGCGATCCGTATGCAGACCTCGAGTTACCTGAGCTGCCAGACAAGACCCCCGCAGCCTCTCCCCTCAAAGACGCCCACTCCGCCCTTAAGCTCCTTCTCCGCGAACTTAGAGCCTCCACGGACAAGGACCAAGCGTCCCTCCAAGTCGCGTTGCGCGCTGTCAGACAAGCGCGCGATAAATGGAGGAAGGACTACGACGCTGCAAAAGCCAGCCTCCAAGCCAACCTAAGGAAGCTAAAGCTCTCCGACATTGAACACGTGCACTCCGAACGCAACGAGCTCCAAGGTCAGCTAAACAAGATCCAAAGGCAACACGAACCCGCACTCAAGCGTATTGACGAGAAGCTCTTATCCCTCTCGCAAGAGAGAACTTCCGCCCTCGACAGAATTGGCACAATCCTTGGCAAACGTACCCAGGTCCGTCAAACCACTGCCGATCTACTTAATTCTAGGCTTCCAGAAAACGTCAATGTTCGAATCATGCCCCTCGCCGACGACACGGCGTACTTCACATTTCTCAGCTCCGTAGTCTTGGCTGGGCTGGGCATCCGGAACCGCGAGCGACACATCCAGACTCTAGTGTCCTCCTTCCCTCCACGGACCCTTGCCAACTTGATCCGTTCTAAGAATGAAGACGCGATCACGGCCGCAGGCATCTCACCCGACGCCACATCCAAACTTCTCGCTCTCCCAGAAGAAGAAGTTGAGCGTATCGAGGAGAGTCTGCTCGAAGACAAGCCCGTTATTTCCCTTAAGCGCGAGGGACACGCGGACTTCTCCTCCCTGGATCAACTCAGCATAGGTGAGAAGTGCAGTGTCATCCTATCCTTAATGCTCTCCTCTGGCGATCACCCTTTGATAATCGACGAGCCCGAGGCCGAGCTCGACCACGAATTTATATGCAGCAGCGTGGTCGAAAGTATTCGGTCAGCAAAGGGGAAGCGCCAAATCCTGGTCTGCACCCATAACCCTAACATTCCGGTCCTTGGAGACGCCGAGCTCATAATCAAGGTTACAAAAGTACCTGGCGAACCACGCTGCCGTGTGGAGCATGCTGCCGGCTTCGAGGACGAGCAGTCGATATATTTCCTCAAGCAACTCGAAGGGGGCGAAGCCGCCCTCCGTAAGCGAAGTACTAAGTACCAACTGGCCAGCTCATAATCAGCAATTCCGCCAAATCACTAGATGGAGTTGACCCGGCTAGCTGAGTGTTTGGCATTCGTGCGATGCTAGCCTTAGGCTGGCCAGGAGGCTCATCTCGAAGTTGTTGAGAGCAGGAAATCATATGACTAATATCGGACCAGATTGTATAATCTCATACATTGATATGATTGATACAGGAGAATTACTTAATAATAGTAAAGGTGTTGGAGTAACAATTATTCGAAATATGCATGACGCTATCATGAAAAGTAAAACCTGGATTAGATATCACGAAGAAATTTGCTTTTGGAATGATTCAGTATTATTACTGGCAAAAGTGGATGTTTCACAAAGAGACACTTATAAACATGCAATAGATGAAGTGAGAAAGATTAAAAAGATTATTGACAGAATTAACTCGCCGAAAGGTAGTTTTGTGGTTTGTGTAAAAGGTCAGGCGTTTCCTCCTCCCGTAGATTGGAAAGTAAATGAAGAAATACCAAGGATGAATTACTTACAGGCATCAAGTTTGGCATTTGCAAATTGCTTTACGATAATTGACAGCCTAAAAAATAATGATATTCATTGGTATATCGAAGAAAGAATAATTGAAAAAGTGAAGTTAAGAAAAGAAGATTCGAATCAAGAAATCGATGTATTTCCGCGGAAAACGAAAAGGGTTATTTTTATGTTTACAGGGGATATATATAAATAATATTGGATGGACTTTTACTACACCCTACCCGCGCTTGTAGCTAACTTGGTCTTCGACTAGACTCTTCGTTAGTATGCTCTTCAGCGGTGGATAATATAGAATTAACCTAATCCTGCGCAGCCGGTAAAGCGCCAGAACCGCAAGACGCTAGTAAGTTGGGTCAATAATTATGAATCGTGTCCGCTTTTCGCCTTCAAGTCAATGGCTTCGGGCAGCGCCAATTCACTTTCCGATAGCCCCGCTTGTTCCATTTTCCTCGACGCAGGCATCGAACGATGGTCAAGGGATCCGATAACCTCGTTATATTGTTTGACTACGCTATTAAGGCCGGTACCGACCCCATCCAGAAGGGACACAAATTTATCGAGACGCTTGTACAGCTCTTTTCCAAGCTCTGCGATTTCTTGTGCGTTTTCCGCAACTTGGGTCTGTGACCATCCATAAGCAACGGTGCGCAAGAGGGCTAAAAGCGTAAAAGGCGACGCGATGATAACTTTTTGGGAAATGGCGTATTCCATCAAGCCGGCATCCGCTTCCAGCGCCTCTCCTAGACAGCTTTCATTCGGCACGAACATAATAACAAAATCAGGAGCTTTTGATTCCTTGAATTGTTCCCAATATTTCTTTTGCCCAAGTTCGGAGATGCGCGCCTTCATTGCCTTTGCATGCAAATCCATTTTCGCATCCCTATCATCCTGGCTCTGGCATTCCATAGCTTCCAGATAGGCATTCAGCGGGGCCTTCGAATCGAGTGGAAGAATGCCTTCGTTTGGTAAATGAATGATCATATCCGCTCGCCCTTCATCCCCGGTAACTTGTTCCTCGAAGTCCACGTTTCGGTTCATCGAGGCGAGCTCCACGATCCGGCGCAACTGAATCTCACCCCAACGGCCGCGTATGGTGGGGGACCGCATGGCATTGGCGAGCGCTTGCGTTGATAATTGGAGGGAATCGTTCGTTTTGGTTAATGCCGTTACTTGAGTAGTAAGCGAACCATAGGCGCTTTCACGCTTCCCTTCCAAATCACGAATATTTTTGTCGAGATCAGTTAAATTAGCCTTTAATGGATCGACAATTGCGGTGATGGCGTTCTTGCCAAGTTCCAACTGTGTCGAATTATTCTTCAACAAATCGTCGGTTGCTTTTGACAAAACACCATTCGCTAGGGCGGTAAAGGAATTCTCCATTTCCTGTTTACTATTCTGAAGATATGCTACTTTCTCATTAGCGGCACGCGCTTCGGCCTCCAATTGCGCCACCTGAATGCGCGATTGCTCGCCGGAGGATCTTTCCCGGAGACGCGCAATCAGATACCCTAATATAAATCCCACAATAAGAAATACAACAATCGCAATAAGCAATGTGACGATAAAAGAAATGGTATCCATATGGCCTCACTTTAGAATGAATAGTACACCCGACGGGAGATATCTGCGACTGTATCTATACCTGGAACGGCCCAAAAATATATCAGGCTTGATCCCATGAACCGAATTTGGGCTGCAAAGGTTGGTGAATGGGGTCACTCCTTTTTAACTTTGACGTTCTTAGGAGTTTTACTATCCTTTGAAATATCCTGTAAATAATCATCACGTTCCTTAATAATTTGTGCAAGAACGCGTCCCCTTCCAATCTCGGTTTTTGAGAGATACAAGGCTGACTTTCCGCTAAATTCGTCTCGGCCGGCAAGGAAGAGAAGCCAAAAATCTTGGATATCAGGATATAAGCAGAAGAATTCGTAAATTATCTTGGCAACATTGAGCAAAATATCCGCATCCTTGGCTGAAAAAATCCCCTTTCGCATCTTGTAATTAATTTGTCTTCGAGAAATATCCAATAGGATGGCAATATGATCTACTGTTAAACCGGTTATTCGGCGAAAGGTCGAGATGTGAGTAGACTTTAATCCTTTTACTTCGGCGATTAGTAATTCATTTTTGGAGTTCCTGGCTTTCACGCCAAATAATTTGAGATATTCGAATTCATGAGTAACGGCCTTTGAAGCGCTTGTCATTGCTCCTCCTGGAAATTAAGAATTGTCGGAAAAAAGATCAACCTTTACTAGAATTGACCTTCTTATGAGTTGAAATATCAGTAGAAAATACTCTAAGATAATCTTCGCGCTCAATATGTATTTGAAGAAGGGCTTTTCCTTTTCCGTTCTCGGTCTTGGAGAGATATAGAGATTGCATATCATTGGTTTCTTCAGAGTCTGGAAGGAAAAGCATCCAAAAATCTTGGTTATCAGGATAAACACGGAAAAATTCGCAGATAATACGTGCAACACTAAGCAAAATATCCGCCTCCTTGGCTGAAAATACACCTGTTCGCATTTTGTTATCCGCTTGTTTACGAGAAATCCCCATTATTGTGGCAATATCATCCATTGAAAGACCTGTTATTCTGCAGAAAGTTGAAACATGAGATGACTTTAGCCCTTTTGAATCGGCGAGTAGTAATTCGTTGATCGAGGTTATGCCTTTCAAACCAAACAATCTGAGATAATCAAATTCATTGGGATCGTTCTTTGAAGTACTTGTCATTGCTCCTCCCGGAAATTAGGAATTGTTAGATGAATCGTTCTTTATATGATTGTTTCGGATGGGTATTTCCCGAACAAGCACCTGGGTCATAATTCTGGCCAAAATTGGCCCGGCGACAGACCATAATTCATCCTGCGAAGAAAATTTCGGTTTTGATGAGTGAGTTACTGTGATTCTTGGACAAACCAAGTTTTTACCTCGAGTCATTCGCGTCTCCCTTGCGATTTATCTGTATCGCTAGAAAGGCAAAGAAAAACGGCCATTTCCACCGTAAGGCAGAAGCGGCCGTTATAATAAACACCAGCCCGCACGACTGCCTGTTCAGTTCTGTGGGTTAGCCGTCCGTTGGTGTTCGTAGCACCCGCGGACGGCGTTACTTTGCCTATTCCATTATTAAAATAATATACAGCGTATACGCTGTATAGTCAAGGGGGAGATTATCTTTTCAGATCCTCGCGAAAAGCACCTTTCTTCCGCCGGCTTTGAATATATATTTCCACATCGGCGGGGGTAGTAAGCCAATCGCGGCCCATTTTTCGGGCCCTTAGCCGGCCGGACCGGGCAATATCACGAAGATATTGAGGGCTTAATCCAAAGCGACGAGCAGCTTCGGTTATGGTAATCAATTCCTGAGGATCGACCCTTTTAGCCATCTTGGCAATACTATAACTTAAGGGTCCGAACTAGCCAAACGGGTGGGCTTATGGAAATTTTGTCAAATATAAGAATTCTCCCAGATTGGGAGAATTGTCAAAATTCTACCGATTCGGGAAAAGTATTGTTTATAAACGCGGTGACTGCGATATATTGGGGGGAAATAGTTTAGGAATTCAATTCTACTGCTTTGAATAATGCCACAGGAATTTTACGGCATTGTCCGCGGAAAGCTCCTGGCCTTCCGGCAATACGACGGTTCCGTTCTCCAGCACCCGGATGTTACATTCTTCGCATATTTTCTTCAATAAAGGACGGGTTTCTGGGAGTTTGTTAATAAGGAAGGGTAGGAATCTGATCCGGCCCAGACTCATGAATAGATCTCTTTCTCTTCTCTGAAAATCCATCGATAGACCAACACATTTTCCAACATTGCTTCGCATGTCCCATATGTATTGGAAAGTATGATTGTCCCCGCTTTCTGCGTATGTGCCTAATGTTTCCCGGAACAGAAAATCTTGCGGTTCGGTCTTGATGATTTGACGCATCCTCTCTAATGTGTAAAAGTGAATCAAGTCGCGCCGAGCATTTCCTAATCCAATAAGGGCCGCGTACCAAAGCCGGTCATCGGCGGATTGAAACAATTCCTCCAGCGCGGCGACAGCGTCCGGATTCTCAAAGGATTTATACGTGCGGGTTATGGCGGTGTAGGCCATATCCCGCACGTAATCGACCTCGTCGGATAAGAGCGCGATGATTTTGGGGATCGCTTTTTCATATCCCATTTGGGCAAGCGAAATGATGGAATTATGCCTGACTTCGGGGTTGGGATGGCCCAATGCCTCAAGCAGAAATGGAGCAGCGAATGGATTATGGACCCTCATTAAAGTATTTATTATCCCGGTGGAAAATTCTTTATTAATTGCGCACTGACTATTCCCGCAATCCAGAATCGTTTGCAGGCCTATCGGCTCACCTAATTCACCAAGGGTTTGAAAAATTAAATCAGAATTATAGAAGATGCTATCCTCGCCGCTCCACCAAAGGTGTTTTGCAGAGAGTAAAACCTTCGCCGATTCGGGCCCTCCGATGTCCTGCAACGCAGATAATTCGCAACAATTCCCATCCCAGGAACGACGCAAGAATAATTTCGCCAACAAGGGGACGGATTCCTTTATTCGTAATTCGCCGGCGGCTTGACAAAGGTAATCGGGAATGAGGTTATTCTCCAGGGCGAATCGAAGTTCGTCAGTGACGACGGCCGGGTCCAGGGATTTATCCGTCTTTGCCAGCCCGTATATTGCCTTGGAACGGATGAACGGGTCGGGATCCTGGAAAAGCCGCCGATAAACCGGGATGTACTCCGGACGATTCTGGGAAATCATGATTGACAATAGGGTGCTTCTCTTTTGCTCGGAGGATTCCACAATTTCAGCGATTAATAGATCGGGCAGATTGATATCGCTGTTTTTGCGTAATGCTTCAATTGCGCCGCACGAAAAGGCAGGGGTATCTGTTGGAAACAGAAGGTTAAGGAGCCGTCGGGAATCTGCTGGGATGATATCGCAGGGGATGTTTTCCAACGCAGTGAATCGGTCGTATCGGGAGGTTCGGTAGTCTTCCGCAAAACGTAATAATACTTCATTAGCTTCGGGGAGTGTTATGTTCCTTAGCAAACGCGCCGCAAGCGAAAAAGTATCTTTCTTGTATAGGAATCGTTCAAGAAGAAGGACCGAATCATCCGTGCCGATAGAAGATATTGCCTGTAAAATAAAAAGAAGATGCTGCTCCCCGGCGCATAATGCTCCTTCCAGAACAGACAAGATCTCGGGGTTGAAAAGAGACATTGCCGAAGGATCCCAATAAAGCGTTTTTTCTGTGGAGAGCAATGACCTCATGGATTCAACCGAGTTATGGTTGACTAATGCGGTGACGACATAAGAGAAAACGCTTTGGTCTTGGAGTAGGAGATTAAGGATGGGGATCGCCTCTGCATGGCGGGTTTTTCCCAATGCTAGAATTGCTTCTGCTCGCAAGCCGTGATCTTCCTTTTCATATAAAGCGAATTCGCCGAGACTCTTTACCGCCAAGGAGCTCTTTGAATAACCTAAAATTCGCACAATCATACATCTGGAAAGGTCGTTACAATTCCAATGAGAGAAAAATCGTATCAATTCGGTTTCCAAATCAGTTGTCATGAGCCGGGGTAGTAAATCGAATATTTCATAAAAAAACGTGGACGATCGGGAATGTAAAAAAGACATTATCCTGGTTATAAAAGTCCTTCCAATATCTCGTCGTTCGAGTTTGTTTCGAATCGACTCTTCCAATTCAGCAAAACACCGGCACAATAGGAGTAAGTGGCATTCAGGGATGATCTTATCCTGGAAATTTTCAATTAATCCCAATAACTTTACCAATCTCTCTAAATCGCCTAGAGCCCCGAGTTGAGCAACTGCGTATACGATGACATCGCCCCAAGCCGGGATATCCTTGTAAAAAGGTATCCATGCATCCCAGAAAGGATCATTTAGCAGGGCTTCGGCGGCCAATGCCGCTTGAATTTCCGAATGGGGAAATGAAAAAAGTGCGCCGCCATGGATGGGACGCAGAAAACCGTGCTCGACGATTTTCTTCGGAGTGAGGTCAATTTGATGCCTGTCAGTCGGCCATAAAAACATTTCAATATCCGCATATGTAAATTGCCGCCTTATCCCTGTATTGGGATCTCTTTTCGAATATCCGGAAAGAGCCAGACGTGAAAGAAATCTTCTATACGCGAAGACCTCTTGATCAGACAAGCCATGCTTACCAAGAAAAATCTCCAGGGAAGCATCGATTAGCTGCCAACGGCCGATCAGAAACCGGGAATTGGTGTAAAAAGAAGCGCATATCAGATTGAGAAACAATGGAATCCGGGCCAAGGAATTTACTTCGCGGGATGAGGATATATTGGAAAAGAGCAGTTCCGAATCCGCATATTGACGCGATGAAAATAGCCAGCTTTTTATAAAGAGGCGGATATCCGAATCGGACAATTCCGGAAGCTTGTAGAAAACGATCCGATTGTCCGGATGAAAGGGTACATATTTGCTAAAAAACAGGATTCGTTTCCAGCCCTTGAACGTATTCGGCAAGCCCTTGAATTCAGAAGACCAATTATCCGCAAGGAGAACTGCCGTGCCTTCACGTAGACATTTATCGAGATACCTGGCAAAAATTTGGATTTCGTGGGCCAGAACATCCCGGACGTTTTGGCGAATAGCCAAAGTCAAAAACTCCACCTCATCAACCGATGGGGGAATACCCTCCAAGTCAATAGGTATTGGAATGAGTCCATGCCTGTCCTTATTGGCCAATATCGCGCATAAATGCCAAAAAAGAGTTGTCTTCCCGCTCCCTGGCGATCCGACGATAGCAAATACCCCTTCCGTAAACAATAGGTCATCAGCCCGGATGCTAGTCGGAACATTTTTCTTTTCGTTATTGTTCCGATTTACAGCATTTAACTCAAGCCGGTGATGAATAAAGAAACCGGATTTGCCGTGATGATTGAATTGGTTATTTGCATACTGCTGGGCATTATTGCGAATTCCCGATAAGAACTGCTCTATAAAAAACGGGATTCTGGTTTTGGCATGTCGGGGGACGGAGATAAACGATTTTATTGCGTCTCGCTGATTGCATAATTCAAAGACATCCCGAGAAAATAAAGAAAATGAAAAACAAAAACAGGAAAAAATGTATTCAGCCCATTTACGATCCAAATCCAGTAAATGAGACATTGAATAATTAACAAATTTATTTATTTCTGAAGCGCTAAATTTATGACTGCTTGAGTCTTGCAGCCAATCCTGAATAATATCGCCAGATTTTCCTAATATTTCACCAATTTCATCGCAAATTTCCAGATAGCTGGAATCGCTGAGTAAAGCGATTGCTTTTACCTTTCTTCGCAATTGTGACAATCCGGCTTTTTTATTGATGGATTCCATTTTCACAATTATTCCCCTCCATTCGTGGAAATTCGATGGTTCGAGGTGGAGAGATGGTGATATTTTGGAGGTCAATAAGATTCCCGAAGGAGCCTATTTCGAGAGAGGCAACAAAATTTGAAGAAGCAGTCCGTCGACAAGGAAAGAAAAATCAAGTTCATCCTTATCTGGGTATTACCATCGAGAAGGGACGCCCTTCAAGATGAAGCGAAGGAATCGATAATTGACCCTAAGGGAAAGCATGCAAATCCCGTGCCAGTTGAGCCCGGACGGGAAATGGATATCCGAGAATCCATCGGAAACAGCCGAAATGAATAAAGAGACAGAGCTTTTTCAACCTGAGGAAAATCAGGAGATCGCAGTGATTCTTGCTCAATGCTATCGTCTAGCGATCGCACGAAATCAGGCAGTCAAATGCGACGAAAACCAGAGCCAGCCGGCCGACAGGAGGCAAGAAAGCGACCTGATCGAAAATGGGGGAAAAAAACCGATTGCATCTTGACAGTTTTGGTCTAGAATCGGCCTCGAGGGCTTGCCCATGGCCGAAGACTGGATAACCGTAAACGAGGCATCCGAATTGACTGGTTATAGCGCCCAATATATCAGGCGCCTTGTCCGGCAAAAGAAGATCAAGTCCCAAAAGTGGGTCCGGGACTGGATGATCAGCATTTCCAGCCTGAAGGCTTACCTGCAGGCTGCTGAAAAATCAAACGATACACGCAGGGGTCCGCGCGCTTGACAAAAGGAATAATAGGTAACATAATATTACCAGTAATTGAATAATCGCCGTTCTTTCGGTTGCTACGAACACCCGAATGGACGGTCCAGCAGGCCGAACAGGCGGCAAGCTGGCCCGATCGCGGGAGCGGGTCGCTTGGTCGCACTTATGGCAAGCGATCCGCTTTGTTTTGGAGGTAGGTTGCTAGATGATAGATGATGCCCAGAAAGATGTACTGCAAACTTCCGATACCCGTATTAAATCGGCTGTTATTTATGCACGAGTCTCCACAGATGAACAGAGCCGAGGTTACAGTATTCCGACTCAAATCGAGGCGTGTATAAAATATGCTGCGGATCGAGGATATTGCGTTCTTAAGGAGTTTACAGATGACTATACCGGTGAGAGCATCGACCGGCCCGGTCTAAATATTCTCCGTGAATTTGTAGCTTCTCATCCGGTTGCTATAGTGATTGTATATTGCGTGGATCGCTTAGCGCGTAAATGCGTTTATCAACTACTAATCGACGAGGAGTTCGAAAAAGCCGGTATCCGCGTGGAATATGTGATGGGACAGTACGCTGATACGGAAGAGGGGCGGTTGCAGAAACAAATCCAGGCCAGCGTGGCGGAATACGAAAAAGCAAAAATTATGGAACGGAGTAAGAGGGGAAAACGGGGAAAAGCTCAATCGGGCCATGTCTTATGTGGTTCCAGACCTCCGTATGGCTATATCGTTCGAAGTGAACCGCATAAATCCTGGCTCGTAATCGATGAAAAAGAAGCTGAGATTGTACGTATGGTATTCCATTGGTATGTGAACGGTGAAGGAAGGACCGTTCCTTTTTCTATTCAAAAAATCGCACTTTGGCTGACGAAAATGCGTATACCAACCCGCGGCGATAAGGTCAAACATGTTGCCAAGAAAAGAGGTTTTGGAATATGGACTGCTGCTATGGTGAGACATATATTAATGAATGAAACTTATACCGGAGTCTGGCACTATGGAAAGACAGTTATGGTTATGGATGGGAACAAAAAGAAGCGGCTAACCGGAATGAAGCGAGGTCTTGGAAAGCAGGTTCAACGACCACGAGCCGAATGGGTTCCGGTTGAGGTTCCCGCAATTATTGGTAATGATATCTTTGACAAGGCTAAAGACCGGCGTCTGATAAATTTCGAGCAAAGCAAGAGAAGTTCTAAAAATGAATATCTATTAGGCCGAAGATTACGATGCGCAAAATGCGGGTACACATACCAGGGACGAACTCGGAGTGGTAAGAATCAATATTATTTTTGTCACGGCAGAAGTCAAAGGCCGGTGTCTTTATGCGATATGCCCTTATTCCAGGCAAAGAGGCTGGAAACTGCAGTTTGGGAATGGTTAAGAAGCCTGCTGCTGCACCCCGACCAGCTGGCTCAGGGATTACGCGGAAAGCAGGCTGAAATGGAAGCCGCAAACAATGTAATCCGAGAACGAGAATCATTGCTGGAGATCCGTATATCCAAAACCCGGAACCAGCTTGAGAAATTATTAGACCTGTACCTTGAAGACAATTTTCCCAAAGAGGTGCTAAACGATCGAAAGGCCGAGCTGGAAAGGGAACTTGCGGAAATGATCCGAGAGCAAACGGAATTATCCTCTTATCTGATTCCTGTAGGCCTTCCCGATGAGAATATTGAAGTGATAGAATCGTTTTGTTCGGAAGTCCGAAGCGGGTTGGATAACGCGACCTTCGAAGATAAGCGGCGGTACATGGACCTATTGGACCTGCGCTGCAAGTTGGCGCTGGAAGACCAGGAAAAGGTAGCGTATATAAAATGCAAACTCGGTGCGCAACGGCGGTCGCTTGTGCTAACATCGCCTTCATCAAATATTGGGGGAACCGGGACGACGCATTGCGCCTTCCGGCCAATGGTTCGATCTCGATGAATTTGGACGGATTGGAAACGCACACTTCGGCGGAGTTCGACCCGCAGCGAGGGAAGGATGAGTTTACGCTGCAGGGCGTTGTGCAAACCGGAACGACCGCCGAGCGTGTCTCGGACCACCTTAATCTGCTTCGAAATATGGCCGGAGTAGCTTGGAAAGCCCGAATCGTCAGCGAAAATAATTTTCCCATCGGTGCAGGAATCGCCTCCTCGGCCTCGGCCTTCGCGGCGCTGACCGTCGCCGCGGCCGCCGCGCTGGGGTTGGAACTT